>Ga0307507_10005047_pt1 | contig 22258 bp, 4 predicted proteins | sample 7_EM_MG_FD_207223 | JGI IMG/M metagenome (GOLD analysis project Ga0307507, IMG submission 207223) | Populus trichocarpa ectomycorrhiza microbial communities from riparian zone in the Pacific Northwest, United States - 7_EM | ecosystem: Host-associated > Plants > Roots > Unclassified | place... | reverse complement strand
TGCTATTCTTCTCCCTTCCTTTCTCTAGCTTTGGATCCTCGTTTATAGACTACTAATTATATAGGCTTGCGCGTCCCTTATGCCGTGCTCGTGCCTTAATTAACTAAGTTACTAATATTATCTAAAGCTTAACTACTCTTTCTTCCTAAGAAGGAACTTAAATATATCTATAAAGGACATAGAATAGGACCCTAAGGACATTACTAGGACTATAAGGACAGGATAGACCCCTAAGAACTAAAAGAACATAAATAGAACGCGAAACCTAAGAATAGGACACGCACGGGCTAGAACCCCTAGAAAATAAACAAACACTAGAAATTACCTAATACCCCTACTACTATGCTAAGAAATACAGCAGCCGGCAAAGCCGCTGCAGGACCTGTAAATACCTCTAATAGTAAAACAGTCGCCGTCTTAACCCCCCTAGGAAGAGCTTGTAGTAGCTAATACTGAAATTAAATAGCTTTAAGAGCTGCTTAAAACCAGAGACACCCCTATACCTAGTAAGGAGTTATTAGACACCTAGAGACTTGCTATAGTCCTTAAGACCCTAGCCTAATATATAGTATTAGCATCGTCGCGGTCCGCGAAGGTTGCGGACCCCCTATTGCTTATAGACGGAACTAACCCTATATTTAATAATTGGAAGCTTTAACTATAAGATAAGCTTAAAGTTAATATAGACCACTTCCCTACTACCTAAGCTAAAATGGCCTACGTCTTTGGCCGTACTAGTAAGGACGCATAGACGCATCTACGTCCGCGATACGCCTAGGACTTGGTAGACCCCTTCCTCTCTAAAGAAGAGATAGTTAACTACCTATCTTCTATTTATAAGGACCCCTTTAAGATATAGAACGCCCGCCTTAATTATAAAGCTCTTAATATAAAGACGATGGAGACCTTTTTAGCCTTTTAGACCTACTTTTTATACCTAGCTAGCTAAGCCTAAATTCCCTATAAAGACCTAATGCTAGACCTCTTTAATAAGCTTACCCTAGACCTATAGCGCGCTATACTGCCAGTTTTTACTACTATATAGACGCTAAAGGTACTTATAGACTACTGCCTAGCTATTAACTAAGGCCTTTATTAAATTAAGGTACGATCTAAGCGGTATAAAGCTAGAAACTCTCTAAACTAGACTATAAGCACTTTATAAACAGCCTATAACACCCTAGTGTAACGGAACCTTGTAGCAGGAACTACGGTGGGTCCTATTATTGGGCTGGGTATATAGGTAAGAATAGTTCAACAACATAATAACAACTAGTAGAGTAGTTGCCCAACAGATTAACTCCAATTATATTCTAAGATTTACTACAAAGAGAGAACTATCTGGGTAGGGACTATGGTCCATTAAATACACAACTATACGCCTAAGAAATCCCTTCGCTCCATAAGGTACGTGTGCTCTATCTACTCTATTACAGATTATATAGATTACACAGATTATACAAATCACATTATATAACCTTAGCTACTATTCCTCGTCACATAGTTCCACCAGATCCATTTTAGACTATACCTATATTAACTAACTAGCTTCCTCCGACTCTTCTCTAAGTAGTCTTAACATTATACTTAAGCTGTCCGTAACACCATCTCCCTCCTCTTCATCTTCGTCCTTAAAGATTTCTAAGATCTCCAAGTTATCTACTAGAGGTGTAATGTCCGTTTAATTAGTCTAGTTAATATCTTTATTTATTATACCTAAAGCTTCTTCTTCTTCTTCTACAGCTTGTCGGTTTTACACTATTACTATAATCTTGTCTCTGGGTAAAATAATGCCGTCTCTATATTCTCGCTGTGTAAAAGAGGGGTTAGTTTATATCGCGCTAGCAAGCCCTTTATCTTAACAACCTTCCTCTTATTTAGAGTGCACTAAAGCAAACATTTAATTGTCCTATAACGTTTACTCTATCTCTAACGCTAAGTGTGCGCGTCCTATAACTCTTAACAGTCTTTAGGTTCCCTAAGTAACTTATTATAGGGTCTTATATTTAATCTACTACTAAGAAACTTAACGGTGAACTAGCCTCTGCGCTACTTAAGGTTTAATGTGTCTCTAAAGAGTCTATATATGTCCTTAAAGCTTAACGTCTAGCCTATGCTTGTCTTTAACACCTTAAATATATACGTAAGAAGGTTCGCTTTAAGGAGTAGAAACTAGTTTAATAGGGTCTGTCCAAGCTAGGTAATAAAAAAACTAGCTCTCCTCCTATAAGGGAAATAACTCTAAGTAGCTTAGCAATTGCTCCTCTTAGGTCCCCCTTAGGTAACTTATTTTTTAGCAATCCTTCCTTGTTAATATTGCCTAACCTACTTTCTTCTAATACTCCCGTACCTTTCCTATAGCGTTCCCTAGGTTGCTTAGTGGTTCCTAGGTAGTCTCACTATAGCCTATCCACTTTACTTTATACTATATTTCATTATCTACGTCCTTATAACTAATAATCTTTAAAACTTGCCATTTATCTTCTTCTTGCCCTCTATATATATCTACCTTATAGACTAGTAGCTTAATATCTCCATATACTAGTTCTAGCATCGCGATATATTATATAGGGTAGATCTTTATTTTGGCTAGTAGGTTTAACTTATACGTAACTAATAAAATTCTTTACTTAACTTTAAAAGGTCCTAGTCTAACATAGTCTAACTTCTTGCTTAGTCGTTAACTCTTAAAATTTTTATATAGTAGCTATACTTTATCTCCCTCCTTTAGATCTGGTCCCTTAGATCTCTTAAAATTATAGTACTTTTTCATCCTTTATTATACTAACTTAGCTGTTTCTATAAGGTCTGCATAAAGGTTTATTAACGTCTCCATTCTTTACTTAGCTGTGCTACTCATTTTCTTTACTTAACGTGGTAATAACGACGTTCTTAGCTTATACCCATAATTCGCCTTAAATGGTAATGTCTCCATTCCTTCTTATAGTGTTGCATTGTATGTAAACTATATAACTAGTAATACCGACACCCAATTATTTTATACGTAATTAATATAATGCCTTAAATACTGTTCTAGTGTCTAGTTTAGTCTTTCCATTTATCTGTCCGTCTGCGGATAATACGCTGTAGAGGTTACTGCGCAAACTCCCTATTCTGCTAGAAACACTTCCTAAAACGCTGCTATAAATCTTAGATCTCTATCCAATATAATTTTACTTAGTGCTTTATGTCTTATAAATACTTCCTTTATATAGATTCTAGCAACGTCCTCTACTAATATCTCTTTAGTGTATACTATAAAGTATCCCCACTTTATTAGCTTGTCCACTATTACTAAAATCACGTTATAATCTTATCCTATAATAGGATCTTTTAACCTTGGTAACTTAACAATAAAGTCCTATAATATAACCTCCTATGGTCTTCCTGGTGTCTTAACAGGTTATAGCCCTCTATACGGCTTATGCCTCGTTGGTTTGTTTCTTTAGCAATCTAGATATTCTTTTATAACTTGTCTTACTAACCCCTAGATTCCTTAAATAATATACTCCTCTTAAAGTCTTAACACTAGTCCTATAGACCCATTATGTCCTTATGTTATTCCCTTATAGAATTCCTTAACAAATTCTTCTATAATAGACTTAGGCATATACGTCGCTTCTCTATTTTCATATTACTCTAAGTCTAGATCCTCTGCCTATGCTTCTTAGATCTTCTATATCTAATCACTCTCTAGTAATTTATAAACCTAACTTTCTTTAGTTACTGCAATCCTTGGATAATTATACCTAATTAATCTATCTTAATCCTTTCGCAATAAAGCTCCTAACAGCTTTTCATTACTTTATAGCTTAGCTTTTCTACTTAAAGCGTCTGCTCGTATATTATCTATACCCTTGGTATACTAAATTTCAAAATAGTACTCTGTAAGCATTTCCGCCTATCTAACCTGTCTTTAGTTAAGTTCCTTTGTTATTAGGAATTCTATAAGGTTCTTATAGTCCATTCTAACCACAAATAGTTTCTCTGTGTCTTGTAAAAACGCTCTCTATTCCTTAAGTGCTGCAACTATACCTAACAACTCCTTGTTGTAGATATCGTAGTTCAACTCTAGTGGTATTATCTTTCAACTATAGTACGCTACTGGATGCTATGTATCCTGGTGCTTCTATAGCAAATATACTCCTAGTGCAAAGTCTAATACATCTATCTTAACAACCGTTTCCAACCTTAGTTGATAGATCTTAAGGACTAGCTCTTAGGTAAACAACTCTTTAAGTTCCTAGAATAGCTTCTTTTACTTACTATCCCAAATCCATAGTTCCTCCTTCTTTGTTAACCTTGTAAATGGCTTAATACTTTTTAACCACTATGCTATAAACCTCCTATAGTAGTTGCAAAACCCTAAGAACGACCTTAATTGCGTAACATTCTCTAGTTCTTGCCAGCTTACTATAGCTTCGACCTTCTTTGGGTCCATACTAATTTTCCCTAGTTCAATAATAAATCCTACAAAATCGGTTTTCTTTATAAAGAACTCGTATTTCTTAATTGCTACTAGCATCTTTTCTTCCTATAGTCTCTTTAATACCCACTTAACGTGTTTTCCATGTTCTTCCTCATTCTCTAAGTAGATAATAATGTCGTCCAAATATGCTATAATAAACTCATCTAGGTGTTCTCCTAACATACTATTAATTCGCTTCTAGAACGTTACTAGTATGTTTATAAGCCTAAATTATATAACTAATAGCTTATATAGTCCTTCCTTTAACCTAAAGGCTGCCTTTTACTTGTTACCTTCCTTAATCCGGATCTAATGGTACGCCCACCTTAGATCTATCTTTGTAAAGATTTTCGCGTTGCCTATCCTGTCTTAGATCTTGCTAATTAAGGGTAAAGGATACCTATCCTTTCTAGTAATACTGTTTAACTGTCTATAGTCTATACACATCCTAAGTTTTCTATTTTTCTTTGGGATAAACAATACTGGATATCCTACTAATAACTATGACAGTCTAATATATCCCTTTCATAAGTTTTCCTGGATAAACTCCTTAAGTGCTACTAACTCAGTTTCAGTAAGCTTATAGATTAGAAAGAACTTTAGACTTATTCCCTCTTCTAATTCTATCTTATGGTCCTATGCTGTATATTCTAACAGCTGTTCGCTTTCTAGTAACCATAACTTTTTCCTATACTTGTGGTATCTTTTTGGTATATAACTTAAGCCTTACTTAGTTTCTTCGTATATTACTCCAACTTGGTACCATACTAACTTAGTTTGCTATTGCATCTTATATTATTAAGTATCCCTAATACCGACCTAACCTATAACCCAATCAATCTTTAGATTATACTCCTATAACTAAGGCATTCCTAATATCGCCTTATCCTATCCCAATGGTAGGATATTAAAAGACATTCTAACTGGTTTCCCTTCAATAGTTAACTAAATAGGTCCTATTTTAAGATTAATAATACCTTCTCTATAGGCTATCTAATCTCCTAAGATTATTATAAGTAGATATGGGTGTTCCTTCTATCTATACAGTAACCCTATTCTTTCCACTGCTTTTAGTAACATGTGGTTTCTTATTACTCCACTATCTACTAACACTTTAAACTGCTAATCTTGCCACTTGACTTATAAATTTAGGTATTGTCCTTATATTCCTTTAAGGGTCTGAGGCTCTAACACTAGTTCCCTCTAGTTCTATACGCCTCCCCTTTTCCTAACTATTAGCTGCTAGATCCTACTTATACTTAGTCCAACCTTAGCTAATACTTAGTTCGTTTCTTTTCCTCTATATACTATAGATAAGTATTCTCTAGGTATTCTTCCGTAAGGAATCTTCCTAGCTAAAGTGTTAGGTCCCCCTAACTTTATACTTCTACTAGGTGCCATCCGTGTATATACTTAGTATCCCTAAACCGCTTCTCTTCTAGTGCCCAATATATCCTTAATAGGTACTTCCGGTTCCTATCTTTTGGTGCTCTATATATATTATAGGTGTCATCCACATAAGCTATCCACAATAGTATATAATACGCTAAGTGGCTTAGGTCTACTCTTAGCTCGTCTTTACTCTTAAGTTTAAACCTCTATCTGGCCGATCTAACTGTCGGGTTTTCTTCTATAGATACTAAAATTTGTTGCTTACTTCTCTAGTCCCTAGATCCTTCTTCTAGGTTCCTTAACATTATAACCAACGCTCCTTTAATATAATTCATGCGTTTCTCCATAATGGGTTAGTCTTAGACTACTTTTTTATCCAGCTACATATAGAAATCTGCCTATTTATTATTACTTCGTTATCTATACCACTTTCCGTACAGTTGGTTTAGTGTGTATGGTTTATCTATAAGAAAGTACCTTGTTATCGCTACATTATAACATCCTTTGGTATGTCTTTCTTTAAACCTGGTTGGAATCCTTAGATCCTCTTCCTATTCCAGTTTATCTAACCACTTTACCCTAGGTGTCCCTGCACTTGGCCTATTAGTAACTTTTTATATAGGTGCTCTATCCCTTATACAACCTAGCATAGCTAACCTCTTATCTAGCTTTTACTCTTGCTATATAATAATTCTTGTCCTAAACTTATCTATAGTTTCTTATTTTCTGCGTCTTATAGCTAGATCCTTAAAGTCGTCTTGCTTCTTAATCACAGTATCAACTTTTTAATCTTTAGGCTAAATACTGTTTTCACCTAGAACTGCTGTGGTCCTTATTTGTTTCTTAAAATCTTGGTTACCTAATAACGTTCTTATTCGTTCCCTAAACTCTAGGTTCTTAAACTTGCGTCCTATACTCATTTATTTATTACTAAACTAAGTCACTACTCTTTCCTACCAATTTTTGTCTGTTATGGGTTTTTAAGCTATTCTTATCGCACCTAGCAAGTCTAGAGCCTTTCTTATCTCTTCGCAAGAATCTTAGACCTATGGCCTTTTACCTTTATTAAGTAATAAGCTAGCACTAGCAGTCGTCTACTTGCTTAGTTTCTTTTAAATATTACTTCTTTTATCTTGTAAAGCGATGGAAATCGTATCCAACGGTATTATAATACCCGTTACTAAACCCTATTCTATAATGGTCTCAGTTTCTACTTCTGTTTTAACTTCTCTAAGGTTTGTATGCTCTTAGTAAACTGCCTTTGTTACCTTATTATTAGTAAATGCCTTGCCTGTATTAAACTTATCGTCTTTAATGTCTAATCTATAAGCTGGTTTATTAGTTCCTCTAAACTTAGATAATAATAGCTCCTATAGCCAATAGCTTGCGCTATACTTAGCGTCTTTATAAATTCAGCATGCATTGTTATAACAATACGCAAAACTGTTAATTAAACATTCTTTTATTCCTTATAGTGCACCATTATCCCTCTGTATATACGTGTCTCCTGCTAGTTGGGTTCCCTTTACCACGTAGTTACTCTAACCACCTTTATAGTCTCTAGCGAAATAACCCTATTTTCCGCAATTTATGCAAGCCCTATCTTTAAACTATTTTTCTTATTGTGGAGTCCGCCTAAACATCTTCTACTACTAAGATTTCTAGTTTAGCCTCTACTCCTAGGTCCTTTAATTACTAGATCCTTAACCTTTGGGTTTCTATAGTTTCTTTTCCTATCTCTAGGTTTCTTTGGTACCACTTAGGTCTATTAGCTCTGCGCCATTCCATAGTTTTTAACTCTATGTCTATCGTTGCGTACTCTGCGCCTTATATAACTATGGAACTCTGTCCTAACCCTTCTTAGCCTATTCCCTTTAATAGATCCTATTATTAATCTTTATTAACTAGTCTATTAACTCCCTTAGAGTATCCGCATCTTCTATTAGGATAATTACGTCCTAGACTTTAGCCTTAAGTCCCTATTTATACTATGCTATAAGCGCCCTATTATTCCACTTAACCTGCGTAGCTAGTGTTTAAAACTGCATTGTATACTTAATTGCTAAAGTACGTTATACCAAGTTCTAAAGTTTTCGTTCCGCTATTATAGTTGCTTCAGGGTCCCTAAATATTTGCGTTAACTGTTCTACAAATCCATTCTAACTTGTAAACACATACCATACGTCTGGGTTAGTAGTCGTTATACCATTTACTTATATCTCTGTGAGGTAAGGCTTAAACCACTCTAAAGCTCTTCCTAATAAGAATAGTCCTACATACGCTACCTGGTCCGTAGGTATTACTAACTTCGCTCCTTCCTATATAACCTTAAAATACATCTGCGTAAGAAACCCTTTAAGCTTTAACTTCTCTCCTAAGAACCGTTTAATTAAAGGTAACTTAACCTTTACTACTCCAATTTCATTAATGCGTTCTTTAAGTAGCCTACTATTATCCTGTAAGCGATCAACCATTTCCTATAACTAACCTTGCGTAACTACTTAAGAATCTATATCTGCTATACTGGTGTCTCCTAACCCTAAGGTTATAGCTGCCGTCGACGTTGTCGTGACTGGTGCTTTAGGTGGCATGTTGTTTGACCTTATTTAATACCATAACCTTAGTAGTGAATATGTAACGGAACCTTATAGCAAGAACTATAGTAGGTCCTATTATTAGGCTAGGTATATAGGTAAGAACAGTTTAACAATATAATAACAACTAGTGGAGTAGTTGCCCAACAGATTAACTCTAATTATATTCTAAAATTTACTACAAAGAGAGAACTATCTGGGTAGGGACTATAGCCCATTAAATATATAACTATACACCTAAGAAATCCCTTCGCTCTATAAGGTACATATGCTCTGTCTACTCTATTACAGATTATACAGATTATATAGATCACATAGATCACATTACGTAACCTTGGCTACCATTCCTCGTCACATGGTTCCACCGGATCCATTCTAGACCGTGCCTATATTAACCAACTAGCTTCCTCCAACTCTTCTCCAAGTAGTCTTAACATTGTACTTAAGCTGTCCGTAACACCTAGCACGATCTATAACTCCTACAGCACTAGCTATATAGCTCGCCGTTAATTCAGTAGCTAGCTATATAGCTAGTCCTACTACGGGTCTAGCGTATACTTAGCTTATATATAACGACCCCCATAAATAGGCCCTTAGTAATTAAGGAGCTTACTTCTTATACAGCTAGAAAGACTACTTTATAAAGAATTGCTAGATAAAGGCAAAAATAGGTAAGGTTCTATTAATTTAGGAGGATAATATAGAGTCAGAAAAAGAGAAACCCTAAAGGAAGACTTCTCTCTAGGGTTAAAAGGGATTAATATATTATATATTAATCTAGGTTAGCTAATTAGTAGAAAAAGCTGCACTATCCCTTATACCTTATTCTATAATAGATATTAAGTTTTAACCTCTACTTTAGCTAACTCTAGAGTAAATGCCTTTGCCTTAATAGATACCCAGTGTGCTATAAAGCTAGCTAACTTTTTAAATACACCCCTTAAAGAACTGCCTAAACCAATTTCTATTCGCGGGTATAACGGATAAATAGGGCTACCTATTATAACTATTTTGCGGGTTTACCTCCGCATTAACAGATAAAGGTAGTATAACATCCCCTTTCTTATTACGGACCTTGGGAGCCACAATATAATTATAGGGAGAAAATAGCTAGCCTATTTAGGCTTATAGCTTAACATATAGAATAGACAGCTTATTTAGCCTAAAACTCTACCCCTAACCCCTTCCTTTATAAAAGAAATCAGCATTATAATAGAAAACCTTATACGGCCCTAGATTAATACTATTTACTAAGCTAATACTATACGTAGAGACTAGGCCTTTAAGAAGGATATATATCTTAATCCTTAATAGATCCATATACTACGCCGCCCCTAAACTATATATATTACGCTATCCGCACTAGAGACCTAGGAAGTTAATAGTGACCTAGCTAAGCCCCCTATAAAGAACCTAGGCCCTATGCAGCCCTAAAGGAAAACTAGGGATATTAGACGCCATACTAAGCTAATAGATAGGAAGGATAACTTATAGAAAATAGAATATAAGCTAAGGAAGACTATACACCCTATACCACAAGATATGGCCTAATAAGCGTCTATAAAGAAACCTACGGACCTCCTACTAGTTGATATCTACTATATTAGCGCTGTAGGATTCTACCAGAACTTAGTTTAGCCTAATACTATTACCTTTATAACTAGCCTATACGAAATTAATTAAATGCTTAAGGAAAAAAAAAGTAAGCTTAGCGGATAGGAAAGTAAGCTTATAGATAAGGAACTAGTAGAACAAAAACTGCCTAATTAACACTAGAAATTTAAGGACGTATTCTCTAAGGTAGTATTAAATATACTTCCACCTTACCAACTATATAACTATAAGATTAAGATTAATTAAGGCAAGGGAAGTACCCTTAGCTTTAGCCCTCTCTACCTATAGTCTATTACCAAATTATAGGCTATAAAGTAGTACCTTATTAACAACCTTAATAAGGGCTTTATTAAGCCTAGCTAAGCCCCTTTTAACTTACCTATTCTCTTTACTAAAAAGCTAAATAGAGGACTACGCTTCTATATTAACTACTATAAGCTAAATAATATAACCCGCAAGGACTACTATCCACTACCCTTACTTAATAAGACTTTTGCCTAAATAAGTAGAGCTAGGGTCTTTATAAAGCTTAATATCCGCTAGGCCTTTTACTAAATTAGAATAAACCCTAGGTCTAAAGAGCTTATTATATTTTAAACCTATTATAAAATGTATAAATATAAGGTACTTCCTTTTAGACTAACTAATAGACTAGCTATGTACTAGCGGTATATAAATAATGTACTCTTTAACTACCTTAATAACTTCTATACAGCCTACCTAGATAATATTATAATTTACTTTAAGAATAAGCTGGAATATAAGGAGCATATCTATAAAGTCCTATAATAGCTCTATAAGGCTAGTCTCTAGGCCAATATTAAAAAGTTAGAATTTAGTATTAAGCGTATAAAGTACCTAGGTTTTATTATTAGTATAAATAGAATTAAGGCCAACCTAAAGAAAATGGCTGTAATTAACTAGTGGATACCCCTACAGACTATAAAGGGGGTATAATTATTTTTAGGTTTCTGTAACTTCTACTAACACTTTATTAAGAACTATAGTAGAATTACCCAGCCTCTTAACCGCCTTACTAGGAAAAACCAGCTATTCTACTTTAACGCTATATATATACAGGCCTTTAATAAGCTTAAAAAGCGGCTGGTATTAGCTCCCCTATTTACCTACTTTAACCTAGAACAGCCCTTAATGCTAAAAACTAATGCCTTAGATAGTGTAATAGCCGGTATTTTTTCCTAGAAGTAACTAGATGGAGAATAGTACCCTATTATATACTATTTAAAGACTATAATAGATGCTAAGCTAAACTACTATATCTATAATAAAGAAATGCTAGCTATTATTTCTAGCTTTTAGCACTAGTATATATAGCTAGAGGGGACCCCTAAGCCTATTAAGGTAGTTTTAGATTATAAGGCCCTGGAATACTTTATAATAACTAAGGCCCTTATGGCCCGCTAGGTATGCTAGGTGGATATCCTATCTTAGTTTAACTTCTTAATTATATATAGACTAGGCGCTATAAACCATATAGATACTCTTATAAGGCGTAAATAGGACCTAGGTAACTAGGTGGCTATAAAGATCTTATTATAGACCTAGGCACTATTATAACTAAAGTACCTTAACCCCTAGATATAGGTAGAACTAAATACAGACCCTTTAAACGCTAAGATATACCCTATTAACTCTATAAAACTTGACCTTATTAATAAACTACTATAGGCAAACCATACGGCCCCTTCTCTATAGGAGTGCCGCAAAAAGGTAAAGGATGCTACTAGCCTATAGTCCCTTAAAAACGGACTACTTAAGCACTAGGAACGGCTAGTAGTGGTAGAGAAATAAAATTTATGGACTATTAGCGACTTAGTTAATCGAGGCACAAGCACAGCATAAGGGACGCGCAAGCCTATATAATTGGTAGTCTATAAACAAGGATCCAAAGCTAGAGAAAGGAAGGGAGAAGAATAGTAGCGCTATATAAAGTTTTATGCGGTCCTCTAGTCACGTGGACTTACGTAACTCGGCGTCTACTATAACGTCTACTATAATCCACCGTTTTTTACTAGCGCCGTAACATTACCCCCCCCCTCCAAAAAAGCCTGCCCTTAGGCTTTATATGTCCGTATTATGTCCATAGGGTGTTCTTATTTATATACTTAATAGGTAGCTTATTATCTTTACTATATTAGCACTCTATCCACTTATCTAGATACTTTGGGGGTCCTGGCTTATTAGGGTATTAGTTATAAAATTCTTTAAGCTTTTAGGGGCAACCTATAAAGTTCTAGGTAGGGTACTAGGTTAGGTCTGGATTATAACCTTTCTATTAAATATAGTATTTTAGCGTTCCTTATACTAGTTTATAGGCTAGTATTTTATTAACTTCCTATTTGTTATCGCCATTAACTTAAATTGGTAGTGGAGGCTTATTCTTTTATCCAGGTAGTGGGTTATTTGCAGCTTTCCATAGCTTATCTAGTAAGAAAACAGGGTGGACTTTAATTAAGTCTGGGAGTTTAACCTTATATAAGTTGCCTTCTTTATTAAGGATTTTATATAGTCCTGCCATCTTATAGTCTAGCTTATGGCTAGGCCGTTCTATCTTTTAGTTCTTTATTATAACCTAGACCTTGTCGCCTATAGTAAAGTCAGGCTCGCGCCTATGCTTATTTGCCTGCTATTCTATTAATTTCTAGGCCTTCTCTAGGTTCTTATAGGCTACTATCTATACTTCTTCTAAGCGTCTAGTATACTGCTGTGCTTCCTTATAAGATAGTTTTTTGTATATAGTCTGTGGTTCTTCCGGTCTCTTCCAGTTAAAGCTTATATAGGGTAAGTATCCCTTTTCTAGCTAAATAGGTGCAAACCCTATAGAGTTATAGGGTAGGGTTGCCTGGGTATAGTCTATTATAGATAGTAGTCCGCTCTAGTTATCCTAAAAGTAGTTAATAAAGGGCTGGAGTCTCTAGTCTAAGTATTAATTTATAATCTCCGTCTAACCGTCTGTCTGGGGGTAGTATATTGTAAAGAGCTTTAGCCTAATACCTAGGATCCGGGTGAACTTATTCTAGAAGGCCAATATAAACTACAGCCTATAGTCGGATATAATAGTATCTGGTGGTCTGTAAATTCGGTAGATATAGTGGATATACAGTTAGCCCGCCTCTTTAGCATTAATATTCTTATAACAGGGGATTAAGAACAGGCGCTTGCCAAAATAGTTAACTAGGATTATAACCATATTATATCTATTGCGGTCTATAGGTAACTTATAGAAGTCTATAGAGATAGACTACTAGGGGCGTTCTGGTATTGGGAGTGGCTTTAATAGCCCTAGGGTTTTATCTCGTAGAATTATAGACCTACGGCAGTCATTGCAGTTCTGTATATAGCGGTTAATATCTATAACCATTCTAGGCCAGTAGTAGCGGTCGCCAATAATTCTGCAGGTTTTATTTTTTCTGGGGTAGGCCGTAGAGACCTAAGTATATACTTTGGTAATAAGCCAAGTCCATAAATTCTATTCCTTTACTACTACTAGCTGTTCCTGGTGCTTAAGCAGTCCGTTTTCAAGGGACTATGGGCTAGTAGCATCCTTTACCTTTTCGCGGCACTCCTGTAGAGAAGGGGCCGTATAGTTTACCTATAGTAGTTTATTAATAAGGTTAAGTTCCGTGGAGTTAATAGGGCATATCTTAGCGTCTAAAGGGTCCGTATTTAGTTCTACCTATATCTAGGGGTTAAGGTGCTCTGGTTATAGTAGTGCCTAGGTCTATAATAAGATCTTTATAGCTACCTAGTTACCTAGGTCCTATTTACACCTTATAAGAGCATCCGCACGGTTTATAGCGCCTAGTCTATATATAATTAAGAAGTTAAACTAAGATAGGATATCCGCCTAGAGTGCCTAGCGGGCCATAAGGGCCTTAGTTATTATAAAGTATTCTAGGGCCTTATAATCTAAAACTACCTTAATAGGCTTAGGGGTCCCCTCTAGCTATACATACTAGTGCTAAAAGCTAGAGATAATAGCCAGCATTTCTTTGTTATAGATATAGTAGTTTAGCTTAGTATCTATTATAGTCTTTAAATAGTATGTAATAGGGTGCTATTCTCCATCCAGTTGCTTTTAGGAAAAAATACCGGCTATTATACCGTCTAAGGCATTAGTTTTTAGCATTAAGGGCCATTCTAGGTTAAAGTGGGTAAGTAGGGAAGCTAATACCAGCCGCTTTTTAAGCTTATTAAAGGCCTGCATATATATGGCGTTAAAGTGGAATAGCTGGTCTTTCCTAGTAAGGCAGTTAAGAGGCTAGGTAATCCTGCTGTAGTTCTTAATAAAGCGTTAGTAGAAGTTACAGAAACCTAAAAATAATTATACCCCCTTTACGGTCTATGGGGGTGTCCACTAGTTAATTACAGCTGTTTTCTTTAGGTTGGCCTTAATTCTATTTATACTAATAATAAAACCTAGGTACTTTATACGCTTAACACTAAATTCTAACTTCTTAATATTAGCCTAGAGACCAGCCTTGCGGAGCTATTATAGGACTTTATAAATATACTCCTTATGTTCCAGCTTATTTTTAGAGTAAATTATAATATTATCTAGGTAGGCCGTATAGAAGTTATTAAGGTAGTTAAAGAGTACATCGTTTATATACCGCTAGTATATAGCTGGTCTGTTGGTTAGTCTAAAAGGGAGTACCTTATATTTATACGTTCCGTAATAGGTTTAAAATATAGTAAGCTCCTTAGACCTAGGGTCTATTTTAATTTAGTAGAAGGCCTAGCGGATATTAAGCTTTATAAAGACCCTAGCTCTACTTATTTGGGTAAGAGTCTTATTAAGTAAGGGTAGTAGATAGCGGTCCTTGCGGGTTATATTATTTAGCTTATAGTAGTTAATGCAGAAGCGCAGTCCTCCATTTAGCTTTTTAGTAAAGAGAATAGGTAAGTTAAAAGGGGCTTGGCTAGGCTTAATAAAGCCCTTATTAAGGTTATTAATAAGGTACTGCTTTATAGCCTATAATTTGGCAATAGACTATAAGTAGAGAGGGCTAAAGCTAAGGGTGCTTCCCTTGCCTTAATTAATCTTAATCTTATAGTTATATGGTTAGTAAGGCGGAAGTATATCTAACGCTACCTTAGAGAATACATCCTTAAATTTCTAGTATTAATTGGGTAGTTTTTGTTCTACTAGTTTTTTATCTATAAGCTCGCTTTCCTATCTGCTAAGCTTACTTTCCTTTTTCTTAAGCATTTAATTAATTTCGTATAGGCTAGTTGTAAAGGTAATGGTATTAGGCTAAACCAAGTTCTGGTAAAATTCTACAGCGCTAATATAGCAAATATTGACTAGTGGGAGGTCTATAGGTTTCTTTATAGACACTTATTAGGCCGTATCTTGTGGTATAGGGTGTATAGTCTTTTTTAGCTTATATTTTATTTTCCATAAGTTATCCTTTCTGTCTATTAGCTTAGTATAGCGTCTAATATCCCTAGTTTTCCTTTAGGGCTATATAGGGCCTAGGTTCTCTATAGGGGGCTTAGCTAGGTTACTACTAACTTTCTAGGTCTCTAGTATAGATGGCATAATATATACAGTCTAGGGGCGGCGTAGTATACGGATCTATTAAGGATTAAGACATATATTCTTCTTAAAGGCCTGGTTTCTGCGCATAGTATTAGCCTAGTAAATAGTATTAATCTAGGGCCGTATAAGGTTTTCCATTATAATACTAATTTCTTTTATAAAGGAAGGGGTTAGGGGTAGGGTTTTAGGCCAAATAAGTTATCTATTCTATACGTTGAGCTGTAAGCCTAAATAGGCTAGCCATTTTCTCCCTATAATTATATCGTGGCTCCCAAGGTCCGTAATAAGAAAGGGGACGTTATACTACCTTTGTCTATTAATGCGGAGGTAAATCCGTAAGATAGTTGTAATAGGTAGCCCTATTCGTCCATTGTACCCGTGAATAGGAATTAGTTTAGGCAGTTCTTTAAGGGGTGCATTTAAAAAGTCAGCCAGCTTTACGGCATACTAGGTGTTTATTAAGGCAAAGGCATTTGCTCTAGAGTTAGCTAAAGCAGAGGTTAAAACTTAATATCTATTATGGAATAAGGTATAAGGGATAGTGCAGCTTCTTTTACTAACTAGCTAACCTAGATTAATATATAACATATTAATCCCTTTTAACCCTAGAGAGGAGTCTTCCTCTAAAGTTCCTCTTTTTCTAACTCTATACTATCCTCCTAAATTAATAGAACCTTGCCCGTTTTTGCCTTTGTCTAGTAATTCTTTGCAAAGTAGTCTTTCTGGCTGTATAAAAAGTAAGCTCCTTAATTGCTAAGGGCCTATTTATGGGGGTCGTTATACATGGGCTAAGTATGCGCCGGACCCATAGCAGGACTAGCTATACGGCTAGCTGCTAAATTAACGGCGGGCTGTACGGCTAGTGCCGTAGGAGTTGCAGATCGTGCTGGGGTGTTATAGGCTATTTGTGAAGTGTTTATAGTTTGGTTTAGAGAGTTTCTAGCTTTATACCGCTCAGATCATGCCTTAATTTAATAGAGGCCTTAGTTAATAGCTAGGCAGTAGTCTATAAGTACCTTTAATGTCTGTATAGTAGTAAAAACTGGTAGTATAGCGCGCTATAGGTCTAGGGTAAGCTTATTAAAGAGGTCTGGTATTAGGTCTTTATAGGGAATTTAGGCTTAGCCAGCTAGGTACAGAAAGCAGGTCTAAAAGGCTAAAAAGGTCTCCATCGTCTTTATATTAAGAGCTTTGTAATTAAGGCGGGCGTTTTATATCTTAAAGGGGTCCTTATAAATAGAAGATAGGTAGTTAACCATCTTTTCTTTAGAGAGGAAGGGGTCTGCTAAGTCCTAGGCGTATCGCGGACGTAGATATATCTGTGCGTCCCTACTAGTACGGCTAAAGACGTAGGCCATTTTAGCTTAGGTAGTAGGGAAGTGGTCTACATTAATATTAAGCTTATTTTATAGTTAAAGCTTCCAATTGTTAAATATAGGGTTAGTTCCGTCTATAAGCAATAGGGGGTCCGCAACCTTCGCGGACCGCGATGATACTAATACTGTACATTAGGCTAGGGTCTTAAGGACTATAGCAAGTCTCTAGGTGTTTAATAACTCCTTACTAGGTATAGGGGTGTCTCTGGTTTTAAGCAGCTCTTAAAGCTGTTTAATTTTAGTATTAGCTGCTACAAACTCTTCCTAGGGGGTTAAGACGGCGACTGTTTTACTATTAGAGGTATTTGCGGGTCCTACAGCGGCTTTGCCGGCTGCTGTATTTCTTGGCATAGTAGTAGGGGTATTAGGTAATTTCCGGTATTTATTTATTTTCTAAAGGTTCTGGTTCGTGCGTGTCCTATTCTTAGGTTTCGCGTTCTGTTTGTGTTCTTTTAGTTCTTAGGGGTTTGTCCTGTCCTTATAGTCCTGGTAATGTCCTTGGGGTCCTATTCTATGTCCTTTATAGATATATTTAAGTTCCTTCTTAGGAAGAAAGAGTAGTTAAGCTTTAGATAATATTAGTAACTTAGTTAATTAAGGCACGAGCACAGTATAAGGGACGCGCAAGCCTGTATAATTAGTAGTCTATAAACGAGGATCCAAAGCTAGAGAAAGGAAGGGAGAAGAATAGTAGCGCTATGCAAAGTTTTATACGGTCCTCTAGTCACGTGGACTTACGTGACTCGGCGTCTACCATAACATCTACTATAATCCACCGTTTTCTACCAGCGCCGTAATATGGACTTAGCTTATTACTAAAGCATATATTTAGGTCTCTACGGCCTACCCTAGAAAAAATAAGACCTATAGAATTATTAGCGACCGCTACTACTGGCCCAGAATAGTTATAGATATTAACCGCTATATATAGAACTATAATAACGACTATAGGTCTATAATTCCACGAGATAAAACCCTAGGGCTATTAAAGCCACTCCTAATACTAGAACGCCCCTAGCAGTATATCTTTATAGACTTCTATAAGTTACCTATAGACCGCGATAGATATAATATGGTTATAATCCTAGTTAACTACTTTGGTAAGCGCCCGTTCTTAATCCCCTGTTATAAGAATATTAATGCTAAAGAGGCGGGCTAACTGTATATCTACTATATTTACCAAATTTACGGACTACTAGATACTATTATATCTGACTATAGGCCGTAGTTTATATTGGCCTTCTAAAACAAGTTTACCTAGATCCTAAATATTAGGCTAAAGCTCTCTATAGTATACTACCCCTAGATAGACAGTTAGACGGATATTATAAATTAATACTTAGACTAGAGACTCCGGCCCTTTATTAACTACTTTTAGGATAACTAGAGCGGACTACTACCTATAATAGACTACGCCTAGGTAACCCTACCCTATAACTCTACAGTGTTTGCACCTATTTAGCTAGAAATGGGATACTTACCCTATATAAGCTTTAACTGAAAGAGACCAGAAGGACTATAGACTGTACGCGAAAAACTATCTTATAAGGAAGTATAGTAGTATACTAGACGCTTAGAAGAAGTATAGATGGTAGCCTATAAGAACCTAAAGAAGGCCTAGAAATTAATAGAATAGTAGGTAAATAAGTATAGGCGCAAGCCCGACTTTACCATAGGCGATAAGGTTTAGGTTATAATAAAGAACTAAAAAATAGAATGGCCTAGCCGTAAGCTAGACTATAAAATGGTAGGACCATATAAGATCCTTAATAAAGAAGGTAACTTATATAAGGTTAAACTCCTAGACTTAATTAAAGTCTACCCTATTTTCTTACTAGATAAGCTACGGAAAGCTATAAATAACCTACTACCTGGATAAAAGAATGAGCCTCTACTACTAATTTAAGTTAATGGCGACAATAAATGGGAAGTTAATAAAATACTAGCCTATAAATTAGTATAAGGAACGCTAAAATACTATATCTAATAGAAAGGTTACGATCTAGACCTAACCTAGTACCCTATTTAGAACTTTATAGGTTGCCCCTAGAAGCTTAAAGAATTCTATAACTAATACCCTAATAAGCTAGGACCCTTAAAGTATCTAGATAAGTGGATAGAGTGCTAGTATAGCGAAGATAATAAGCTACCTGTTAAGTATATAGATAAGAACACCCTATAGACATAATACGGATATATAAAGCCTAAGGGCAGGCATTTTTGGAGGGGGGGGTAATATTATGGCGCTGGTGGAAAACGGTGGATTATGGTAGACGTTATGGTAGACGCCGAGTTATATAAGTCCACGTAACTAGAGGACCGTATAAAACTTCGTATAGCGCTGCTATTCTTCTCCCTTCCTTTCTCTAGCTTTAGATCCTCGTTTATAGACTACCAATTGTATAGGCTTGCGCGTCCCTCATGCCGTGCTCGTGCCTCGATTAACTAAGTCGCTAACAACACCCACGTTAAAACCCTACCAAAAATTTGAGAATTCATACCTTAATATCTTAACAACCACTTAATAATAAATTCTAATAATTCAGATTTAGACTTTTATATATACTCTATAGCTTTTATTAAAGTTATATAGTAAATAGTTTAGTAGTTTTTAAGATATTAAATTTTAGGGGCCGAAACGAGGCCACATTACTATATCTTAAAAACTACTAAACTATTTACTATATAACTTTAATAGAAGCTATAGAGTATATATAAAAGTCTAAATCTAAATTATTAGAATTTTTGGTAGGGTTTTAACGTGGGCCACTTGCTTATATGGGCCACTTGCTGTCACGAAGTTCAAATAGATAAGTTCATTGATGAAAATGGGTTTATTAATTGATGATCTTATATTATGTCTTTTTGACCTTAATCTGACATGTCTTTAGTGACGTGTCTTTATGCACGTAACTCGTGCACATGACCCACGCCTTTAGAGAATATAGATTATCTAACACACCCCCTTAGCTTTAAGCTCTTTAAGGTTAAAGCTAGCCACCTTCTTATATCTGTTAATGAGTTAATTGAACCATAATCTTATCTAAATCCTTCCGTCTTGCTCTAATACTGTCCCTTAGGTCCTCTAGTTGCTTCTCCTTATCTAGCTGCTTCTTAATATCCACTATCCTAATTATATTAACGAAGCTTTAAAACCTCTGCTTGGGCAGGGCCTTTATAAGTCTATTAGCAATTATCTCCTTCGTTGCTGTCTATTAAAATCATACTCGTCTTATTATATATTCCTAACGTAGCTAGTGTTAATAGATGTTAATATATCGGAGCTTTATAATTAGCTTTACTGTGTCTTCTATAATTAGTTAGAGCGTCTGCGTGTTATTACATTTAATAATTAAGGGCTTGTTTAGGCGTAACGTTATTGCTTTAAATAGCCTGCTAATAAAGATAGCTTCCTTTACTATCTATAATAGGGCTAACAACTTAGCTTCTATACTTAACGTTGTCACCATACCCTACTTATTTGCTCTCTAGGCGATCGGCCCCCTAAATAGCTTTATAATATATCCTTATAAGCTCTTTCTGTTAACGGAGTTGTCCGCGAATAATATATTACTGGCATAGATAAATAATTGCGCTTTACCTCTACCGTCTCTTCTGTTATCTTATCCTTTGTCGCGTATTCCTTTATCTCTCCCTTTACCGTTCGTTCCTTCCTTGTCTCCTCTATAGGTACTAGATTACTCTGTCTACTACTTAATAGTGCTCTTAGCTTAGGTTCTAATTAAACCTTACTAGCTATAATACTGTAAAAGCAATATCCGGACGCGTTATAGTGGCTGCATAAAGTATTAAACCCATTTTTCTCTAATATAGCATTATAGAAGCTGCTTCTTTTGGTAGGGATATAGGACGGACTAGTAGGTCTATATTAGGGGACAGAAGCGTTAGACAGATCGATTAGTAATTAGTAGGGAGGAGTTCTAATTCTGCTATAGGAGTGTCTGGAAGACGCCCTCTAAGATCTATCTTATACTAGTTAGCTATCTTCTTAATATAGGCTTCCTAGGATAGCTATAGGAGCCTCTGGCTATAATTGTATAGCACGTGGATTCCTAGGAACTATTTTAGCTCGCTGTCACGGCACTAGCCTAACGCGTTGTTATGGCTACGCGTATGCATGAGCACGGACCTAACCCCTGAGCGACATACATATACCGCCTCACCTCTCTGTACATAGATCTTCACACAACATCATTTGTCAATAATACACAGTCACAGTTACCTCGTTGACCCTCTGCATGTACTGTAACAGTATGTCGTGTCATCTCTTACGCCCCTAGTAGGGCTTCGTTTCCACCGTTCCAAAGCTACATTCTAAAGCTACGACCCTACCCCGGGCGGGATTCTTACCCTCGTTCTACGTCAATACCGACCTAGTAAAATCTCTGTCGAATTCATTTGAGTTCCTGAGCCGATATCCTCCTCCCTATATCTACACGTCCCGAGTTTCTAAGCCGGCTATAGGGAGACACCCTGCGGGCTATGTTTCTCGTGTTTTGACTGTAGTGTCCTCCGAGTCTGTTTCTAGCCATGCTACTGCTTTACGTCCCGAGTTTCTAAGCCGGCTGCAGGGAGACACCCTGCGGGCTATATTCCTTGTGCCTTAATTACAGTGTAAGACTATAGGTTACTAATCTCTTCTCCGTCTCTAAGTCCGTTCCTAGCTATTGCTTTACATCCGAGTTTCCTAGGCCGGCTGTAGGGAGTACACCCTACGGGCTATATTCCTTGTGTCTTGATTACAGTGTAAGACTATAGGTTACCGATCTTGTCCCTGTCTCCGTCTCTCCGTCTTCGTCTTCGACAACGATATACTTTAAGTTTACCGCGACAAGAATCTACGTCTTAACCTCGATCTCCATACCCCGAGCCTTTTGAGTCTATACCTTAACCTCGATCTCCGCAACTTTGAGCCTTTCGAGAGTTAATATCCGCAATACGCCCCGCGGTTACATTTTTTTCATCTCCCCCGTTTTCCATATTAGTTTCGCTCCTTCGCCTTAGCTTTACATTGTATCTAGCACTCGAGACGAGTGCTAGCGGAGAGCGATGTAGTAGGGATATAGGTAGGAGGGTCTGAGGACTGGAAGGACGAGGATCTCTGAGGACTGGAAGGACGAGGATCTCTGAGGACTGGAAGGACGAGGATCTCTGAGGACTGGAAGGACGAGGATCTCTGAGGACTGGAAGGACGAGGATCTCTGAGGACTGGAAGGACGAGGATCTC
>Ga0307507_10005046_pt1 | contig 22259 bp, 10 predicted proteins | sample 7_EM_MG_FD_207223 | JGI IMG/M metagenome (GOLD analysis project Ga0307507, IMG submission 207223) | Populus trichocarpa ectomycorrhiza microbial communities from riparian zone in the Pacific Northwest, United States - 7_EM | ecosystem: Host-associated > Plants > Roots > Unclassified | place... | reverse complement strand
TAATTAGCTAGTTTAAGTTAGGGTTTATAGAATATTATACTCCTACTCCCTTTTAACCTAACCTTTAACTTATATATATAGAGTGTTTATATTAATAAACGTTTCTAGAGCCTTATTTAGGTTTACCTTTGTTATTATATCTACTAGGTTATTTTAACCATTAATTTATTAAATCTTAAAAAGTTTTTACTATTTATAGGATTAATAAAGTACTATAATATTAATTATAAGGCGCTTCTTCTTTATAGTATTAAGCTTAACTAAGTATTTATAAAGGGAGTATAAATTAGTATATATAATTATAGGGATAATAGGAAGTTTAAGTTAATCTATAATTATCTTTAGGGTAGTTCTAATTGTAATTACTATATTAACTCTACTAACTATTTTATATATCTCTAATACTAAAATGCTTTAAGTAATGCGCTTACTCTTAGTTAAGCTCTAATAGATAAGATTATTATAAATTATAAAGTTATTCTCTCTAGTAAATTTATTTATAATAATAATTTTATATCCTAACTAGAAGCTAAAATCTTTATTATTTATAAACAATCTATTAATAAATATAAAGAGCTTAGTAGTAGGAAGATTAATAGGCATATAGAGTAGTCCCTAATTAAGATAGTTTATTTGCTAGGAAAGATATTTATTTAGGGCAAGAATATTATCCTTAGTTAATTCCTAGTATTAGGCAGCAATAGAGAGATTAAATAAAGCCTTAGGTTAATAAATAGAAGTAATATAAGCTTTATAAGCGTATTACTCCATATATCCTTACTTTAAAGAATTAGTATTAATAATATTAATCTTCTTACCTTAACCCTTCTGGCGTAGAGTAATAGAATCCTTATTTAGGGAGAGGATGTATCTATTAAAGAGTAATAGTATTATTAAACTAAGCTTTTCCTTTAGCTTTACTATAAGATTTGCCTTTACTAGCTTATCTTCTTTAAGAGCTAAAAATTGGTCGTCCCCTAAAATAATTATATTATTAGTTTATATGCTAATAATTCTAAATAGAGTTCCTATAGTTGTAATAAGGAAGTAGGGATTAAATATAAAAGTAGTTATTAAAAGCTTCTCTTTATAGTGCTTACTATAGGTAGCCTACTAGTAAGTTCCTACCTCTATAATTCTATATAATAGCTTAAGCATAACTATAATCGTATTTTTAGGATACTAGTGGCGAATTTGCTTTAAAAGGTATACTAATATTAAGCGCTAAAGGTGCGTCTCTAATTAGGTATAGGCTTAAGTAATATCTTATAAATAAACCACTATTCTATTCTTTATTAAGGAGGGAGCTAGCGTAATAATAACTTACTAACTAGCTTATTAAATTATAGAAGATTATATAAGAATTACCTTCTTACTATTATTATTATAACCTTAGATAATAAGCCTTAATTTCTTAAATAGGGTATTAATAGCTTTACCTTTAATTTTATTAACTATTCTTAACTTAAAGATGCGAACTTTATTAAACTTAGTAAGGTTATACTTCTTAAATTTAAAAACTCCTCTTATAATAAGACCATTAATCTCCTACTTATTAAATACTTAGAAAGGAGCTTTTAGGGTTATAATACAACCTTCCTTTTAGAGCTATTTTGCAAGCTTAAAGTTAGCCTTCTCTTTAGCTATTATAAAGGCTATTAATAACTTAACTCTATTTTTAATAGCGGCAATAAATTGCTTTTTAAAATTAATAAGATGTTAATAATTTTATAATCCCTTTAGGCGACCTCTACTGCGTTATAGTTATAGCGCATCTACTAATATTATATTGGGATTGTAGTCGCCTTCTAAAGTACATTAATTATAGTTCTCCTCTAGGGCATCTTTTAGGGTATCCTATAAAGGCTTAAAACTATTATCTTTATAGTAAGGCCTAATAATAGTTAAATAGAATTAAGTAGGTCTATAAGGTATTTAAATAGTGTAAATCTAGCTATTAATTGTAATAAGTTAATATGGGCCTAATTATCCTCCCTTTTTACACTATATATATACCTTAGACTAGAGTGGCAGATTAAGCGTAGTTAAGGTATTTAGGCTATTTCTTATTCCTAGTGTGTTATTAACCTAGTATATAGCGTAGAGACGTTGTACCTCCTTTATTACCTTATAAATAGCCTTGGCTTATTATACAATAGAGGGAGATAGTAGAGAATTATTAGTTATTTAAGGGTAGGCGCTAAAGACTAGTAATATAGATATAAGTCTATTTAAGCCAGCGGAATTGTTAATAGCTTTAACAGCTATTTATAAGGTAAGTTCTTTACTAGCATTCTTTAGTTCTAAAGAGATAATCTTATATACACGGTATAATAGCGCGTAATATTATTCTACTTTTTTAATACTATTATGCGCCTTAATAAAGACTTCCTTAACCTTAATTACTATTGCCTTTATCTATTATCGGAACTCTATAGATAAGAAGTTCTTTCCTATATTATAGATAATTTAATTAAAGGGTTCTAGGTAAATATTAATCTAGTATAACTAAAGGGTATTTTATACGTTCCTAGCTAATATATCCTTTAAGAATTATACGGCTTAAAAGGAGGTTAAGAAGTTAATAACTTAAAGTACTAGCTTACTACTAAGATATATAACGTTAATAATAATATAGAAGTTAAAGTTATAGTTATTTTTAAGGGTAAACTTAAACCGGCTAGGAGACTTCTAGTTTATTTAGTAGTAATAGTAGTACTTTATAAAATACTTAATTGCCTTAACCTTAACTTTATAGCCTACTTACTAAAGAACCCTAAGCAATTAATAAATAGATAGGTAGCTAAAATAATAGTGTAGTTAGTGTAATTCCAACTTAGTTAAGTAGCTCTAAGTAATACTCTTTTTTAGTTAATAAAGGAGCAACTAGGGGTAACCCTATTTACGCATAATAGGTACCTAATTGTCTCCCTAAATAAGTATATTCTTAAAGTTATTAAGCCTAATACCTAACTTATTTATATCTTTAATGCAAAATAGAAATAGAGTGTTTATAGGAATAATATAGAAAGTAATATATTCTAAGGGGGTTTGGACCCTAATTGTGCTAAGAGAGATTATAGTACCTTTACTAAAGCGAATCGTATATTGGCCTGCCGTTAATTAGTTAATCTAAATAGAGCTATTAAGCTGCTAAAGAGCTTAAACTTAAGGTTCTCCTACTATAGATACTCCTGCGGCTTCTATATCCGGCATAATACTATAGAAGATATACGCCAAGTATTTATTATTAAAGGAAAATGTAGAACTCTTTTTTAGCTTATTAAAGATATCTAATTTCATAATAGAATAGAGTGTAGATTAATTATTAAGAATAGTAATAGTTTATATGCCATCTACCTTACTATACTTAGTAAAGTATTAGTTAGGGGAGTAGTCCTTAATTTCTATATCTATAAGGAGCTGTTTAACCTTATTAACCTTACCCTTAAGATCTTTTACGCCTTTATATTAAACTAGGAAGCTTTAAAAGTAGGCCGTAGTGACCTTATAATTTCTGATATTTTTTATACTTTAACAGAACTTATTATATACCTCTTTTTACTTATTAAGGGAGTGTCTAGTTAACTAGCAATTTGGCTTTTTATAAATATAGCACTTCTTTTAGCAATTACTTTAAAATAAACCTCTACTGGGACCTCTATAGTTACCTTATAGTTAATGTTAATTATACCCTCTTCTGTATTCCCTACTACGGCCACCATATATTTAATCAGTCCAGTTATAATTGTGTTAGTTAGAAATACTTAGTTAAGTAGGGTTTTTAGTATAGAACTATTAAGATTCTTATATTTGTATTATAGTACCTATAGCAGAGCGTAGCTTAGTATATACTCCTTTAAATATATCCGCAGGTTTATATAGCGCTAAGTTGCACTTAGGAATGCTATAGTATGCTAAAATAACCTAGTTCCTTAGGCTGTTTTTATTTTAGTAAGTTTTAGTAAGGCCATATTAGATTTTCTAAAGTTTATTAAAGAGTAATTAAAGGCACTCTAAATAAGTCTTTATTGGGTTAAAAGTAATAACTTTCTGGAATATAGTCTCCCGCTATTTAGATATATAAAGTTAGCAATTCTTATTAGTCTTAAAGTAAGCTTTAGTAAGCTAAAGCATTATATTAAAGCTATAGTTTTTACCTATAATATAGTTGTAATAGAATGTTGCTGCCCGTCCCTTTAACATAATGGAGAAAGTATAGTGGTACTAATAGCGTTAAATTTTAACCTTATTACAATAGTTATAAAAGACCTATAGTTTTACTTTAAGTATATTATATAGTTCTCCTCTAAACTTCTTTTCTTTGTCCGAATATACCTTTATTAGATTTATAACTTCTTATAGTAAAGGCTTACCGGTTAGCTAGAGTGGAGAAAGTAGAGGCGGAGCAACTCTAAGTAGGAGGGTACCTCTAGGTAGGAGAGCAGCTTTAGGTGGGGGGTTAGCGTTCTAGGGGTTTTAATATAAATTAAAGTTGCCTTTTAAAGAATATAGGTTGTTTTTAGGTTTCTATAGTTAATATATAATCTTAGCTTTTGTCCATATTGGTTCTTCTATACTAGTAATAACGGCCTAAATATTACTAGTAATTAGGTTACTATTCTCAGCAATATATACCCCATTCCTATAGAGGAAGTCTTAAAAATCCTAAACAATATTAATATTGCTAAGTGCCTAGGTATTAGCAGTCCATCCTATAAAATCCTCCCTAAAATACTCCTATAGTTGTAAATTGGCATAGCATCTATTTTAGTAGAATATAATATGGTATAGGAGAAAGCCGTTAACTTATTTTATAGTATAAGTTATTATATTAAAGGCAAATTCATCCCAATCTTTATTAATAAGTTTTATATGCTCAGCTACCCCTAGTGGTAAGGAGTCTTTCTAGTTATTTAAAGTAGGCATAGCCATGTTTTTAGAGGGAGGGAAGTGTTATTAGTATAGGGATTGTTGTTTAGTACGCGTTTGGATATATATTTGCGATTATAGGGCTCAGAACTAGTTCTGGCCTTAAATTACAAAGACTTATAAAGCGTGTTGTTCTATATAATAGACGTAAGAATCCATAATCTTAGAAAGGCTTAGGACTAGTTCTGGCCTTTAGATCCTTAGATTTGTAAAAGAGTTCTATTTAAGGTTTAGGACCAGTTCTGACCTTAAAAGACAGCTTCCTCTAGCATAAGTAGTACTGGTATAGTAGCTTATCTCTTCTTAGTAATACCTAGCTGTTCTATAGTATAACAGTAAAGTTAACTACTAATTAGTATTAGTTACACAAGGTAATATTATATAGCTATAGTTCGTAGATAGTATAATAGTTGTTCTTCTTCTTATTAGGAATAAGGAAAGGGGTAAGGAACTTAAGGTTTCTTACCACGCTAGGGCCACATCAATACGTAATAGCAACTTGCCTCATTCCCGACATATATAAAGTAGGTCGATAACTTAAGTAACTTACTATAAAGGCTATATATAAAGACGCTTAAACATATAGCCTATAATTACAGCTTAATGACCTTAAAGGCCTAAAATTTTTATAGGTAGATAGCTATAGATCTAAATATAAAGCCTATAAATACGGATTTGATTAAGTAAGCTATAGATAAGATAGAGGAGAAAGAGGCTAAAATAAGGGCAAATAAGCTAAAATCAAAGCCTTAAAGGGTGTTAGGTAGAAAGGCTAATGCCAATATACTAAATAGTATATAGGCGTAAATAGTTTCTAGATTAATAGTGACCGATTTAATAAAGTAACTAAGTTTAGGGGATAATTGAGTTCTAGGGATCCAAGCCTATTAGAAGTAGCTTATAACGACCCTAACTAAATTATTATAATATAAATAAACCGAAATAAGATAATATAAGGCTTTAAGAACTTCTTATTATATTTTACTAAATTCTACTACTATATTAAAGAGAATAAATAGAATAACCCTGCTTTAATTTATTACTTAATAAAATCTCTAAACTCTAAACTAAAGGTATTTCTTATAGGAGTTAAACTATTAAATACTATTACTATCTATATTAATATTATTAATAGCTTATATAATAATATACTACGCTGTATTTTAAAATAGATACTTTAATACTTTACCCCTTAGCCGCCTTATCGGCGAAATATCGTCCCCTATAGATGGCCTTAACTGCTAGTAGTTAATAGGTCATTTGATATACTTAACCAACTAGCCTATATCGTGGTTTTTTTTAAATACGTAGCCTATGCGTAGCCTGCGCAATTAGCGATTTCGCTTTACCTACTTAAATACCTATAAAAACATTAAAGTCTTTTAAGTTTAGTAATATTATAAGACTTCTCCTAGGTAAACTTCTTATAAAAAAGAATTATTACGAATTGGATTTTTTTAATAGCGTCATTTAATAATTTACTAGAGCTTAGGCGAAAATTAAGCGAAGTAGGAAAATCTGTCAAGCTTAGTGCTAATTGCGTAGGCTGCGTGCAGGCTGCGTGTTAAATGCGTCAAATGCGTCAACTACGTTAACGATAGGAATTTGGCAGGCAATTGACGTAATTGGCGGTATTCGATTTCAACCTACCTATTAAGTGAATTTTAGCCTGCCAATATTTCCCTAATACTAAGACCTATAAACATCTAAACGCTATAGATATTGATATTAAGATCCTAAAGTACGCCTTAAAATGTTCCTTAAAAGAGAATAATATATTAAATACCGCTTTTATTTTAAGTATGGAAGCGATACCTATATCTTAAGTTATTACTCTATTCTAATACTTTAAATAAATATATAAACGGCTAGTATAAGCAGTTAATTATCTTAATTAAGCTCTAGCCATTAATATTAATATTTATCTAGTTCTAACTCTATATCCAATAAGTACTATTTATAAGGGTAAAGCTCTAACTAATATTCTATAGAAATCCCTTTCTAATCGCCCCTAAAAGGAAAGTCTTAGAGCTAAGTTGCTTTCTAAGACGACCCTACTATAGAATCTTGATAAATGTATTAGATATCGCAAACCTAAGTACGTAAGGTACGCGAGGTACGTTTAGTATATAACGTTCCTTATAGATCCTATAGATCCTATATACTAAACTAGTAACGTAATCTGTTATATAACTTAGTTACCCCTCGTCCTATAGTTCGACTGGTTCTAGCGCCTCCCGCGCTGCTACTACTGCTAATATAAGGTCCGTAACAGAATTCTACTAAAACTATAATAACCGCTACTAAAATCCTATTCTACCTCGTATATAGAGCGGCCTTATTAACTTAGCAACTTTTTAATTTATTATATTATACTATATATATAAATCCTTTCTAAACAGTTTAATATATACTATTAGCTATATCTAAATAGTTTATAAACCATTAAGCTAGGTGTTTACCGCTCCCTAGTAAAATACTAGGTTACTAATAACTATTAGATAGTAAGAAGATATAAGAAAAGACTATAAGAAACCCTAACGCCTATTCCTATCCTATTTATAATTAATTTCTATTTTTTTTACTTTTTACTATTTATCTACTAGGAGCTTAGTAGGAGTTACCTCCTTCTAAAGATTCTACTACTATTAGCTACTTTTAATAGCTATCCCTATTCTATCTAGAAATAGAAAAGGCGCCTACCTTTCTTTTATATATATATATAATAACTTCTTTAAAGAGAGAGAAGAGCCTAATTACTTTTATATCTCTCTTCTCTCTTTTCCATATAGATTATAGCCTAATAAAAGATATCTATAGGTTCATATAGCGCTATATTTCCTAAAGTATCTACTTTTTTCGTCTTTCCCTATTACTTTAAAGAAGGGTTTAAAGTACCCTTTTTTTAAGTTTCGTTAGAAGAAAGTTAATTATAGCCCTTTAGAATATCTATTCTTAGGGGCTTTAAGAGAAAAAAATGGCCTCTTTTATAGATCCTAGTAGAGTATTTTCCTTTATTTTATTCCATTACTAATTGTTTTCCTAAAATCGGCCTCTATACCTCTATATGGTAGAGCCCCAAAACCTAACAAACAGCTATTGATGTTCTATTAAAATCGTGCTAATAGACTACCAGAGCAAACGCAGAGACATATATACGGCAGCGCAGCGCGGGCGTAACAATATAGCAATATTATAAAGATTTTTTACTAGGAGGGTAAGCCTTAACAAAAACTTAATATAGCTATTATGTCTTAACATATATTCTAATTAATTATTTAAACCACGGCATTAACCTCCGTCGTACCCCCTTCCTCCTATACAGCGTATCTTTATATATGGCACTTATATAAGGTATAGCAAACCAAATCGTATACGTCTTAGGAGACCTATAATGTTACGGCGCTAGTGGAAAACGGTACTGGCAAATTGCCATCACGTGACCAGAGGATTGTATATAGCTTCAAGCGGTGCTTCCGTTCTTCCCCTTTTCTTTCTCTAGCTTTGGATCCTCGTTTATAGACAATCCAATTATACAGGCTTGCGCGACCCTCTTGCCGTGCTTATGCCTTAATTAACTAAGTCGCTAACATTATCCAAAGCTCGTTACTACTCTTCTTTCCTAAGAAGGAACTTAAAAATATCTACAAGGCCATAAATAGGACAAGGACATAGAACAGGACCCCAAGGACATTACCAGGACCACAAGGACAGGACAGACCCCCAAGAACTAAAAGAACACGAACAGAACGCGAAACCTAAGAATAGGACACGCACGGACCAGAACCCCTAGAAAATAAATAAACACCAGAAATTACCTAATACCCCTACTACTATGCCAAGAAATACAGCAGCTGGCAAAGCCGCTATAGGACCTATAAATACCTCTAATAGTAAAACAGTCGCCGTCTTAACCCCCCAGGAAGAGCTCACAGCAGCTAATGCCAAAATTAAACAGCTTTAAGAGCTGCTTAAAACCAGAAACATCCCTACACCTAGTAAGAAGTTATTAGACACCTAGAGACTTACTATAGTCCTTAAGGCCCTAGCCTAACATACAGCCTTAGTATTATCGCGGTCCACAAAGGTTGCGGACCCCCTATTGCTTACAGACGGAACTAACCCTATATTTAACAATTAAAAGCTTTAACTGCAAGATAAGCTTAAAGTTAATACAGACCACTTCCCTACTACCCAAGCTAAAATGGCCTACGTCTTCGGCCGTACTGGCGGGGACGCACAGACGTATTTACGTCCGTGATATACCTAGGACTTAGCAGACCCCTTCCTCTCTAGAGAAGAGATAATTAACTACCTGTCCTCCATTTATAAGGACCCCTATAAGATATAGAACGCCCACCTTAACTATAAAGCCCTTAATATAAAAATAATAGAGACCTTCTTGGTTTTCCAGACCCGCTTTCTATACCTAGCTAGACAGGCTCGAATCCCCCAAGAAGATTTAATACTAGACCTCTTTAACAAGCTTACCCTAGACCTATAGCGCACTATACTGCCAGTTTATACTACCGTATAGATGCTAAAGGAACTTATAGATTAGTGCCTAGCTATTAACTAGGGCCTCTACTAAATTAAGGCATATACTAAGCGGTATAAGACTAGAAGCTCTGCCAACCAGAATATAAATACTATAAGAACGGGCTATAGTGCCCTAGTAAGATCTGCAATCCCTACAGCACTAACTATACCGCCTGCCATTAACCTAGCGGCTAGCCATGCAGCTAGCCCCGTAGTAGGTCTAGTAAATACTTAACCTATATACAATAACCCCTATAGACAGGCCCTTAGTAATTAAGGAGCCTACTTCTTATATAGCTAGAAAGACTACTTTATAAAGGACTACCTAATAGCAGTAAAGACAAATAAGGTCCTATTAATTTAGGAGAATAGTATAGAGTTGGAAAAAAAGGAACCCTAGAGCAAGACTCCTCTCTAGGGTTAAAAGGAATTAACATATTATATATTAATCTAGGTTAGCTAGTTAGTGGAAAAAGCTACACTATCCCTTATACTTTATTCTGTAATAGATATTAAGTTTTAACCTCTGCTTTAGCTAACTCTAAAGCAAATACCTTTACCTTAATAAACATATAGTATACTATAAAGCTGGCTAACTTTTTAAATGCACCCCTTAAAGAACTGCCCCAACTAATTCCTATTTGTAGGTATAACGGACGGATAGGACCACCCATTATAACTATCTTGCGGATTTACTTCCGTATAGATAGATAAAGGCAGTATAATATCCCCTTTCTTATTACAGACCTAGGAAGCCACAATATAATCTTAAAAAGAAAATAGCTAGCCTATCTAGGCTTACAGCTTAATATATAGAGTAGATAGCTTGTCTAGCCTAAAACCCTACCCCTAACACCTTCTTTTATAAAGGAAATCAGCATTATAATAGAAAATCTTATACGGCTATAGATAGACACCGTTCACTAGGCTAATGCTATACGTAGGGACTAGGCCTTTAAGAAAGATATACAGCTTAATTCGCAATGGGTTTATATACTACACCGCCCCTAAACTACTAATATTGCACTACCGGCACTAAAAACCTAGGAAGTTAGTAATAAGCTAGCTAGCTTAGGCCCTATATAGCTACAAAAAACAGCAAGAAATATTAGACGCTATACTAAATATATAAACTAAAAGGATAACTTACAGAAAATAGAACAGGAGCTAAGGAGGGCTATAAACCCTTTACCGTAAAATACAGTCCATAGAACGTCTATAAAAAAAACCTATAAACCTCCTACCAGTTAATATCTGCTGTATTAGTGCCATAGGGTTCTACCAGAACTTAAAACGGCCCAATACTATTGCCTTTATAACTAGCTTATATAAAATTAACCGGATAATTAAAGATAAGGAAGCCCTAGCCCGTAACCAGCTTAGTAGGGAAAGTAAGCTTATAGATAAGGAGCTAGTAGAACAGAAACTACTCTGTTAATACTAGGAATTTAAGGACATATTCTTTAAGGCAGCATCTAATATACTCCCGCCTTACCAACCATATAACTATAAGATTAAGATTAAGCCTGACAAAGAAAATACCCTTAGTTATAGCCCCCTCCGCCAGCAATCTACTAACGAGCTATAGGCCACTAAGTAGTATTTTATTAATAACCTTAATAAGGGCTTTATTAAGCCTAGCTAAGTCCCCTTTACCTTACCCATTCTCTTTATAAAAAAGCTAAACAGCGGACTCCGTTTCTGTATTAACTACTATAAACTAAACTATATAACCCACAAAGACTAATATCCGCTGCCCTTACTTAAAGAAACACTGGCCCGTATAAATAAGGCTAAGATTTTTATAAAGCTTAATATCCGCCAGGCCTTTTACTAAATTAGGATAAACCCCAGATCTGAGAATCTTACTACATTTCAGACCTGCTACGGATTATATAAATGTAAAGTACTACCTTTTAGACTAACTAACAGACTGGCTATATACTAACGGTATATAAATAACGTACTCTTTAACTACCTTAATGACTTCTATACAGCCTACCTAGATAATATTATTATTTACTCTAAGAATAAACTGGAATATAAGGAGCATGTCTATAAAGTCCTATAATGGCTCCGCAAAGCTAGTCTCTAGGCCAATATTAGGAAGTTAGAATTTAGTATTAAGCACACTAAGTACCTAGGGTTTATTATTAGTATAGATGGAATTAAGACAGACCTAGAAAAAACGGCTATAATTAACTAGTAGATATCCCTACGGACTATAAAGGGGGTATAATTATTTTTAGGTTTCTATAACTTCTACCAACACTTTATTAAGAACTATAGTAGGATTGCCTAGCCCCTTAACCATTTTACTAGAAAAGACCAGCCCTTCCACTTTAACGCTATATATAGGCAGGCCTTTAATAAGCTTAAAAAACGGCTAGTATTAGCTCCCCTATTTGCCTACTTTAACCCAAAACGGCCCTTAATGCTAGAAACTAATGCCTTAGATGGTATAATAGCTGGTATCTTTTCCCAGAAGCAACTGGATAGAGAATGGTACCCTATTACATACTATTTAAAGACCATAATAGATGCTAAGCTAAACTACCACATCCATAATAAAGAAATGCCGGCTATTATCTCTAGCTTTTAGCACTAGCGTGCATAGCTAGAAGGGACCCCTAAGCCTATTAAGGTAGTTTTAGATTATAAGGCCTTAGAATACTTTATAACAACAAAGGCCCTTATGGCCTAGCAGGCACGCTAGGCGGATATCCTATCTTAGTTCCACTTCCTAATTATATATAGGCCAGGCGCAACCAACCGTATAGATGCCCTTATAAGGCGTAAATAAGACCTAGATAACCAGATTACTATAAAGATTATATTATAGACCTAGATGCTGCTATAACTAAAGCACCTTAACCCCTAAATATAGGTAGAACTAAATATAGACCCCATAAAGGCTAAGATGTGCCCTATTAATACTATAGAACTTAACCTTATTAATAAACTACTATAGGCAAACCGTACAGCCCCTTCCCTATAGGAGTACCGTAAAAAGGTAAAGGATGCTACTAGCCTATAATCCCTTAAAAACGGACTGCTTAAGCACTGGGAACGGCTGGTAGTAGCAAAGAAACAGAATTTATAGACTTAGCTTATTGCTAAAGCATATACTTAGGTTTCTACAGCCCACTCCAGAAAAAATAAGACCCGTAGAATTATTGGCAACCGCTACTACTAGCCCGGAATAGTTATAGATATTAACCGCTATATACAGAACTGCGATAACTGCCGTAGGTCTATAATTCCACAAGATAAAACCCTAGGGCTATTAAAGCCACTCCTAATACTAGAACGCCCCTAGCAGTATATCTCTATAGACTTTTATAAGTTACCTACAGACCGTAACGGATATAATATGGTTATAATCCTAGTTAACTACTTTAGTAAGCGCCCGTTCTTAATCCCCTATTATAAGAATATTAATGCTAAAGAGGCAGCCTAACTATATATCTACTATGTCTACCAAATTTACGGACCACTAGATACTATTATATCCGACTATAAGCCGCAGTTTATATCAGCCTTTTGGAACAAGTTTACCTAAATCCTAGGTATTAGGCTAAAGCTCTCCACAGTATACTACCCCCAGATAGATAGTTAGACGGAGATTATAAATTAATACTTAGACTAGAGACTCTGGCCCTTTATTAACTACTTTTAGGACAACTAGAGCGAACTACTACCCATAATAAACTACGCCCAGGCAACCCTACCCTATAACTCTACAGGGTTTGTACCTATTTAGCTAGAAATGGGATACTTACCCTATATAAGCTTCGACTAGAAGAGACCGGAAGGACCATAAACTATATACGAAAAACTATCTTATGGGGAAGCACAGCAGTATGCTAGATACTTAGAAGAAGTATAGACAGTAGCCTATAAGAACTTAGAGAAGGCCCAGAAATTAATAGAATAGCAGGTAAATAAGTATAGGCGCGAGCCTAACTTTACTATAGGCGATAAGGTCTGGGTTATAATAAAGAACTAAAAGACAGAACGGCCTAGCTATAAGCTAGACTATAAGATGGCAGGACTATATAAGATCCTTAATAAAGAAGGTAACTTATACAAGGTTAAACTCCTAGACTTAATTAAAGTCTACCCTATTTTCTTATTAGATAAGCTATGGAAAGCTATAAATAACCTACTACCTAGACAAAAGAATAAGCCTCCACTGCCGATTTAAGTTAATGGCGACGACGAATGGGAAGTTAATAAAATACTAGCCTATAAACTAGTACAAGGAACGCTAAAATACCGTGTCTAATAAAAAGGTTACGATTTAGACCTAACCTGGTACCCCGCCTAGAACTTTATAGGTTGCCCCTAGAAGCTTAAAGAATTCCATAACCAATACCCTAACAAGCCAGGACCCCCGAAGTATCTAGACAAGTAGATAAAGTGCTAGTATAGCAAAGATAATAAGCTACCTATTAAGTATATAGATAAGAACACCCTATGGACATGATATAGACATACAAAGCCTAAGGGCAGGCTTTTTCGGAGGGGGGGTAATGTTACGGCGCTAGTAGAAAACGGTACTGGCAAATTGCCATCACGTGACCAGAGGATTGTATATAGCTTCGAGCGGTGCTTCCGTTCTTCCCCTTTCCTTTCTCTAGCTTTGGATCCTCGTTTATAGACAATCCAATAGTACAGGCTTGCGCGACCCTCTTGCCGTGCTCGTGCCTCGATTAACCGAGTCGCTAACATATAATAAGCCTCTTATTCCCTATCCTACCTAATAGCCTAGGCCTACCATATGGTTTTTTATCTTCCTCTATATCTTTAGCTAGGGATATATATAGGGGACCTAGGTTATAATTAGATTTGAGTAAATTTAAAGGTACCGTGATTATAAAACTATCTATATAGCTGAAAGAATAGACTCCTTTTATCTTTAGGCTATAGATGCTGTATATATATAACAGAAATAAAATAGGAGATATAGGCGAACCTTAAAGTATCCTTATTTCTAATTTTAGTTTTTCTTATATTTACCTATTAAAAGAAAGTTATAGCTTTTTATTGCTAAGAATGGTGACTACCTATTACGTAAACTCTATAGGTAGTCCTAGTTCTTTATAGATAAATAGAAGCTAGTTTTTAGACATATAGTTAAAGGCCTCTTTACGTCTAGAAATAATGTAATAGCTATTCTTTATCTAACTTTTTTCCTATTGTTTTTAGATTAGATATTATTTAGAAGTAATATAATTGCGTTAATTGCGGACCGCTATCTTCTTCCTCCTATTTATAAATCTTAAAGTAAGCTAGTAGTAAATATCTTCTCTAAAGCCTTTCTTAAGCAATTTAATAAGGAGATAATTCTTTAGGACTTTAGTAAAGAGTAGTCCTCTTTATTAGCTTTAGAGAGAATAACTCGTATTTCTTTAGGTCCCTAGTTAATAGCTTAAGATAAATAAGATCTTCTATAATAGGGTAGGCCTTTTATGGAATTATATAGAATAGCCTATACTAAGTAACTAAGTTAATAATATATTTCCCTTTCTTCTATTTCTTATTTTATTTCCTTATATAATACCTTAACCTTACTACGCTGTTTATATACGTTGCTTAATATCAAATTTACTATGTATTATTATCGCTTATATTTGCTCTATAATAGGTCCTAATAAGTATAGACTTAATCCGATCTAATATAAGATCTAATATATATGCCTATTTAAAATGGGCCTAAATCCTTTTACTTTAAATATAAAAATTATACAAACTCAGCCGTATAGCTAGTTCTATAAAATATACATGGTACTAATGCCTTAGCTCGTCGCGAGCTATCGGTATTTAGGTAAAATACTATATATACTAAGTGTAGGTGTAGGCGTAAGTATAGGCCCTAGCTATACCTGCTAAGGCAGTTTATAAGTATTAAGTAAAAGTAGTAGAACCTAAATTAGCTTACATAGTACCTTTAAATCTCTACGTAATCTAATTAATTAATTAAAAAGTAGGCAAGTAGTATTATAAGTAGTAAGATATAAGGTGACAGGCTTCGTACCACCTAGCCACGGCACAAATCCCAAAAGGTAAGCGAGTGACTGGTTTGATGCCAGGCACGGCTGTGCGGAACAATATATATAGGCGAGGTGACTTCGTCACCTAACATAAGAATAGTAATATTTTAAACTAAATAGAAATAATCTAAGCCTATTTAAGTATTGGTATGCTTTAACACAGTGCAATAGACGTAATATATGTGTAGTGCGGTGTGTAGTTGGATTCTTCCTTGTTCTATCTACACGTCTTAATAATATATATACGCGTCTCGCGTAGATCACGTGCTTACGCACGTGATATATGGAACAAATATATACCGACACTGGAGCAACTCTGAAGGAAACCAAATCGTACCATTCCTGTTATTTATAGCATATACGCAATAGCTGGGCTTTTCCTATCTATATATAATAGCTTCTCCTTCAATCCTATCCCAGTTATATAATGCTTGTAATGGTTCACATAAACCAGAGCTTATGGATTAATAAACTGTATAATAAAGTTAAGACGTTGCGTAAGGAAAGAAGGTAAGGAAACAGGAAGAAAGGGTATATATTATTAACTTAGTTGCTTGGTTAACATATACACGGAGTAGAATAGGATTTAGGTAGTAGTCCTGGCAGAACTTAGCAGGATTTGGTAGACTTTAGCAGAATATAGCAGAATGCCGTAGATTGCCGTTATATTGCCATCTTATAGTCGGTCTCTAATTGCTAGGTTGTGGAAATAGGTAGACATGTGTAAGGTGTTACAGGGTGTCTCGTGACAATTGCTATCTAATAAAGATACTGAGCTAAGGAGAAGGAGAAGAAGAAGGGTTGTTAGGGGTAGCAGGTGGATATGTTGCGAGGGTCACCAAGGCGCTAGTGGCAAGTAAGCCAATAGCGATTTTCTATGCCGGGCATGGAAAATCCTGATTGGCTAGTTAAATTCAGGGTCCGTAGAATATAGCACCGTCATAACACTACGCCAAATCTTAGTTTGTTCGTTTAACTTACTCCATAGTCTACAGTTTTAAGTAATTGGTATTAATTAACTTCTTAAAAGCCGTAGATGCCTTGCTCTTAGTTATTAAGTTAGTAGGGTTGCTATTACTATTAATCCACTTAACTTCTGTAATCTCTCTGCGCTCGTATAACTAACGGAGACACATAATGTCTATTATAAGACGTTTCTCTTATATAGTGCCTAGCTTGACAAGACATTTATAGAGTAATTTTAAGTCGGTGTAAAGTACAAGTGGGAGTTCGATCTGTAGGAGTTATTTAACGATTAACTTAATTATAGCGCCGATGTTAAATCCGTAGGCTATTATATAGAGTTCTAAAGCTAGTACGCTTCTAGTAACTTTTTTGCACTTAATTAATAACTAGTAAATAATGTTAGCCCTATATAACGCGTTCTCTAATACTAGTATATATCCTATTTGTAACAAGAGGTCCTTGTTATTAGTAAATAAGGCGTTAGTAAAAGCAAGTAGGCGTAATATATTAATGTCCAATTTAACAAATATAAGGCCTTTTATTAGGTTATCAATCTGTAATTATAGTTGTTTATTAAGTGTTATAATATCTTCCTTCTTGGGGTTAATCACCTAGGCGGTAAAAGAGAGATTAAAGAAAGCTTCTAGTTAACATATAGAGGCAACATACGCGCCTCTTGCGCGTTGTGCAACGTATTATTCCTTTATAGTTAGTGTATTATAGACAATGCCTTTTAAGCTCATAGTTGTAGCTATTTTACTAAGGTGGACCGTATTTAGGTTTTTACACTAGTATTCCTAAGTTATTGTAATATTGCCTTCCTAAGAGAGTTAAATAATGCATCTATTAAATTTAAGTGATTGTTTAACCGTAAGTTGCTCGCGCTCTTTTATAAGAAAGTAAGCCTTTTCTAGATGTCGTTGCTCCGCGTCTACAAAGGTGGTATTGGCCAGGAAGAGAGTATTATTAGTTTAAAGGCCAACAATACTAAAGTAGTTAGGAGTGTTGCTCTATAAGAGGCAAGGGTTATACGTTAATAAGTTTATATCTAACTCCTTAATATAATAATTATAGTAGGTTATAAACTAGTAATTACCTACTTCTGGAACACCGTATAAAGGCTTAATTATCTTTAGAATGGAGTTCTTTCTAATACCTAATTAGCTTCCCAATTTATAAGGTAGTCGGATATAGAAGTCTTAATTTAGCTTTATAAGAGACTAGACATACACCTAGGAGATATCTCGTAGGTATAACTATATACCATTACCTCGTAGTATTACTGCGATGCATAGAATAAGGCGTTGGCTGACTTATTAAATAGTAGGTAACTAGGTTAGTACAATACCCTTTTTAAAATCATTATACGCTTAGACGACGAGTCTTAATTTCTTAAAGGCTTTATTAGTACTAGGGTTCTTAATCTTATCTATAAATTATAAGTTAAAGACTCTAACTCCTGCGGGTATGTCCTAAGGGTTAATTATCTTAAATACGCCCTTTTTAATTAGTCCTATAATTTCCTTTTAACGGGACGTTTTAAACTGCTTATAGTTGCTATCCTCTTGCAAGAATATAGTGATGTTAGCAGTATTAACGTGAAGGGGATGCTTGCGGGGTCTTCCTCTTCCTTAGTAAGGTAGTTGTGCTTCTCTAGTTTTAGTAAGGGACGGTTTCTATATAGAGGCAGTTTCTGTAGACGGTTTATATATATAGACAGTTTTGTTAACTGGGATATTATTAACTTGGGTACCATTAACTTGGATATCTTTAACTTAAATATTTCTAGGGTCTATTAAGTACGGTTTAACAGCAGTGCTGCGGAACTTTATAGGGCCGCTAGGTAGGTTAATAGCACACATTTCTCCTTTAATATTTAATAGGTTATATAGTCCTACCTAGTATCTAGGTTGTCCTATATTACCTTCTCTCCAGACCAGTACTAAAGAGTTATGGGGTAGATTATAAATTATAGTAGTGCTGGGGCTATTATATATGTTAAGTATATCTGCAACCTAGCGCTCCGCTTATATCTTCTTTACTTCCTCTATAGCTTTCTTAAATGCAATCGCACGCTATATCACTATAGGTGAAGGTACATTGGACTCTGTTATTTGGGGGTACGCTCTAAATACCAATAGTATAGGTATTAGGCCGTCTGGCCCTGCGGAGTCATTAATTACTTTAAAGGCCATTTATAGTACTATATCCTTATTAATTCCTGGTATCTTAGAAGTGATAATGTAGTATATACGTCGCAAGGGGCTATAGTAACGCTTTACTATGCTAATTAAGTTATAAGCTTTAACCGGTACGCTTTTTATAGTAGTGCCCATATTAACCGTGTATTATTTAAACTCTCTACTAATAAAGTTCTTTCTTACGTTATATGCAATTACATCTAGGGGGCCTAGGTATATGTTAATCTAGCACACTTATAACATATCCTATATGTGCTTAGCGCTAATTTTCTATAGCTATCTACCTGTTTAAAATCGGGTGCCTTTATTAACAATATAAAGTACGGGCTTGCTGTCGATGTACATAATATCAACAATAATATAGTAGTTGAAATTAATATTATTCTTTAAGATAAATCTGAATCTGCCTAGTAACTTTCCGTGCTTTTAACAGTATAAGCAGTAGCGGGTGATATGCTTAAGGGTTTTATAATTAGCATCGTTTTTATAGCTAGCGCGGTCCAATATTCTTTTAAGTTGCTCTACTAACGGATATCCAAAGCGTTGGTATAGGCGTCGCAATTCTACATCAGTTAAATAGCATGGGTTTTAGTTAAAAGACTCTATAATAAATATATGCAACAAGGTATCCTATAGTAGAAACAGGTATCCAAATCAGCGTACAACTGGTATAGTCTTTAAGGGGGTTATTAGGACATTCTTTAGGTTATTAAAGTACACTTATAAGTTATCCATATCCGCTAGGCAAAGCAGGAAAAGGGTATTAACTTTAATAACATAGAACTCTACTATACCTATTAGTATAGCTATCTTGATAGAACTAATAGAAGATATAGAACCTATTCTAAACTATACACTAACTGTGCCTCTTATGGACTCGTTTAACTATACTTTATTAATCTTCTAAAGTGCAAGAAACTGACTATATCCTACTATAAAACGTTTAGAGGCTCTAGTGTCAATCATTACACCCATAAACTTTATAGAGGTATAGCGTAAGGTTATATTATACGTAAACGGGTCTATGTTAGTAGTAAATACATCTATTATGGTATTAATAGTTATAACTGCATAGCTATAAGCTCTATTGGCTAGTTCTAAAGCTATAGCGGTCACATTATCTAGTTCAATTTTACCATACAAAGTATAGTATACTATGGTCTGGTTGTCCTCGTTTAGTAGAGTGTTAGGGTCCATATCAATTACCAGAGCATTAAATGCGTTAGTAATTTTATCATCCTTGTCGTTATCCTTATTATTGTCACCTTTATAGTCCATAATATATTGCTTTATTCGCTCCTAGAAGCGGTCCTTAAACTTATTCTTAAACTTAGTTTTAGACTCTTCTTATTCCTCCTTAGTATGTTTCTATAAGCGATATCCTTCCCTGTTACATACAAAGCAACGTGGTTTCTGTCAGTTGCGGTTATATAGGGGGTTACTGCGGTTATTACGGTTGTTATAGTTATAGTTATTATCTCTTCTATAGAATTGTTGGTCTGTAAAGAAAGCTTATATCTTCTCCACATACTCTTTCTCGTATACTATAATAGACAATTAAAGTTTATTAATAAAGGCTCTAAGGTTATCTAGTGGGTCAGAGACTATATATCTACATACTAATATTCCCTAGCAAGAAGTAATAATTTTATTATAAAGGAAGTCTATAGTTTATAAGGTAGGTCTAAGGCTATGCTATAGTTAACGAAGTCTATAGATTAGCAATTAAAGGCATTCACTTATAAATTTATTTATATTTTCTGCCATTACTATTATAAGTGTAATGGTATTCCACTTGTCTAGGTTCTTACATTAAAATCCTAGTCCTTTAAAGAAATTCCAAAGGTATTCACAAGCTTTAGCGAATAGTAAGTAGGACAGTTGGTTTATATAGAAGTGGTCTAAAGCTAGTCCTTTTAGCATAGTAGGGAATACTTTAAGGTAAGCTTCTTAGGGTACGTCTACTCGATTACAGATATTGTAGAATATTGTTAATTTATAGTTAAGGCTTTCATTTATGCCACCATATTTCTGCTCCTCCGTGTATATCTTGGCTGCATTTATAATTTCCTTACTATAGCCAGTTACAGTGACAGGGCGGTTCTCCTCGTCCGTAGATTATACGTAAAGTTGCTATGTTATTATTGCAGGTTAAGGTGTAGCAGATGGTGTAAAGGTAGAGGTAGTTGTATATTAAGGTATAGCGGGAAGTATAGGCACTGAGGAATGTCCTACTCATTACTTCTCCGGGGTTCTGTGTATCTTATAGTACTCAATACGTCTTAACTTGATACTAGTGCCGAACTTATCCTTAAGTGCATTTATCTTTTCTCTAGTCTATTCTATTTGGTCTTCTTCTTATGCTATATCGTATAAGGACTAGGGAAGTAATTTACCTCATTTATAGTTGGTGTTAACCCATACTCCTCTAATATTTATATAATCACGTAGTTTCTGAAGCCAATGTAAGGAGATTTTTGTAAAGATATTAACTATAAAGTCTTTAAAATCTCCTTAGAACGACTCCCAGAGTATTAAGTCTATCTAGTTATATATCTCCGTATATATATACATCTTGCATTGTACATAGTTGGTTAGCTTATCCTTGGTAACTTCCATTAGGTTAATTCCATCTTCCTATTTAGTTGCTTCTTCCTCCTAGTCTTTCTCTGTTCCTAACATCTTATGTTTTATATATTATTCAGGTAAGGTAAGGTGTTTCAATTTATAAGGTAAAGGTAGGGGGGGCGGTTAAGGAGGCGGTTAAGGAGGTAGTTAAGGAGGTAGTTTAGGGGCGGTTTAAGTTATTAAGTAGGGTAAGGTATTCTACGCAGTAATTCTTCTAAAATAGATAGAACGAGATATCTAGAAGTCGTCATGGATACCAGACAAGTACTCCTAGGTGGTTTCTCTTCTTCTCTTTAACTGAAATAGGCTGATACGAAAGGTAGATAAGTACAACTATCTTCCAATCTGCTATAAGGTGGACAGTATAACTGTCTTCTAAGCTATCTACGTGTTTCCTGATCTGTGCGCGCTCACTAATCAGTGTTAGTATGCTTTAACATAGTACAATAGACGTAATATACGTGCAGTGCGGTATATAGTTGGATTCTTCCTTGTTCTATCTACACGTCTTAATGATACATATACGCGTCTCGCGTAGATCACGTGCTTACGCACGTGATATATAGAACGAATATATACCGACATTAAGTAGGGAGTATATAATACTATAGACATATTTAATATAGTAGATTTTTTAAATAATTATATCTTTATAAATAACGTATTTCACGGGTGAGCTGGTCAAACGGGTGAGCTGATCACTTCAAAAACACACCAAAAAATGGAAAAATCACACTTTAATATCTTAACAACCACTTAATAATAAATTTTAATAATTTAAATTTGGACTTTTATATATACTCTCTAGCTCCTATTAAAGTTATATAATAAATAGTCAGGTGGTTTTTAAAATAGTAAAATTTGGGGGCCAAAATGAGGCAAATCACTATATCTTAAAAACTACTGAACCATTTACTATGCAACTTTAATAGAGGCT
>Ga0307507_10005045_pt1 | contig 22264 bp, 8 predicted proteins | sample 7_EM_MG_FD_207223 | JGI IMG/M metagenome (GOLD analysis project Ga0307507, IMG submission 207223) | Populus trichocarpa ectomycorrhiza microbial communities from riparian zone in the Pacific Northwest, United States - 7_EM | ecosystem: Host-associated > Plants > Roots > Unclassified | place... | reverse complement strand
TACTTTATATTTGTATGGAGGCTTGGCAAAATATTCAATATTCAATATAATATCAATATTGAATGCGTGTTCAATATCAATATCAATACGGCCTTATATTGATATTGAATATTGATTAAAGCACTGCTTATTACTAAGGCAGCGGGCTGTCAGCTAGCTGCAGTTTTATAGCTAACTGACTATTACGACTCTATAAGCTCGCTGACTGCTTACGTTATTAGCCTCTTGGCAGCGACGCTGGCAGCGACGCTGACTCTTGGATATACTGTATTATTATCGTCTAAGGAGTTACTATTAAGTTCTTCTTTCCTACTCTTACTACCTAACTTCTTCTTATTAAGTTCCTAATATAGAATAAACTTCTTACCTATTCTTTCTTCCTATTTATAATATAACTTCTTATTTATAATAAAGTAGTTTTAGGTTTATAACGGGCGTTTAGTTTCTTATAATTCTTATAGTACTTTCCCTTGCTCTTCTCCCTATCCTTTTTTACCTTTTATTTACCCTTCTTATTAGACTTCCCCCTATATAGTATATCTCCCTTAGCCTTCTTATCCTTATTTTATGCCTTATTTATAATATCTTTAATTAGGGCGGAAAGCAATAGTTAAGTTAATTGCTGTTGTTTTGCCTAGATAGGCTATATATTAAATAAGGCCATAATAAAGAGAATTAGATGCTATAATTTAGGTAGGGAAATGTTAAGATTTATTAGCTTTTTAATAGCTTTCTTAAATATAATAATAAAGTAATTGTTAGGAAAAACCTAAGTAGATAGTTATATAGCCGTAAGGTATGGGCGACCCTGGGGCAACCTAGGGGTAACTTACCTATAAGGTATGTGCGCTGCACATGCCTAGGGAAAACCCTTCCTTACCTCGCATACAGACTCCTCCTTTTCCCTTAAGGATTTGTCTATCTATATAATATACCCTATTATTCTATTAATTGGACTCCCTATCTATATCCTTACCTTATATTTAAATCCTTACCAATCCCCTTAGGAGGATAGCCGGTTTAATTTTTCTACAATGCCTTTAAAAAAAAACCAACACCTACACCTAATGGTAATATGCTAATAATATAACCGCTAAACGCCTTAAATCTAGTATAGACAAAACCGTTAGAAATATACTAGCAGAATCTAAACTACCTTCTAAACTTTAAAACAATTAGCCACCTATAAATACTAGAGACTAGTTTAACCTATATACCTAGGCTTAATAGAAGCTTGGTAAGATTACTAGTGTCCTACTAAATACTGCTAATATAAAGGAGCTAGATAAGCTGGCTAAGAAAATAGCTAACTTATAGAGCATTATTAATTTAATAAAGCCCTCCCATCGCCTCTCTAGTAAAGAGTATAAGTTATATAGTAAACGCATACACTAAATAAATCTTAACGCCCTAGTTAAGAAGTTACTACCTAATATTAGCGGTATAACTTAACAGCATTTTAACCATTAGATCGCCGCAGTTAAGAACTAATTTAAGGTTAATAACACTAACTATAACTGTAAACAACGCACGCGCTAGGCTATTAAAGGTCTTATAAAAGAGAAGATAATTACCTAACTAGTTTATTGCTAGTTAGGCACTAAAGATAAAGGTCCCTTACTATAGGATAAGTTTAAGACTATAGTCTAAGACCAGATTAGGAACCCTATAGTAAGACGCTTTAACAATGCTACTATATACTATATCCCTTAACACGTTAGCGTCTATCTATAACCTGATCCGTGCGCGGAATACTAAAACACTAGCAGCGCCGAGGACACATTTAGGTGTAAAGTATGTTACGGACGCTTTAAGTACAATGTTACGACTACTTAAAGAAGAGTCGCAGGAAGCTAGTTAGTTAATACAGGCACGGTCCAGGATAGATCCGGTGGAACTATATAACGAGGAATGGTAACTGAGGTCACGTGGTGTTAAACGCGTTAACTGCGTTAAATAAGAGGGACGTTACGTTTAACACAGACAACACGTACCTTATGTACAAGAGAGGATTTCTTAGGAGTATGGTTATATATTTAAAGGACCTTAGTCCCTACCGTAGATAGTTCTCTCCTTGTAGTAAATCTTAGAATATAATTAGAGTTAATCTGTTGGGCAACTACTCCACCAGTTATTATTATATTGTTATTTTGTCCTTACCTATATACTTAGCCTAATAATAGAACCTACTATAGTCTAAGCTACAAGGTTCTGTTACACATTCACTACTAAGGTTATGGTATTGGAATAAACTTGAACAATATACCACTAAGAGCAGCACTAGTTATGACGGCGTCGACGGAAGCTATAACCTTAGGGCCAGATAATACTAGTATAGATAATAGGGATTCTCAAGTGGTTACGCGAGGTTAGTTATAGGAAATAGTTAATCACTTACAAGACAATAATAGGATACTTAAAGAACGTATTAATGGAATTAAAGTAGTAAAGATTAAGTTACCTTCAATCAAATAATTCTTAGGAGAGAAGTCGAAGCTTAAGGGATTTCTTACGTAAATGCACTTTAAGGTAGTATAGGAAGGAGCGAAGTTAGCAACATTATTAGATCAAGTAGTCTATGCAGGATTATTCCTAACGGGGAGGGCACTTAAGTGGTTTAAGCTATATTTTATGGAAATACAGGCCAATGGCATAACAACTACTAACCAAGACGTACGGTATATATTTGCCAGTTAGAACGGGTTCGCAGAGCAACTAATGCAGATGTTTAGAGACCTAAAAGCCATAACTACAGCGGAATAAAAGCTTTAGAACTTAGTATAACGCACTTTAGTAATTAAGTATACAACACAGTTTTAAACACTAGCTATATAGGTTGAGTGGAATAATAAGGCGCTTATAGTACAGTATAAATAGGGACTTAAGGCTAAAGTCTAGGACGCAATTATCCTAATGGAAGATACGGATACTCTGAGAGAGTTAATAGATCAGTTAATAAAGATTAATAATAGGATCTACCAAAGGGAACAAGCCAAGAAAGGGCAAGATAGAGTTCTATAGTTGTATAAGGCGTAGAGTACGTAACGACAGACATAAAGTTAAAAACTATAGAATGGCGTAGAGCTAATAGACCTAAGCGGTACTAAAGAAACCTAAAGATAGAAAAAGAAACTATAGAAACCTAAAGGTTAAGGATTAAGTAATTAAAGAACCTAAAAGCAGAGGCCAAACCAGGGATCTTAGCAGTAGAAGACGTTTAGGCGGACTCTACAGTAAGAAAAATAGTTTAAAGATAGAGCTTGCATAAATTATAGAAAATAGGGTTATTTCGCCAGAGACTATAGAGGTGGTTAGAGTAACTATATAGTAAAGGAAACCAGACCAGCAGACAGCATGTATATATAGAGGGACGACGGTGCATTATAAGGAATAAAAGAGTGTTTAATTAACAGTTTTACGTATTGTTATAACAACGCATGCCGAATTTATAAGGACGCTAAGTACGGCGTAAGCTATTAGCTATAGGAGCTATTATTATCTAAGCTTAAAGGAACTAATAAACCAGCTCGTAGATCGGACATTAAAGATAATAAATTTAACACAGGCGAAGCATTTACCAATAATAAGGCAATAAAGGCAGCTTACTAGGAGCATGCAGACCTTAAAGAAGTTAAAATAGAAGTAGAGACTAAGACCATTACAGAATAGGGTTTAGTAACGGGTATTATAACACCATTAGATATGATTTCTATCGCTTTATAAAATAATAGGAGTAATGTTTAGAAGAAACTAAGTAAGTAGACGACTGCTAGTGCTAGCTCATTACTTAATAAAGGCAAAAGGCCACAGGCTTAAGATTCTTAAGAAGAGATAAAAGAAGCTTAAGATTCTTAAGACAAGATAAAATACACCTAAGGACCCACAACGGACGAAAACCGATAGAAAAGGGTAGTAACTTAGTTTAGTAACAAACGAATGAGTATAGGACGCAAGTTTAAGAACTACAAGTTTAGAGAATGAATAAGAACGTTAGCAATTCCAGGTAAACGTAGTGTTTAGCCTAAAGATTAAACAGTTAATACCAGGATTAAAAAGCAAGATGACTATAAAGATCCAGCTATAAGACGCAGAAAATAAGAAACTATGGATAAGTTTAGGACAAGAATTATTACATAGCAAGAGCAAAAGCTAGATAAGAGGTTAGCTACGCTAGGTTATATAAGGAACAGAGCACCTATATAAAGAGTTATTAATAGGCTAAGTGCAGAGACACCTAGAGTAAAATAGTTAGATAAACTAGAATAAAAAGAGGATCTAGATATTCTAACTAGGTTTAAAGAAAGACATACTAAAGAATATTATAATATAGTGATAACAAGGTACTTTCTAATGGATAGACTATATATACTAAACCAGTTGTATGGAAAGTGGTATAGGCAATAACACAACGACAAATAGGAAGATTTTTATATATAGCTAGACAAAAAAGTTGTCTAAGACTAACCTATTACGGAAAAACGCATAAGTTATATTAATTATAATGTTAAGGAACCTAGAAGAGGGATCTAGGGACTAAAGAAGTAAGCGACAAATCTTAATACCTGCAGCAGAGATACCAGTGGTTAGGTTAACTAGGTATAGGTTTAAACTTAAGGACAAAGACGAACTAAGAGTTAACCTAAAATATATAGCGTATTATACACTATCGTGGATAGCTTGTGTGGATGACACGTGTAATATATATAGAGCACCAAAAGATAAGAACCAGAAGTACCTAGTAAGGATATATTAGGCACTAGAAAAAAAGCGGTTTAGGAATACTAAGTATATACATAGTTGGCACCTAGTAGAAGTATAAGGTTAAGGAGACTTAACACTTTAACTAGGAAGATTCCTTACGGAAGAATACCTAGATAGACAATAGTAGTAAGAGTGCCTAAAGAACACTTATCTATAGCATATAGAGAAAAAGAAATAAATTAAGTATTAGCCAAAGTTGGATTAAGTACAGGTAGGATCTAGCAGCTAATAGTTAGGAAAAGGGGAGGCGTATAGGACCAGAGGGAACTAGTGTTAGAGCCTTAGACCCTTAAAGGAATTTAAGGTTAACACCTAAATTTAAGAGCTAAGTAGCAAGATTAGCAGTTTAAAGCGTTAGTAGATAGTAAAGTAACTAGGAACCACATATTACCAAAAGTAGTAGAAAGGATGGGTTTACTATATAAATAAAAGAAACACCTATATCCACTTATAATAATTTTAGGAGATCAGATAGCCTATAGAGGAGGCATTATTAATCTCAAAATAGGACCTATTTAGATAACTATTAAAGGGAGACCAGTTAGAATGTCTTTCGATATTCTACTGTTGGGATAGAATAAGGCGATACTAGGAATGCCTTAGTTACAGGACTATAATCTAAAGATTAATTGGGTTATAGGTTAGGTCGATATTAAGGATATATAATAGCGCAAAGTGCGACAGTAAACCAAGTTGGTATGGTACCAAGTTAAAGTAATATATAAAGAGACTAAGCGAGGCTTAAGTTATATACCAAAGAGATACCACAAGTATGGTAAAAAGTTATGGTTACTAGAAAGTGAAAAGCTGTTAAAGCATATAGTATAGGACCATGAGATAGAATTAGAAGAGGGAATAAGTTTAAAGTTTTTTCCAATCTACAAGCTTACTAAAATAGAGTTAGTAGCGCTTAAGGAGTTTGTCTAGGAGAACTTATAAAAGGGATATATTAGACCGTTATAGTTATTAGCAGGATATCTAGTACTATTTATCCTAAAGAAAAATGGAAAACTTAGGATATATATAGACTATAGACAGTTAAACAGTATTACTAGGAAGGATAGGTATCCTTTACCCTTAATTAGCGAAATCTAAGACAGGATAGGCAACGTAAAGATCTTTATAAAGATAGATCTAAGATGGGCGTACCATTAGATTAGAATTAAGGAAGGCGATAAATAGAAGGCAGCCTTTAGGTTAAAGGAAGGACTATATAAGCTATTAGTTATATAATTTAGGCTTATAAATGCACTAGTAATGTTCTAGAAGTAAATTAATAGTATATTAGGGGAACACCTAGATAAATTTATTATAGTATACCTTGATAATATTATCATCTACTTAGAGAATAAGGAAGAATATAGCAAATATATTAAATAGGTCTTAAAGAGACTATAAGAAGAACAGATGCTAGTAGCAATTAAAAAATACGAGTTCTTTACCAGGAAGACCGATTTTATTGGATTTATTATTAAACTAGGCCAACTTAGTATAGATCTAAAGAAGATTGAGGCTATAGTAAATTAGTAGGAACCAGAGAATATTACGCAGTTAAGATCGTTCCTAGGGTTTTGTAATTACTGTAGAAGGTTTATAGCGCAATAGTTATAGAACATTAAGCCATTTACATAGTTAACAAAGAAAGAAGAACTATGGGTATAGGGAAGGGAATAATAAGAACTGTTTAAGAAAGTTAAAGAGTTATTTACCTAGGAGCTAGTTCTTAAGATCTATTAACTAGGTCTAGAGACGGTTATAGAAACAAATGCATTAGACTTTATACTAGGGGTATACTTCCTATAGAAATATTAAGATGGATGGCACCCAGTAGCATATTATAGTTAAAAGATAACACTACTAGAGTTAAACTATGACATCTACAATAAGGAGTTATTAGGTATAGTTATAGCACTTAAAGAATAGAGAGCATTCTTACAAGGCATAGAGAAACTATTTATGGTTAAGATAGACTATAAGAACCTTATAGGATTCCTAACAATAAAGGAACTTAACCAAAGACAGGTTAGATGGGCGGAAATGCTTATAGAATACCATTTCGAAATTTAGTATACTAAGGGTATAGATAATGCACGAGCAGACGCTTTAAGCAGAAAGGCTAAACTATAAAGTAATAAAAAGCTATCGGGAGCTTTGTTGCGAAAGGATCAAGACGGATTGATTAGGTATAATTATTTAAAGATTGCAGCAACTAGGGAAAGTTAGATCCATAAATTACTAGAGAGTAATTGGATATAGAAGATCTAAGAAGTATAAATAGAGGATCTAGACTTAGAGCAATATAAAAACAGAGAAGCAATATATGTGCCTAAGTCTATCGCAGAAGAATTTATTAAGGAATTCTATAAGGGAATGACATAAGGACACAACGGAGCTACAGGCTTAGTGTTAAGACTTTAAAAGGAATACATTATTTAAGGAATCTAGGGACTAGCAAGATAAGTTATAAAGAAATGTTTAAATTACTAAAGAAACAAACTAACGAGGTATAAGTCGTATAGAGGGCTATAACCTGTTAAGATACTAGGAAGACCATGGGAGGTTATATTATAGGACTTTATTGTTAAGTTACTAAAGTCAAGAGATCCTATTACAGGACAAGATTATAACGTGATTTTAGTAATAGTGGATAAGCTAATAAAGTGGGGATACTTTATAGTATACACTAAAGAGATATTAGTAGAAGATGTCGCTAGAATCTATATAAAAGAAGTGTTTATAAGACATGGAGCACTAGATAAAATTATATTAGACAGAAATCTAAGATTTATAGTAGTATTTTAGAAAGTGTTTCTGGCAGAATAAGGAGTTTGCGTAGTAATATCTACAGCGTATTATCCGCAGATGGATGGATAAACGGAAAGACTAAATTAGACACTAGAGTAGTATCTAAGGCACTATATTAATCACGCATAGAATAATTGGGTATTGTTATTACCAGTTATATAGTTTGCATATAATGCAACACTATAAGAAGGAATGGGAACATTACTATTTAAGGCAAATTACGGGTATGAGCTAAGAATATTGTTATCGCCACGTTAAGTAAAAAAGACGAGTAGTACAGCTAAGCAAAGAATAGAGATGTTAATGAATCTTTATGCAGACCTTAAAGAAACAGCTAAACTAGTACAAGAACGAGTGAAAAGGTACTACAATGCTAAGAGATCTGAGGGACTAGATCTTAAGGAGGGGGATAAAGTATGGCTACTATACAAAAATTTTAAGAGTTGACGACTAAGCAAGAAGTTAGACTATGTTAGACTAGGACCTTTTAAAATTAAGTAAAGAATTTTATTAGTTATGTATAAGTTAAACCTACTAGCTAAAATGAAAATCTACCCTATATAATACATTGCAATGCTAGAGCTAGCATACGGGAATGTTAAGCTACCAGTCTATAAGGTAGATATATATAGAGGACAAAAGGAAGACAAATAGCAAGTTTTAAAGATTATTAGTTACAAGGATATAGATAACAAAACATAGTATAAAGTAAAGTAGATAGGCTATAGTGAGACTACCTAGAAACCACTAAGCAACCTAAGGAACGCTATGGGAAAGGTATAGGGGTATTAAAAGAAAGTAGGTCAGGTAATATTAATAAAGAAGGATCGCCAAAGAATAAGTCACCTAAGGGGGACCCAAGAGGAGCAATTGCCGAGCTACTTGGAGTTGTTTCTATTATAGGAGGAGAGCTAATTCTTTTGTTACCCAGCTTAGATAAACCCTATTAAACAAGTTTTCACTCCTTAGAACGGACCTTCTTACGGACATATTTAAGACGTTAAAGACGAGTATAAGCTAAATGTTGAGCTTTAAGGACGCGTGCGGACTCTTCTAAGGCACGTTAAACCTTAAGTAGCGCGGAGGCTAGCTTACCATTAAGCTTTATAGTAGTAGATTAAACACAAGACCCTATAACAAGTTACTTAGGGAACTTGAAGACTATTAAGAGTTATAGGACGCGTATACTTAGCGTTAGAGATAGAGCGAACATCGCAGGACGATTAAACGTTTGCTTTAGTACACTTAGAGTAAGAAAAGGGTTGTTAAGATAAAGGACTTGCTAATATAACACAGACTAACCCCTCTTTTGCACACCTTAAGTAAGGAATCGCCATTACCTCGCCCAGTAATAGTATGGAGGAAACCATATAAAGGTAACGCTTAACCTAGAAAAGAGAAGAAGAAGCTTTAGGTATAATAAGTATAAATATTAACCAGAGTAATTAAACGGATATTACACCTCTAGTGGACGACTTGGAGATATTAGGAATCTTTAAGGACGAAGATAAAGAGGAGGGAGATAGTGTTACGGACGCTTTAAGTACAATATTATAACTACTTAGAGAAGAGTTGCAGGAAGCTAGTTAGTTAATATAGGCACAGTCTAGGATGGATCTGGTGGAACTATATAACAAAGAATAGTAACTAAGGTTATGTAGTGTTAAACGCGTTAACTGTGTTAAACGAAAGGGACGTTACGTTTAATATAGACAACACGTACCTTATGTACAAGAGAGGATTTCTTAGGAGTACGGTTGTGTATTTAAAGGACCTTAGTCCCTACCGTAGATAGTTCTCTCCTTGTAGTAAATCTTAGAATATAATTGGAGTTAATCTGTTGGGCAACCACTCCACTAGTTATTATTATGTTGTTGTTTTGTCCTTACCTATATACCCAGCCTAATAACAGAACCCACCGTAGTCTAAGCTACAAGGTTCCGTTATAAAGTATATCAGATTCCGTTCTACAGAAAGGACAAGTATTAATTACCTTATATTAAGCGACTAAACTCCAAGGAATAAGCTATATAGGTCGTTTTATATGAGATTTTATAAATATTACTAGCTTTATATTCCTAAGCACGACGATTTAATTTAGTTAATTTAATTGGCTAGTCCTTATCGATAACAGATGGACGCAAACTGACGTGTTAAGGGATAGCTATTATAAAGGAGAACTAGAGGTTTAATGTCTTCCTAGCCTATATATATAGCTTAGAAGACCGTTGCTTATATACCCCTTTTATTAACCCTAAGCAATAGGTAAACTTTTAGTTTTTATCCCTCCTAGCCTACTTATAAGCAGAGCTCTTCTGCTAAAACTTTATTAAACGGGTAAGAACCGTAGAGGACTTCTTCGCTAAAATCCACTATATAGAGTAACTGCTTAACACCATAAAGCTTGCGGAAGATCGCGTAGTTAATAGTGGCAAATCTTTGCGCTTAAAGCGCGGTTATAGTATAGGCTTTATAGAGTTAGGTTTAGGGAACAGAACCTAAAAAGGGCAACACTTTTCTAAGTAAACTCCTAGGGGGAATACTTAAAAGCTAAATAGCTTAGAGGACCCCTTAAACGCTAGTAGTATATATATAAGTTAAAAGAGACCCGCGGGTAACTACTATAAAAAACACTAAAAGTAAGCTAGTAAAGATAAGTTAGGCCAGCTTTTAGAAAACCTAAAGCCCTAGTAGCGCATCTCTTTTAACTGCAACTAAGGCCTAATATAGAGGGAGAGAAAAAACGCATTATAGTATATATTGCGATAGATACGCCCTAGGGTAAAGTCCGCCTATATTGCTTATATAATAATAGGTGCCAAATTAACCTTATTAACTAAGACGTCGTCTATAGGTTTAACCTGCCTATAAGCTATACGCTATATTTACGTAAACCTATTATATATTTCCTTAATAGTAACCAGATAACAATCTAGGATGCCTATAATCTAATAGTTACTACTAGCGACTTCTAGGGTACCCCTTACACTATTAGCCCCCAGACCTTTTAGGGTAGCTTATTTAATGGTTATAATATAGTTCTTAGATAGGATTAGCTTTTATTCTAGACAATTTATCTAGGGTACTTTAGGCCCTAGACGCCTCTAGATAGTCATCCTTAATATACTTCTAGTAAATATTAAGGCTAGTAAAATAGTCTATTTGCTATAGCTAGAAGACTTCTTCTTTATGCCGGTTATAAATATAATAGAGGACCTATTGTTACTAGCAGCGAGTACCTATACAGACCCTCTGGACATAGAGGACCTGTTATTACTGGCAGTAAGTACCTATAAAGACCCTCTAGTGCTAGCGCAGATTACCTTAACTTAGGGAGGAGGTAATTAAAACGCTAAAACTATTAAGTATACTATAGTAGAGCTGTATGCACTCTTAATATAAGTATACCTATAAAATGCATATTAGCTGCACCCTTCTTTTTACTAGCTTCTAGAAGTACACTACTATGCAATAGTTACCTTAACCTTTATAGACCCTAGCCTACCAGATATATATAAAGAGGAGATTAATGTCTTCTCTAATAAGCTAGCAAGTATATTACCTTAGAACTCTAAGTATAACCATATAATTAACTTAGAAGAAGGTAAGACGCTACTATAGATGCCTATAGAAGTACCTAAAGAGTGCTCTTAAGAAGGGCTAAATTAGGCCCAGTAAGTTGCCTACTAAAGCGCCTATTCTCTTTATACCAAAAGCAGAAGGCATAATATAGCTATGCGTTAACTATAGACGCCTAAATAAGATCATAATTAAGAACTAGTATCCCTTACTACTAGTTAGCAAACTCTTTAATAGGCTTAGCTATACAAAAATATTTACAAAGCTGGATCTTTATAATGCGTACTATAGGATTTACATTAAAAAGGGAGATAAATGGAAGACCGTATTTAAGACACGCTACAGTCACTTTAAGTACCTAGTAATGCCCTTTAGTTTTACTAATACCCCTATAACTTTCTAGAGCTATATTTAAAAGGCTCTAGGGACCCTAGTAGATACTATCTGCGTAGTTTACCTAGATAATATTCTTATCTACTTAAATAATAAGGATAAGTATGTTAAGCACGTTAAGCAGGTACTATAATAGCTCTGCGCTTAGGGCCTCTATGCTAAACTTTTAAATATATCTTTTATATTAAGAACGGTAAGTTCCTAGGCTTTATTATTATACCTAGGGGTATTATAATAGATCCTGCCTGCGTAAAAGCTATTAAGAAATGGCCTAAGCCTAAGTTCTATAGGGACATCTAGGTCTTTCTTGGCTTTACTAACTTCTATAGGCGATTTATCTAGAACTACTTAGATACTGCATACTCCCTATATATATATCTTATATAGGCATATCGCGACCTAATGTTAGATAGGGAGAAGAAGAAGCAGAAGCGTAAGAAAGGGCCTATTAAATGGTATTAACCTTAGTCCTAGCCTAATAACGCTTGGTAGGTGTTTTATAAGCTACGCGCTGCGTTTATATAGGCTCCTCAACTTCGCCACTTTAATTTTAATCTACCCCTAATAGTAATTACTAACGCTTCTAATTACGCCTATAGCGGTATACTTTTATAGCCTTTTAGGTAGGGAGATTAACTTTACTAGCACCTAATGTGTGGGCGCGAAGAGGCTTCGGGGAAGATTTAAAGGAATAATATAAATTCTATCTAAATCTAAGGGTATATAGCTCTTGTAGAGAACAAGACATTATATAAGGAAGAGAAAGGAACAATAAGTGTTGGTAACACAAGGTGATATCACGTAGCTACGGTTCGTAGATAGTATGATAATTGTTATTCTATTCTTTTCTCCTGCTTAAGGAAGGGTGAGGAGCTTAAGGCTCCTCGCCACGCTAGTGCCGCGGCGACACGTGACGGCAACTTGCCTCGCGTGACGGCAACTTGCCTGTATTCCCAACACTGGCAACTCTTCTTTTACGGTTGCCATCTACATACATATACCGCTTGACTAGCGTAACAAATATCAATCCTCCTTACTTACTATTGCCATTGTAATATAAGTCTCGCTGTCCCAAAATTTGCCTCTTAGCACGTGGTGCTTTCTTACTTAGGAAATCCTGGGTAGATTAACCAGGGAACTATGTCATTAAAATAGAGTTGCGGAGCTTGTCAATATCCGGCTCCATTCCAGAATCCACCTCTACTAGATCCTCCACAAGAGCCTCCTCCGCGGTAGCCAGAGCCTCTGCGTCTATTATAGCTGCCACGGCCTTATCTATACCCACTTTATCCGTAGGAGCAATCAGTGCAGTACTAGCCGTTATTATAACTGTTGTATTCGCCGTAATTAAGCTCCTGCTAAGGGTAGTTATTAAAGTAGAATTGCTGTACCTTATAAGAGCAAATAGTGGTACTAATTACAGATCTTAAGTCATCTGATTTTCCAGTAATCTTACTATAATAGGAGCTACTGGCACAATCTTTAAGCGTAACTGAAAATGCACTATGGTGTTAAATTAGTAGATACTGGGGAACTAAAGACAAAGGTTGTTGCGGAGGTTGTTGCGGAGATTGCTACGGAGATTGCTGCGGAGATTGCTACAGAGGTTGCTACAGAGGTTCTTGTCGAGCTTACTGCTGGTAGGTTAGGATATCATTTACAGATCTAGCTTATTATGCCAGTTGTCTAGTCACGGTAGGGGTTAGAGGAAACGTCTCGGCGCTTAAGTTAAACGAGGTTGAGAATCTCTGGTAGGACGGAGCTTGAGGCATGGGTTAAGATACGGCAGCCTAAGGAACTTAAGGCTAAGGAACTTAAGGTGTTTAATAGCCTAAGGTTGTCTATAGTGGTTCTTATAAAGCTTGCTGCTGAGATTGCTGCGGAGATTCTTGCGGAGGTTGCTGCGGAGGTTAAAGCGTCTCTAGTAGTACAGCAATTGGGACAACTGGTGGTACAGCAGTTAAAATAGCTAGTGGAATTAGCAGAGCAGCTAGTAGTTGGGCTGGAGATGCTTGTGTAGCTAGTAGGGGACTATAGAAAGGTGTTAATTGTAGCTATTCGTCGTTGGGATTCTATTAAGAGTTAAACTTCTTTATAGTGCGTATTTAGTGCTTAATCTCTTATAAAGTCCATTCGTGCTCTTCCTTTACATTAAGGACCTGCTCCTAAATGTTGTCTCTAATAATGCCCCCATCTATAGGGACAAATACTCCATTCTCCTAAAGGAAGTCTTAAAAATCTTAAATAATATTAACATTGCTAAGTGCCTAGGTGTCAACGGTCCATCCTATAAAATCCTCCCTAAAATATTCCCACAGTTGTATATTGGCGTAGTGTCTACTTTAGTAAAATAGAATATGGTGTAGAAGAAAGCCATTAACTTATTTTACGGTATAGGTTGTTATATTAAAAACGGGAAATTCGTCCTAATCTTTATCGATAAGTTTCGCGTACATAGCTACCCCTAGTGGTAAGGAGTCTCTCTAGTCGTTAGCCATGTTTTCGGAGGAAGGGAAGTGTTATAGGGTTGTAGGAAAGGAGGTGTTATTAGTATAGGGATTATTAATTGTCGTTTAGTACGCGTTTAGACGAGAATCTGCGATTATAGGGCTTAGGACCAGTTCTGGCCTTAAATCGCGAAGACTCGTAAAGCGTGTTATTCTGCATAATAGACGCAAGAATCTATAATCTGGGAAAGGCTTAGGACTAGTTCTGGCCTTTAAATCCTTAGATTTATAGAAGAGTTCTATTTAAGGTTTAGGACCAGTTCTGACCTTAAAAGACAGCTTCCTTTAGCACAAGTAGCACTGGTACAGTGGCTCGTCTCTTTTTGGGAATACTTAGCTGCTCTATAGTATAACAGTAAAGTTAACCACTGATCAGTGTTGGTAACACAAGGTAATATTACGTAGCTACGGTTCGTAGATAGTATAATGATTGTTGTTCTATTCTTTTCTCCTGCTTGAGGAAGGGTGAGGAGCTTAAGGCTCCTCGCCACGCTAGTGCCGCGGCGACACGTGACGGCAACTTGCCTCACGTAACGGCAACTTGCCTCGCGTGACGGCAACTTGCCTCGCGTGACGGCAACTTGCCTGTATTCCCAACAATAAGAGAATTATATAATTAAACAGTTAGGGGTTTTAGTGGTTAATGCGTGCGTATATGCGCATACGGTCTTTAATAGACTTTAGTGTTACAGTGCTAGTAGAAAATGGTGGATTGTAGCGGACAATTATAGACAGTTGCAGATAGTTGTACACAGTTGTACACAGTCGCAGATAGTTGTAGACAGTTTTAGACAGTTATCTATTAAGTATTTCACTAAGACATTCCTACTATAACTGGGCTAGTCCCGTTATAGTACCCCCCCCCCCTTTTTAGCTAAAGGTCTAAAACAATTCAATTTAGTTAAGACTTATAACTTATTATATTGTCGCGTTTTATATATTTATGTTAGGTAGCAGTATAGAGTTTTGCCAGTTCTAATTGTTAAATAGACTAATTAGGATTTTCTATACCTAGTATAGAAAATCGCTATTAGCTTAGTTAAGGCGGTAAGCAGAACTAACATCTTTGTAGTAGGTCTTGGTAAAGCAAATCTAACCAATTAGATAACTTTAACCACTAGTTAAAGTTCCTTAATATCTTGTATGTTATATAACTGCGTTATAAGCGTTATAATATATTTTAAGTTCTTTTTAATTTTAAGTTTCCTGCCATTATATTTTATATATTTGTGTTAAGTGGCAATTATTTACTTTTATATTATGTCCATCTAGCTAGAGCAGGCCGCGAAGGATGGTCCTTATAGAATTCTTTTACTAAGGAAGGCGCGTTGGCCTTAATTTAGTTATAGGTTTCCTAAGTTTATGTTTTATATCCTTCCCACTTAATAAGAAGTTTAAATTATTTAAATCATGTTTTCCATTATATATTATTAATTAAGTTAATAAAGTATAAACCATTGCCGTTATTAACAATTATAGGAGGTGGCGGTGGAATTTTATAAGTTATAGGATTATCTCTTAAAGGCTGCAGTAAGCTTATATAAAACGTTGGGTATATTTTTATCTTAGTTAGTAGTTTAAGCTTATAGGCATATAGGCATAGTTTTTTCTTAATTTAGTACGGGCCTATAAACTTCTAATTAAGTTTCTTTAAGGGCCGTTAAGTCCGTAGGTTTTATATATTTAGGTAAACTATATTACCTTCCTTAAAGTCCTATACAGGAGCTCGTCCTTTATTTATATACCATTTCTATACCATTTAAGCGTATATTAATTTACTTTGTAATAGTTCCGTTAACTGCTTTATTTAATTAGCGAAGTTATATATGTTAATTAACTAAATCCATTTAATTATAGGTCCTATTATGTTAATTTTAGGTTATAGTTTAAATCTAAGTTAAGGGTCCTATCTATAGGTTGTGCAGAACGGCGTTATGCCTATTAATACATTTATTATATTGTTTGCAGTAAACTTAGCTAAGGGCAGCTATTTTTCCTAGTTATCTTATAGGTAGGAGCAGTATATTTATAGGTATTATTCTATAATTACGTTTATAATTTTAGTTTAACTATCTATCTCTAAATAGAATATAGTTAAGAGTTATATTTAAATACTTAATTATTTATATAGGGCTTATCAGAAATCTAAAATAAACTAGCTTCCATAGTTGGATATTATTAAGTTAGGAAGTCCGTGTAGTTTAAGACATACCTAATAAAATATTTAGCTACTAATATCGCATTAATTAAGTCCATAGGAATTATATATCGCATTTTTATAAGATGGTTAATAACTACTATAATATTTATAAACCTATTACTGCTAAGCAAGTTAACTATAAAGTTAATTAAGATATCGCGCCATCTTTATATTGGAATTGGTAGCGGTTAAAGTACTCCTTACTTCTTCACATAAGAGGTCTTTCTATATACGCATATCCTATATACTTAAATATATTTTTATATATAGTTATGCATTATAGGCCAGTAGTATACTCATTAAATGATTTTATAAGTCTTTATATAGCTAGGATGCCCTACTATAAGGAAGTTGTGTATAAATTTAAGTATCTTAAATTATAAAGGTTTGGAATTTGGAACTACTATCTTCTATTAATAGTACAATTAGTTATTTCAAATCTTGCATTTAGCAAGTGTAATATCCTTATACTATTATTTTCCTATTTAAATCGTTTTTATTATATCTATTATCCATACATTGGATCTTGAAAACCACTACTATTAGCCCTCTATAATATAATAACTATATTACTGCTACAAGGTTCTGTTACAATTTACAAAGAAATTTAATGCTTAAGGTATTTATATTTAGCATATAGAAAACTTTTGGAGCTCTTGCTGCACCCGGCCTAAAAAGACCAAACCAACCAAAAGAACCCTGAAAAACACCCTAATAATCCCCTAAGATGCATGCATCACAGGGGAGGCACAGGTAGAACGACGGTGGTACGCAGTTACGTGTAACCGCCAGACCTATACCCAACAATGGCCCCCCACAACAATAACAAGGACGGGCGAATACTACACCAGAAAGCGGAAATACCCCAATTAAAAAGGCATCTAATAAAATACAAAGCCTATTGGACGCGTCTAGTATCCGGAACTATAGGGGAGTATCTATTAGCTATTACAAACTAATATAGCTAGTAGAATGGCTCTAGTCTAGCAAACCTTAGGCGCTCCTCTAGTAAACCCTTAATTAAATCCTCTAACGGCTAAATAAAATTAAAGATAAATAAAACCCCCCCCTATAGGCAAACCGCACCTAGGCTGCCGTAGCTGCGCTCCTATAGCATAGGGAACCTACCCCCCTAAAAATAATAACCGGGTATATAATCATAATATGACTAAATATAGAAAAGGTAGAGGAACTTAGGGGACAATCAGAAACAGAAGTTCTTATAAAGATTTATAAGGAGGTCCACAACGCCGTTATAGTCCAACACCTTAGGAGTGGAGATATTAGAGTCACCTTAAAGGACTAATAGGCAAAGGAACGGGCCGTAAGGGTAGGGGATAGGCTAGGAGAGCGTATTAGTATAAAAGTGCTTTGTAAAGATTACCTAGTTAAAGTCCTGTTGGTTCCCATAAGCCTTAGGGTAGAAAGGGGACGCCAGGTGGACAATATAGCAACTATATAGGAGATAGTAAAACAAACGGAACGCCTTATACTAGGACTTATAATTACCTAGATCTAATAGCTTTAACAGGAAAATACAAACTAAGTATACAATAAGAACAATAAGAGGATATAAGGGGCGTTAGAGACTTACTAGGGAGATAATAGATAAACGCATAGCTCCCTTATTATCAGCGTATATACACTAGGAATACAAAAACTCCTTATCTAAAAAGGAATAATTATAAATGGCCTTATATATAACATAAGGCTCTACAACCACAGACTATACCTAGAATAATATTATTGCTGCGCATAATGGGGACACACCCAATCCATATACGCAGCACAGGTATGCTGCGGCCACTATATAGGCCCCCACGATATAAGATAATATATAAATTAAGACTAAATAAAATACGCAAACTGTTACCAAAGCACATATAAGGCGTGGGAGAGAGAAGACTGTATTAAATATAGAAGACGGAAGGAAAGGGCTTAATAGCTGCAGGAATAACTACACGCTAGGTTATACAAATGGAAACAACAGGCGATAAGCTAGGGGGACACAGGTGTCTTCCTAGCGTTTCCTACCTTTAATACTAGGGGGCTAAGCCAGCCATCCCAAGCCTTAATAGGCCAAAAGCAACGCTGCGCGACATCACCAGACCGAACAGGGACATAAGGGACACATAGGACATAAGGGAGAGGACACCCAGTAGGAAGACCCCTATAGACGGCTACGGCAAGTTCAAGGCCAGAATAATTAAGAATTAGATTTAATATGGTAAACACAATATATATAGCTAGCTTATAAGGGGCATATAGCCAACTGGTAAGAATGGGGGAAGAACCGGAGGCAATAACAGACTCAGATTTAGAAAGGCTAGTAGGAACACAAGATACAGGAATAGAAAGCTCTATATAAAATAAGTAGTAGCCAGGGAGTAAACACAGGAGACGGAAGTTCTAAACATTTTAGAGAAAGTAGAAACGGAAGAAGCGAGGAGTAAAGAAAAGGCGAAGGACCCCCGCCGGGGGTCCGCCACTTAACTATTATACAGTATAACTGCGGCAATATGAACCACCGTCTAGTAAGGCCCCTACTAGACAGTCTAGACCTAGAGAAACACTATATTCTTACTATATAAAAGCCATATTACAATACCTACATATAATTAATATACTGCCCCTAAGGATTCTAGCTCCTGTATAAACCAAAAGTAGCCACATACGTATGCTTTATAATCAGCAAAAATATCAGCCTTGCCTTATAGTTATAGCAGGTAGTTAACCCAAATATTGCAGTTATAACCATTTAGATATATAGGGGACTAATATAAATTATTAATATCTATAACCCTAGGGTCAAAGGGGTAGCATAGATAGAGAACATTATATCTATAATAAGCTTACTAGAAACTGAACACGCGGAGTCCATCCTACTAGGAGACATAAACCTCTACTACCTATAGTAGGGGGGCATCTATGTTGCTGCCAATTAATAGGCAGAGTGCCTACTAAGAGCTATAGACAATGGGGGCCTTAAGCTAGCTACCCCCCCAGGTGCAATTATATGGCAATAGGGCACTGCCAAAAGTACAATTAACCTTACAATTATGGACGAAAACCTATACTAGAGACTTGAAAGGTGCTCCCCTAAAGAAAAATAGGTACTTACCTTAGACCATATCCCTATCCAGATATAACTAGATCTGGACATTAAGGCGCAACTAAATAGCAAAAGATACGCAATAAGGAAGCTTAATATAGATAGCTTCCTTAATATAATTAAATAACAACTCTAAGACCTAGAAGAAATCCACCTAATACTAAATAAGTAAGGCTTATTAGCTACCCCCAAGGAAATTAATTAAAGACTAGAAAGGATCCAGGCAGCAATTAAAAGTGGGCTAAAAGAGCACTGCCCGGTTTTAAAACCAGGCCCCTATACACAATATATATGGTCCGCATAGTGCGCAGCCCTTGTAGCCGGCCAACGACGAGTAAGGAGGAAATATATAAGCAGCCACAATTCTAAGGACGAGAGATAATATAAAGACACAAGAAACTAGCTAAAGAATACCCTAAGAAAAGAAGCAAGGAATAACTAGAGACGGTTTATAAACAAACACACTACTAACCTAAGTCTCCCCTATAACAAGGGCCTTTAGACTATAGCGAAATGGGTAAAGAAAAAGGTGGGACGCCTAGTAGAAGATCTATACCTACCACCCCTATAAAGAGCAGGCGAACCACAGGCCATAAGCAACAATGATAAGAAGGTAAAGATCCTTATAAAAAGATTTTTCCCTTAACCAGCTCTAGCAGACCTTAGCGACATCACCAGTAAAACACTGGTGACTTGCCTAAGGGTTAACAGCGACATAACAACTAAAGAAATGGCTAGAACTATTAGCCGCCTCTTAAATAACACAGTACTAGGACTAGATAGGATCCTAAACAAAGCCCTAAAGACCTGTGGACCACTTATAGTACCTTAGCTTGCAGACGTAGCCAAAGCATACTTTACAATAGGCTACTACCCATGACTTAAAAGATCCATAATAACGGTCGTCTTATAAAAAGAAGGTAAAGTAGACTACTTAATCCCAGGAAGCTACCGCCCTATTGCCTTAAAAAACACCCTAAGCAAGATCTTAGAAAAGGTTATAGCGGACCACATAGCAGATATGGCAGAGGAATACGCCCTACTACTATAAAGCCAAATGGGGGCAAGAAAGAATCGCTTAACGCTATTAGCACTTATACTACTCGCTACTACCATTAAAACTGCATAGGCTATGCGAAAGGACTTTGTAGTATTAATACTTAGCCTAGATATTAGTAGCGCCTATAACAATGTACCCTATAAGCGTCTCCTATATATCCTTAGGGCAAAGGGCTTCCCAGAATAGATTATTTAGTTTGTTTAAGGATTTATAGGCCAGAAAGAAACGTTACTAGTCTTTAGCGGATACCAGAGCCCCCCTATTGCAGTTATAATAGGAATACCACAAGGATTACCTCTATCGCCTATACTCTTCCTCTTCTTTGTAAGTAACCTGCTTAATACCTTTAAGAAAGGGGCGACCTAGGGGATAGGCTTTATTAATAATATAAACCTAATTATATATGGGCCAACAGCCGCAGAGAACTGTAGAACACTAGAGAAAGCCTATAATACCTATATAGAATGGGCAAGACGACATAGAGTCCAATTCTTACTAGAGAAATACTAGCTAATCCATTTTATAAGAAAACGTAACTAATCTGCAGATCTTTAGCATATAATCCATATTTAAGGCTTTAGGGGTTAACCGGTTCAAGGCCTAAGGGTATTAGGAGTATAGGTAGACAGCAAGCTCCGGTGGAGCGTACATACAGCATAAGCGGCCCGTAAGGGCTAAGTATAGTATATCGCCATATCCAGGATCATTAATTCTATATAGGGTCCATACTTCCAGAGGTTACGCCTACTATATATAGCAGTTGTCTGGCTAACCATAACGTATAGATCTAGCATTTAGGCCACTAGAGAAACTAAAAAAGGCCCCCCTAAATCACTCCTTAAATCACTCTAAAAGGTCCAAACAGCCTGCCTTAGGAGTATAACAGGTGGGTATAAGCAAACGGCCACAGCACTGCTTAAGAAGGAAGCCAATATTCCCCCCCTATAACTATATATTAAAGCCGATGTAATGCAAAGGGTGTAAAAGGAACGCAACTCTAACGTTATAAAGTATATTAAGACATGCCTAAACAAACTATAGAGGGACCCTAGGGTGCCCTATAGGAGAAGGAACTAACAACCCTAAAGTAGGGAAGATATATTAGGAAAACAGATAGAGAAAGTAAAAGAAGAATGGTGCGGCGCTAGGGCCCAGGCCCATATAGAGGAGGAAGGGAGACGCGCAAGAGGCCAGCAAAAATAACAGTAAGGGAGAGAAAGGAGCTAAAGTAGAGCATAAAAGAGTACTGGAAAACCATCTACCGCAACATAATACTAGTTGGACCGACGCTGGAGAGACAAATAAGAGTTAAAGGTACAGAGGTAGACTTAGGCAAGGGGAACCTAAGCCATAGCATAGGTAATACTATAGGGGGTAAATACCTAAGGGCTCCAAGAGGGCCTAATAAAGGCAGAAAATACAATAGCAACACTCTTAAGGATAGGAATAATAGGACTAAAAGATTAGCTTCACTGGGTGGGTGTCCTAGTGGGTAGCCTAAGGTGCAAATATAGCTGGCTAAGACAGACACCAAAACACGTAATACTATTATGCCCCTTATACACTAGCCAAGAAGCAATGCTCTTAGCAGCTAGTACAGAAAACTATAATACACTACTCTTAATATAGAAAGGCCTTAAGGCGGCTACCTAGTGGCTTATTGGCTAAAATATGCTAGACCAGTTCCGGGTTGTAAAGGAAATGTAATAGAAAGCAAAGGGGCGAGTAATAGGCGCCCCCTAATAACTCTATAGGAGTAGAGTACAGTGTGTAATACTAGCGCGTCCGTAGGTTTGTTACGGCAGCAGTGGTTCCTAAGGAGGTTAAAAAGTAAGGTAGTAGAGCAC
>Ga0307507_10005044_pt1 | contig 22266 bp, 5 predicted proteins | sample 7_EM_MG_FD_207223 | JGI IMG/M metagenome (GOLD analysis project Ga0307507, IMG submission 207223) | Populus trichocarpa ectomycorrhiza microbial communities from riparian zone in the Pacific Northwest, United States - 7_EM | ecosystem: Host-associated > Plants > Roots > Unclassified | place... | reverse complement strand
ATATTAATATTTATATTTATTAATTATATTAAATTTATAAAAATTATACTTTTATATATGCTTAGTAATTTTATAGTTAGCACTTAGCAGCTAAATGCTAAGACTTAATTATAAATGCTGCATTTAGTAGCTAAATGCTAGTACTTAGTTATAAATGCTGCATTTAGCGGCTAAATGCTAATACTTAATTATAAATGCCGCTAAATGCTGGGAAATGCTGGGAAATGCTAGAAAATGCTAGAAAATGCTAAAATGGCAGAAACGAAAAATTAAATGCTGGTAAATTTTTTCCTAACGCAGTATATTAATTATATATAGGTATTATAATACGGCTCTTATATAGTAAGGATATAGTGTTTCTCTAGGTCTAGACTGTCTAGTAGGGGCCTTATAAGGTGGTGGTTTGTATTGCCACAGTTATACTATATAATAGATAGGTGGCGGACCCCTAGTAAGGGTTATTTAACTCTTCTTTATTCTTTGCTTCCTCTGTTTTCACTTTCTCTAAGATTTTTAGAACTTCTATCTTTTATATCTACACCCTAGTTGCTACTTATTTTATATAGGGCTTTCTATTTCCGTGTCTTGTGTTCCTACTAGCGCTTCTATATCTAAATTTGTTATTGTCTCTAGTTCTTCCCCTAGTCTTACTGGTCGGCTTTATGCCCTTTATAGGTTGGCTGTAAATATTAGATTTGCCGCGTTTAGTCTAATTCTTAATTATCCTGGTCTTAAGCTTGCTATAGCTGTCTATAGGGGTCTTCCTATAGGGCGTTCTCTCCCTTATGTCCCCTGTAACCCTTATGTCCCTATTTAGTCTGGTAATATTGCGCGGCGTCACTTCTGGCCCGTTAAGGCTTGGGATGGCTGGCCCAGCCCCCTAGTATTAAAGGTAGGGAACGCTAGGAAGGCACTTGCGTCCCCCTAGCTTATTACCTATTATTTCTATTTATATAACCTGGCGTGTAGTTATTCCTGTAGCTATTAAGCCCTTGCCTTCCGTTTTCTGTATTTAATATAGTCTACTCTCTCCCACGCCTTATATGTGCTTCGGTAACAGTTTGCGCATTTTATTTGGTCTTAATTTAAGCAGTATCTTGTATTATAGGGGCCTATATAGTGGCCGCAGCACACCTATGCTGTGTATGTGGATTAGGTGTATCCCTATTATATATAGTAATAGTATTGTTCTAGGCGTAGTTTGTGGTTATAGAGCCTTGTGTTATATATAAGGCCATTTATAATTATTCCTTTTTAGATAAAAAGTTTTTGCATTCCTAGTGTATATGTACTAATAATAAGGGAGCTATGCGTTTAACTAGCGTCTCTCTAGTAAGTCTCTAGCGACTTTTATATTCTCTTATTGTTCTTATTATATACTTAAATTACATTTTCCTATTAAAGCTATTAGATTTGGGTAATCTTAAGTCCCAGTATAAGGCGTTCTGTATGTTTTACTATCTTTTATATAGTTGCTGTGTTGTTCGCCTAGCGTCCCTTTTCTACCCTAAGGCTTATAGGAACCGCTAGGACTTTAACTAGGTAGTCTTTATAGAGCACTTTTATGCCAATATATTCTCCTAGCCTGTCCCCTACCTTTATGGCTTATTCTTTTGCCTATTAGTTTTTTAGGGTAACTCTAATATCTCTACTTCTTAGGTGTTAGACTGTAACGGCGTTATAGACTTCCTTATAAATCTTTATAAGAACTTCTATTTCTAATTGTCCTTTAAGCTCCTCTACTTTTTCTATATTTAGTTATATTATAATTATATACCCAGTTATTGTCTTAAGGGGGTTAGGTTCCCTATACTATAGAAGTATAGCTATAGCGGCCTAGGTGCGGTTCGCTAGTAAGGAGGGGTTTTATTTATTTTTAATTTTGCTTAGCTGTTAAAGGATTTAATTAAGGGATTGCTAGAGGGGCGCCTAAGGGATACTAGACTAGCGGAGCTATTCTACTAGCTATATTAGTTTGTTATAGCTAACGGTTACTCCCCTATAATTGCAGATACTAGACGCGTCTAATAGGCTTTATATTTTGTTAGATGCCTTCTTAATAGAGGTATTTCCGCTTTATGGTGTGGTATTCGCCCGTTCTTGTTGTAGAGGGCCATTACTGGGCGTGGTTCTGGCGGTCGCGCGCGAGTGCGAACCACCGTCGTTCGACGTGTGCCTCCCCTGTAATGTAGGCATCTTAGGGGGATTCTCTAGGTGTTTTTCGGGGTTCTTTTTGGTTGGTTTTGGTCTTTTTGGGCCGGGTGCAGCAAGAGCTCCAGTCTAGTAAAATTAATAGGGAACTAGAATAGAATATAGAAGATATTTTAGACTAAAGATAGCCTAGTCGTGCATTATAGGCCAGTAGTATACTCGTTAAATAATTTTATAAGTCTTTATATGGCCAGGATACCCTACTATAGGGAATTTATATATAAATTTAAGTATCTTAAATTATAAAGGTTTGGAATTTAAAACTACTATCTTCTATTAATAGTACAATCGGTTATTTTAAATCTCGCATTTAGCAAGTATAATATTCTTATACTATCGTTTTCCTATTTAAATTGCTTTTATTATATCTATTATCTATACGTTGTTCTTATATTTATATTCTATTAGCTTATTAATTTCCATTTCCTATTTATTAACTTCTAATTTATTTCTATTAAGTTCCGTATATAGGAATATAAGATATAGTTTTTTAAAATATTTAGAAGGTAATAAGATCCGTAATTAATTTATAATCTATTTATCTATAGTGTTTACAGGTAGGTTCTGTAATTATTATATTAATATATTAGGCTTCTAATTAAGTTTGCCTAGTTAGTATATAATCTTAAAGTTAAATTATAAGAGGTATTTGGCCTAATAAATTTGGCGCTATGTTAATTACTTTATAGTTATAAAGTACTATAGGTTCTTATAGTCTGTTAATACATATATTAAGAGCAACAATCCTTTAAGCTTAGAACGCCATTATTTAAAATATCTAATAATTATAAGTAGTTCCTTATTATATATCTTATAGTTTAATTTAATAGGGGCGAGTTTTTAGGAGAGAAAGGCTACTAGATATAGCTTACCATTCTTATTATATTGTGATAACACTCCCCCTAGCGTATAATTAGACAAGTCTGTTTTAACAATATATTTAAGGTTAGGGTTAAAATAGATAAGAATTGGAGCAGTTATAAAATAATACTTTAGGTTGTTAAAAGCTTATTTGCATTTAGTGGTCTATTTAAATTTTATATTCTTTTTTATTAAGTTTACTAATAGCTAAACAGTTTCTAAAAAGTGGTTAATAAATTATTAATAGAAATTTACGAATTCTAGAAATCCTTAAATATCTTATATATTGCTAGGGTTTTCCCAGTTTATAATCGCGGCAACTTTCTTAATATCGGGAATAAGGCAAGCGGTCGTCACGTGTTGTCGCGGCACTAGCGTGGCGAGGAGCCTTAAGCTCTTCGCCCTTCCTCATTCTAATCAAAAATCATACATCATCAAAACAACGTCACTGTCCTACTCAAGTAGTACTGGTGATTTACCCTCTGTTACTAACACTGATTAGTGGTTGAATATACAACCACAGAACAGTAAGGTTTTTAATAGAAGAGACAGTCTCGTGCAGGGGTGCCATATGCGCTTATATGGAATGGATCCCGGCGATACTATACTACCTTAGACTTGCGGAAAACTAGTAATAGAAGTGTCACTGAGTACTAGGAGATACCAAGTTGTGTCTATTATGCAGAATAACTACGTTTATAAAGATTTGGTTAAATACTTTAGGTTAGAAGTGTTACTAAACCTAGGGTCCTAAGTTAACGTCTAAAACGCGTTAAATAATATCCTAAATTGCCTACCTCTTAACAGCAAACCTATAAGATTTTATAAAACTAAAAACCCTACCTACCTTTAACCCATTATGGCGTTAACCTACCCAAAGAAGTATAAGGAAGACATTAACCCAAAGACATAGAATAAAGATATTAACTTTATAAACGCCAAGTAAAAGGACCTAAATAGATTCTTATTATACCATATAGTACACTATATAGATAGTAAATACAACGACACTATGCTATAGTATTGCATAAAGGAGGACTTTGTTGGATGGATAAAGGAAATATAGGCTCTTGCAAACAAGCTTATTATATAAGACTTCCATAACTTCCTTTAGGAGAATGGAGTATTTGTCCCTATGGATAGAAGCGCTATTAGAGATAATATTTAGGAGCAAGTTATTGACATAAAAAAAGAGCACGAATGGACTCTATAAGAGATTAAGCACTAACTACGCACTATAAAGAAGCTTAACTTATAATGGAATCCAAATGATACACTAATAGAGACATGTTTAAATTCTATTGCTCTAGGCATGAGTTCTTACGTTCCATACCCATTGCTTCTATTATCTTTAGCTCCCTAGGATCCACAAATTTAACCTATAACTTTAACTACTAAATAAAAGCAAGCGCAAGATCCCCTTGCTTCGCAATTTAATAACCTTTAAACTCTATTACAGTAAGATTAGGTACTATGCCGTGCTCTATTAAGATCTATATCTCTACTATAGCCTATAAAGCAATCCCCACCTTAATCTCTAATGTAATTTTAATATGGCCTAATACTACTTAGAGGCACCTTAAAAATGCTTACAGAGCTTATAAAGCTCTATTTAGACTAGGAGAAGAGGTTTAGCAGGGAACTATATAATATCCTTAATTTAAAGCTGCGCATCTTCTATAACTGTTACTAGAAGGTTGGACTAGAACCTAACTAATATTATAACGCTTATTCTATTATGCTTAAGGGCCGCGCCAGTACCTTCGATTATAACTATTTAGTAGGAAAAGGATATGATTTTAACCGAATAATATATAAGATAAGATACCACTTTAAAATAGAAGAGAATAAGCAGCAATATATATCGGAGTAAAGAGAGACTACCTTTTTAAGAATTATTGCTATAAACCCAGATGCCTTTCAACTTAATTATCTTTAAAAGCTCTTTAACTAACTTTAGATAATTTAGCATGGTTTATCCAAATTATATTAAGAGGACTTCAGCCTACGCGATTAAGTTATTAGTATATGCTAAGGTGTTAAAGAATATAACCTTACTCTCTTTAATCCTGCAAATACTTATAAAGGAGTATGTGCTTAATTAAGATTCTCTATTAGCACTACTCTACGCTCTTAAAAAGTATAGTAATTTAATACCTAACCCTAATCTACTTTAATCGACCTGGCTAACTAACATAATTATAACTAGACTAATTAAATATATAGTGGCTACGTCAGGAAAAAATTTACCAGCATTTAATTTTTCGTTTCTGCCATTTTAGCATTTTCTAGCATTTTCTAGCATTTCCCAGCATTTCCCAGCATTTAGCGGCATTTATAATTAAGTATTAGCATTTAGCCGCTAAATGCGGCATTTATAACTAAGTACTAGCATTTAGCTGCTAAATATAGCATTTATAATTAAGTCTTAGCATTTAGCTACTAAGTGCTAACTATAAAATTACTAAGCATATATAAAAGTATAATTTTTATAAATTTAATATAATTAATAAATATAAATATTAATATTACTACCCCTAAAGCTCTGTATAAAGCTCTGTATAAAGCTCTATATAAAGCTCTGCACGAAGCTCTACGCAAAGCTCTATACAAAGCTCTATACGAAGCTCTATACAAAGCTCTACGCGAAGCTCTATACGAAGCTCTACGCGAAGCTCTACACGAAGCTCTACGCGAAGCTCTATACGAAGCTCTATACGAAGCTCTACACGAAGCTCTACACGAAGCTCTACGCGAAGCTCTACGCGAAGCTCTACACGAAGCTCTGCGCGAAGCTCTACACGAAGCTCTACACAAAGCTCTACACGAAGCTCTGCACGAAGCTCTGCGCGAAGCTCTACACGAAGCTCTACGCGAAGCTCTGCGCGAAGCTCTACACGAAGCTCTGCGCGAAGCTCTGCACGAAGCTCTGCACAAAGCTCTGCACGAAGCTCTGCACGAAGCTCTGCACAAAGCTCTACACAAAGCTCTGCACAAAGCTCTGCATAAGGCTACACACGAGGCTCTACACAAAGCTCTATATATAGAGGCTCTGCACGAGGCTCTATGCGAAGCTCTACGTACAGAGGCTCTATATTAGGTCCCCACTATATTCCCAATAGCCTCTACACGTGCCTCTGCCAAGTATACCCCCTATATAGCCACCTTATTTTTTACCCTTTCTTCCTTCCTTACATCCTCCCTACCTAGGGAGGCACCAGAACGGCAGCCAGTAGAGAACTGTTGTTAAAACTAGATAACCGTCGTTAAAACTAGAGAACCGTTATTAGAACTAAATAACCGTCGTTAGAACTAGACAACTATTGCTAAAGCTAGACAACCGTCACCAGAGCTAGACGACCGTTATTAGAGCTAGATAACCGTCGCCAGAGCTAAATAATAACCGTTTAAACAACTAGGCAGTAAATACTAAACAATTTAATCAATCGATCAAATTAAGGTAGTATAGACAGGTAGGCATAGACAAGTGGATATAGGCAGGTAGGTAGGCAGGTAGGTAGGCAGGCAGGTAGGTAGGTAGGCAGGTAGGCAGGCAGGCAAGCGGGTAGGTAGGCAGGTAGGTAGGCAGGCAGGTAGGTAGATAAGCAGGCAGGCAGGTAGATAGGTAAGTAGGTAGACAGACAGGCAGGCAGGTAGACAGATAGGTAGGTAGATAGGCAGGTAGGCAGGTAGATAGGCAGGCAGGTAGGCAGGTAGAAGAGAACCGTCGCCATATTATATTAAATTATCTAAAATAATATAATTTATTTTGTACTAACTACGTAGACTAAGTAAATACTGTTAAATGCGCGGGAAGAGTAATACTTATCTATTACTTAAAATAAGCAAGATATATAGAATGCGCGAGGAGGGCATTATATATTAATTGCGTATTAAGTATAAAATAAGCGTAATAAAATAAAGGCACTACTTGCTATAAATGCGCAATTAGCTGCACTGCGTTATTGGTTTCTATTAAATGCGGCAGTATGCCGCACCTTAGTCGATACCATACGCTACACGTTGTAGTGCGCGAAATGCGCATTTGGCCGCCAAATGCTGCCAAATACTGTAAAAATGCTGGTAAATTTTTTCCTGACGTAGGGTAGGGGATACAGCAGAGGGTATAATTAATATTAACTATAAAGTAATTGTAGAGGTCCTTATGGAGGTTTATCTTAAAACAATTAATAGAAGAAATACTATGTTTATAAGAAGCCAAATTGCTAGTTAACTAGGCACCCTCTTAATAAATAAAAGGAGGCATACAATAAGTTTCGCCAGAGTGCACAAAACGTTGGAAATTATAAGGTTACTATAGCCTACTTCTAAAGCTTCCTGGTTTAATATAAAGGCGAAGAAAACCTTAAGGGTAAGGTTAACGAGGCTAAACAGCTCCTTATGGATATAGAAATTAAGGATTACTCTCCTAACTAATACTTTACTAAGTATAGTAAGGTAAATAGTACATAAACTGTTGCTATCCTTAATAACCAATCTACGCTCTATTCTATTATAAAGTTAGATATCTTTAATAAGCTAAAGTAAAGTTCCACGTTCTCCTTTAACAATAGATACTCGGCGAACGTCTTCTATAGTATTATGCCAGATACTAGAGCTATAGGAGTATTTATAGCAGGAGAACCTTAAGTTCGAGCTCTTTAGCAGCTTAATAGCTCTATTTAGATTAACTAATTAACGGTAGGCTAATATATAATTTGCTTTAGCAAGGGTACTATAATCTCTTTTAGCACAATTAAGGTCTAAACCCTATTAGGATATATTACTTTCTATATTATTCCCACGAATACCCCGTTTCTATTCTATATCTAAGATATAGATAAGTTAGGCATTAAGCTTAATAACCTTAAGAATATGCTTGTTTAGGAAGATAATTGGGTGCCTGTTATACGCAAGTAGGGTTACCCTTAGTTGCTCCTTTAATAGCTAAAAAGGAGCGTTACTTGGAGCCATTTAACTAAGTTAGAGTTACGTTAACTATACCGTCGCTTTAGTTACCTATTAGTTTATAGATTGCTTAGGGTTCTTTAGCAAGTAGGTTATAAAGTTAAGGCTAAAACGATTAAGTATCTTATAAAGTACTACTATTACTACTAAATGAACCAGAAGTCCCCTAACTAATTTAAGTTCACCCTTAAAGATAACTATAACTTTAACTTCTGTATTATTATTAACATTATATATCTTAGCGGCAAGCTAGTACTCTAAGTTATTAACCTCTTAACCTCTTTCTAAGCCGCATGTTTCCTAAAGGATATATTAGCTAGGAATGTATAGGATACTCTTTAATTATACTAGATTAATATCTACCTAGGACCCCCTAATTAAGTTATTTATAATATAGGAAGGAACTTCTTATCTATAGAGTTTCGGCAATAGGTAAAGGCAATAGAAATTAAGGTTAAGGAAGTCCCTATTAAGGCATATAATAGTGTTAGAAAAGTAGAATAATATTATACACCATTATACTAAGTATATAAGATTATTTCTTTAGAACTAGAGGGCGCTAGTAAAGAGCTTATCTTACAGATAGCTGTTAAGGCTATTAACTATTCCGCTGGCCTAGATGGGCTTATACCTATATTGCTAGTCTTTAGCGCCTACCCTTAAATAACTAACAATTCTCTACTATCTCTATCTATTATATAATAAGCTGAGGCTATCTATAAGGCAATAAAGGAGGTATACCGTATCTACGCTATACGCTAGGTTAATAACGCACTAAGAATAAAAAACGGTCTAAACACCTTAATAACAATAGATCTGCCACTCTAATCTAAAGTACGGGTATGGCGTAAGAAGGGAGGCTGGTTAGGCCCACATAAACTTATTATAATTAATAGTTAAACTTATACTCTTTAGATGCCCCATAGACCCACTTAATTCCACTTAACTGTTATTAAGCCCTACTATAGGGATAATAGTTTTAAGCCTTTATAAGATGCCCTAGAGGATACCCTAGAGGAGAACCATAATTAACATACTCTAAAAGGCGACTATAATTCTAATATAATTATAGCAGATGTGCTGCAACTATAACACAGTAGAGGTCGCCTAAAAGGATTATAAAATTACCAACATCTTATTAATTTTAAAGAGCAATTTATTACCGCCATTAAGAGTAGAGTTAAGTTATTAATGGCCTTTATAACAGCTAAAGAGAAGGCGGACTTTAAGCTCGCAAAATAACTCTAAAAGAAAGGCCGTATTATAACTTTAGGAGCCCCTTTCTAAGTATCTAATAAGTAGGAGATTAATAGTCTTATTATAAAAGGAGTCTTTAAATTTAAAAAGTATAACCCTACTAAGTTTAATAGAGTTCGTATCTTTAAGTTAAGAATAGTTAATAAGATTAAGGGTAAAGCTACTAACGCCCTATTTAAGAAGTTAAGGCTAGTTATTAAAGGTTATAACAATAATGGCAAGAAAGTAATTCTTATATAATCCCTTATAATTTAACAAGCTAGTTAGCAAGTTATTATTACGCTAGCTCCCTCCTTAATAAAGAATAGAATAATAGTTTATTTATTAAATATTACTCAGGCTTACACCCAATTAAAAATATACCTTTAGCGCTTAATATTAGTATACCTTCTAGAATAAATTTACTACTAATATCCCAAAGATATAATCATGGTTGTGCTTAAGCCATTATATAGAATTACAGAGGTAGGAACTTACTAGTAGGCTACCTACAGTAAGCACTATAAAGAGAAGCTTTTAATAATAACTTTTATATTTAACCCCTGCTTCCTTATTACAACTACAGAAACTCTATTTAGAATTATTAGCATGCAAACTAATAATATAATTATCTTAGGAGACAACCAATTTTTAGCTCTTAAAGAAGACAAGCTAATAAAGGTAAATCTTATGGCAAAGCTAAAGGAGAGGCTTAACCCAACAATACTATTACTCTTTAATGGATGCATCCTCTCCCTAAATAAGGACTCCATCGCTTTACGCCAAAAGGGTTAAGGTAAGAAGATTAACGTTATTAATATTAATTCTCTAAAGCAAGGATATATAGAGCAACGCGCTTGCGGAGCTTATATTGCTTCTATCTATTAACCTAAAGCTTCCTTTAATCTCTCTATTGCCGCTTAACACCAGGAACTAACTAAGGATAACATTCTTACCCTAAATAAGCGTCTTTCCTAGCAAATAAACCATTTTAATTAGGGACTACTCTATATGCCTATTAACCTTCCTACCGCTAAGCTCTTTGTATTTATTAATAGATTATTTATAAATAATAAAGATTTTAGCTCCTAGCTAGGATATAAGATTATTATTATAAATAAATCCACTAGAGAGAATAACTTTATAATCTACAGTAATCTTATCCATTAGAGCTTAACTAAGAGTAAGTATATTACTTAAAGCGTTCTAGCGTTAGAGATATATAGAATAGTTAGCAGAGTTAATATAGCAATTACAATTAGAACTACCCTAAAGATAATTACAGATTAACTTAAACTTCCCGTTATCCCTATAATTGTATATACCAACTTATATTCCCTTTATAAGTGCTTAGTTAAGCTTAGTACCACAAAGGAGAAGCGCCTTATAATTAACATTATAGCACTTCGGCAATCCTACAAACGGCAAGAACTCTTTAAGATTTAATAGATTAATAGCCAAGACAACCTAGTAGATGTAATAACAAAGGCAAACCCAAACAAGGCTCTAAAAACGTTTGTTAACACAAACACTTTATATATATAGGTTAAAGGTTAGGTCAAAAGGGAGTAAGAGTATAATATTCCGCAGACCCTAATTTCAACTAGCTAATCAGGATTTTCCATACCCGGCATAGAAAATCGCTATTGGCTCGCTTAATACTAGCGCCTTGGCGGCCTATCGCCTTTATGTTAACCCCTAACGTTCTTCTTCTTCTTCTTCGCTTAGTATCTTTATATAGTAGTAATCTATAAGTGTATATAGATAGCAACTATAAAAGAAGAGTTGCTAGTGTCGGGAATAAGGCAAGCGGTTGTCACATGTCGTCGCGGCACTAGCGTGGCGAGGAGCCTTAAGCTCTTCGCCCTTCCTCGTTCTAATCAAAAATCATGCATTATCAAAACAACGTCACTGTCCTACTTAAGTAGTACTGGTGATTTACCCTGTGTTACCAACACTTAAGGTCTATTTTAATTCTGTTATAGGATATTATTAAGCCTAAGTATATAACCTCAGATGCGTAGAACTTACATTTCTTAATATTATATTATAGGCCCGCATCTTATAAGCGTTTAAGGACCATTCTAACGTGTTTTTAATATTTAAAAAGCAAAAACAAGTAGATTAAGATATTATTAATATATACAGTAATAAATACATTAAGGAATTTACGAAGCATATTATTAATATATTACTAAAACGTACTAGGACCGTTCTTTATACTAAATAGCATTATTAGGTATTTAAAGAGTCCCTATTGCGTGCAAAAAGCTATATACTTCTTATCTCCTTTATATATATAGATTTTATTAAAGGCGGCAACTATATTAAGCTTTATAAAATACTATACCTTTACTAAATAGTTAAGCGTCTCTTAAATTAGGGAAATTAGATATTAGTTTTAAATTATAATTAGGTTTAGAGCTTAATAGTTAATATAGAATCTATTAATAATATATTACTAATACTGTTTTTATAGAGGTGGAATAATGGCGTTTTATATAGGAAACCTGTACGAGTTTGGGGGGTAACCAAGTTCTATAGGTCCAAGCTTACGTCCTTAATATAGTTAGGGGTTTGCTATTTAGTAATTATGCATACCTTCTTAGGGTCCATACAGATACCCTTAGTAGTAATAATTAGTCTAAGGTATTTTACTTCTATAACTAAGAATTTATACTTCTTTAAATTAATATAAAGTCCTATATCCCTAAGGCGCTATAGGACCTTTTAGATATGCTTAATATACTTAAAAGGGTTATTGCTGTAAATAAGTATATTGTCTAGGTATACGGAGTAGAAGTTGTTAAAGTAGTCCTATAAGGTGTTATTAATATAGCTTTAAAAGCTACCTAGGCCGTTATATATACTAAAGGGCATAACAGTATATTTAAATTAGCTAAAGCGCGATATAACTGCGGTTTTCTATTTATTACCTTCGGCCGTCAAAATCGGACTCTGCACCTGTACGTAGTAATGGCTATAAACCTAGGTCTTTAAAGTTTAGACTTAGAGCTAACGCGGAGACGTTATATAGCGTGCGATAGGACTTAGTGGTTGTGAGCGTTAAGGCGGTAGTGAAAAGTTTTTATATAGGATGGTGAGATCTCGAAAACCACTACCGTTGGCACCTCTTTATAATAACAGCTACTATACTATTCTTCTATTAAGGCACCTATACGATCCAATATAGATATATAGCATTTAATAGCATCCCTTAACCCCTAATAGAAAGCATTAATAACCTCTTATATTAACAACTAAGTAAATATAAGTAAGTAAATAAATAAGTAAATATACGGCCCCTTCTAACCCCTAGGGCGATCGCCCGCAGAGTATACGGTTACTTACTATTAACTACTAAATACCTAGCAGCCTAGATTGCGACCTATAGTTTTCCTTGTCTCCTTTTAACGGAGTAGTAACCCTTAGAAAGGGCCTAGCTAGGGCCTAGGCATAAAAGATACCTAAAGTACATAATATATCCCGCTTGCTTTGGTATTATAATAGTTAATAAATAAATCCCCCTTACGCCTTTAATAGGCCCTTGGGGGGGGGGGGAAGATATAGCGTATATAGCAATAGTTAATAAAAAATAATATATAGGGGATGGCCAAGATATAGGAGACAATAAGACACGGTAGTTAATTAGTAATGCCTAGCTAAGACGCAGTAAACCCTAGCTTTAGATAAGCTAGAAAAGAAAGCAGTGGTTCCTAAGAAGTTTAAATATCTAAGGAGGATAGGACGTAGCTATAGGCCTATAGGGCCGCTTCTATGGACAGATATAGTAAATTAGGGTTTTTTATCCTACTAAGGGGTATTATAGACACTTTAAGTACAATATTATAACTACTTGGAGAAGAGATGGAAGAAGCTAGTTAATTAATAAGGGTACAGTCTAGGATGGAACTAGTGGAGCTATGTAATGAGGAATAGTAGCTAAGGTTACGTAATGTAATCTATATAATCTATATAATCTATAAGATCTATAATAAAGCAAACAGAGTAGATAGAGTAGATAGAGTAATAACTTTCTTAGAAGTATAGATGTGTATTTAAGGACCTACAGTTCCTACCTAAATAGTTCCTTTCCTTATAGTAAATCTCAGAATATAATTAGAGTTAATCTATTAGGCAACTACTTCACTAGTTATTATCTATTTATTATATTATTAACTTTCTATTTACCTATACACCTAGCCTATTAGTAAGTCTACTATAGTATTTCCTATAAGGCTTTATTATATATTTACTACCTAGTTATAGTATTAATAAAGTTAGACAATATGCTACTAAAAGCACCAGTTATAACGCCATCTATAGTAGCTATAACCTTAGGGCTAGGAGGAGATACTAATATAAGTGTCGGTATCACTTCCGGTGATACGTAATGCTATTGCAATAGTATAGGTGGTAACTGATTTTAATTAATGCTTAATTAACTCTCCTATTCTACAGGTGGAATTTAGTGGATTTCCTAAGCTCGCTTAGCTTACATAACTAACCCAATTAGTTACAGACAACCTTATTTAAACACTAGGAGTATTTAGTTTTTAATAGTACTTGAGCACGCCTCCTGCCAAATTCTGCCAAGTTCTGCCAGGTCCCATTAAGTTCTGCCAAATTCTGCCAAATTCTACCAAATTCCATTAAGTTCTACTAAATTCCGCCATGTTTCACTAAGTTCCATTAAGTTCTGCCAAATTCTGCCATATTCCGCTTAGATTCTGCCAAATTCTACTAGGTGGTTAAAGTAACCAATTACAATTTTCTATACCCGGTATAGAAAATCGCCATTAGCTCGCTTACCATTAGCGCCTTAGCGGCTATCCTTATATCTTTACGTCTTCTCCTCTCTCTACCCACTCGGTAACCTATAGCTTAATTATATTCATATTAATTAGGTCCTTTAACGCCTAGCAAGGCTTTAATTTTATTATAGTGTCTATAGAATTACTGCCTCCGTCAATCTATTTAATCTTTACTATTTCTCTTCTTTTATATAATTATCGTAGACATATTAGGTCAACTATAAGTCGTTTCTCTTATATTATCCCAAGCTTGACTAAGCAGTTATATAGAGATTTTAAATCAGTATAAAGGATAAGCGGTAGTTGTTCGAGTTATAGGATCTTCTTAATAGTTGCTTTAATTACAGCTCTGGTGTCAAATCTATAGGCTATTCTATATAATTTAGATGCTAAAACGCTTTGTGTAACTCGCTTATATTTAATAGATAACTAATAGAGGATATTAGCCCTATTATCTTTATCCGTAAGTGTAATAACAAAGCCAATCTAAGAAAAGAGGTTGTAGTTATTAGCAAATAATAAGTCTATAAATATTATTAGTTTAAAAGTGCTTGTATTAAGTTATATAAAGCAAAGTCCTTAAAAGGGATTATTAATTTGCTATTACAACCGCTTATTAAGCTGCTTTGTATATTCTTCCTTTAGGTTAACGACTTATGCTATAAAGGAGAGGTTAAAGGCAGCTTCTAGTTAATAGACTATGGCGATATAGGCTCCTTTTGCTCTCTAAGCAACGTACTGGTCCTTTGGTATAACTGCCTTATAAACTTCCCCTCTAGAGCTAGTTAGGTCTATAGCCTTTATAGTAACCAACTTTAGGTTCTAGTATTAGCATTCTTAGGTAAGGACTATTAAATCCTTATCTTACTTAATATAGCCTCTGTTAAACTTAATTGGGGTAGTCTAGGTAAGCTTCTCTCTCTCTTTTACTAGGAACTTTGCCTCCTAAAGCCTAACTTCTTTGGCCTCTATAAAGGTTTTATTAGTAAGGAATAGTATATTATTAGTCTATAATCCTATAATTCCAAAGCCGTTACTGTTTGTGTATAATAAACAGGGGTTGTATATTAACTGGTTCATCTATAGCTTATTAAGGTGGTAATAGTAGTATATATTAAACTAATGGTTACTAGCTTCTGGGATACTGTATAGTGGTTTAATAACTCTTAAAATTAATCCGTTCTTTAGTCCAAGTTCTAGTAGCGGGCGTATAAAAAAGTCTCTATTTAGGTAGGTACTGGACTGTATATAAGCTTGTGAGATATCGCGTAGGTATAAAGAAGCTAGTCTTCTTTTATTTCCATATAGGGTTGCCGTAAGTGCTAGGATAATTCTCTAGCTAATACGTTAAATGGTTAATAATTGTGTTAAGACTAAATCTTTACTATAGTTATTATAGGCTTATATAACTAGTCTAGACTTCTTAAAGGCCTTATTTATTCTAGCATTCTTAATCTTATTAATAAATTAGGAGTTAAAGATTCTAATTCCTTCTAGAACATCTACTATATTAATAAACTTAAAGATACCTTTCTTAAGTAAACCATTTATCTCCTTGCGTTAAGACTCTATAAATAACAGTGAGGTATACTTAAAGGTTATAGTATTAGGTTTCGTTAGGCTATTATTAATAAATATTAATATATCTGCAATGTTTTGCTAGGACTTTATTGGTGATTATTATATCCATTTTAATCTTTAGGGGGGTATATTAGTTGCCAGTTTCTTAGTTGGTTCCTTAGTTAGTTCCTTAATTAGTTCTTTAGTTAGTTCTTCCTCTAGTTCCTTATTAGGTTCTTCTAGTTCGGGTTATAGGTATGGCTTTACTGCTATAATCCTAAAATCGGTAGGTCCGCTAGGGAGCTATACCTTATATATTTCTCTGTTAATTCCAAGCAACTTAAATGGGCTAGTCCATTTACCGTTCTGTCTAGTATTGCCTTTACGCCATATAAGTACTTCTAAGTTGAGGGGGAGGTTATAGATTGTGGTAACAAATAGACCATTTTATTAGTTTAGTGCATTGTTAACTTATTTCTTTGCCCTAATCCTTATAATCTCCTTTATTGCCTTCTTTATAGCTGCCGCTCGCTATATAATAGAGGGTGCTAGTAGGTTAAGTTCGCTTATTTAAGGATAGGCACTAAAGATAAGAAGTGTTGGGACTAAGCTATTTAGGCTAGCTGTGTTATTAGTGGCCTTTACCACTATTTATAAAGCTAATTCCTTAGTTATCCCTAAGTCCTATAGCTCCTTTATAATTATCTAGTATGCTTAGCGTAGTATTAAATAAGCTCTTTCTACTATTTTAATGGACTAGTAAGCTTCTACTGGGACGCTCTTAGTTAATATAGCTATTGCTATAGCGTACTGTTGAAACTCCTTGTTTATAAAGTTCTTCCCAGCATTGTAGGTAATATAGTTAGGTGGTCTAATGTAGGTATTGATCTAATATAATTATAGGGTATCCCAGGTATGTTTTATAGAGATATTATATAGCTATCTTACGGCTTAAAATCTAGTAGCTTTATTAATTACATAAAGGATAGGGCTTCTATTAATATATATAATATTAACAAAAATAAAATGGTTAAAGTTAGAATCTTAGTCTTCTTATAATATAAACTTAAACCGTCTAGGGGATTTGCCGTATTTCTGGCAGTAGGAGCAGTACTTAGTGAGATAGTTAATAACCTGCTTATTAATGTTGTTATAGCTAGAGCGTTCTAATACCTTATATAGCTTGTCTGCCGATGGATGTCTAAAGCGGCGGTGGAGTCGGCGGAGTTTAGTGGTGGTTAGTAAGGGTTTTAGTTAAATAAATAGGTTATAAATAACTGTAGTGACTCTTCCTATAGTAAGAAGGGGTGGCCGAATTAGCAAACTACTGGTACTAATTTTATTAAGGTAACTAGGACGTTTTTAAGGTTATTATAATAGACCTTTAGTATATCTATATCTGCGAGGTATAGTAGGAAGGGTGTATTGGCCTTTATAATGTGAAACTTAATATTGCTAACTAGTGTATTAACTATAACAGAGCTAATAGAAGGGGTAGAGCCGATGCTAAACTAGACATTAATAGCGCCAGCCTTTAAGGTATTAATAACGGTATTATGGGTCTCCCTATATATAAGGTATTATCTATAACCTTCTATTAATTTCTTTAAGGCTCCTGTGTTAATTATTACTTTATAGAACTTATTGGAGGTATATTAGCTAGTAGTAATGTAGGTAAATGGGTCTAAGTCGTTGTAGTAAGTAGTTAGGTTAGTGCTAGTAATTATATAGGTAAAGGATTAATCCACTAAGTTGGTTATAGTATTAATGGCCCCTTTGTGCTGTATCGTTCTAAAAGAGGTAAGGAATAGGTTAGTTTGTTCCTAAGTTAGAGATAGTAGTAGTAACTTAATATCGATTATAAGAGCTTCTATTATATTATTAATAGATTCCAAGTTAGGTTTATTATTATAGTCTATTCCCTTATACTTAATAATATATTGCTTGGCGTGCCTATTAAAGCGGTAGCTAAGTTTATTCTTGAACTTCTTCCTTAATTTATCGCGTTCTTTTTTGAAGTGTTTGGATAACTAGTAACCTTCCTTATAGTAGACAAAGCAGCGCTTCTTTAGTAATGCATATTAGTTGGATAAGGATAATTATATTCTATAAGGTAATTAAGGGTATTGTCTGTAGTAGCGGCGGTTGGTGAAGAAGGCTTGGGGGTTTTTATTATTTAACTTTTCAAATGTTGTAATAGAGGATCGTAAGTTATTAATTAGGCCAGTTAAGCTATTAAAAGGTTTAAAGCAGGTATATTAACACGCTAGTAACTCCTGGTAGGCATTAATAAGCTTATTATAAAGAAACTTATCTATACGTAAATCTAGGTTAAGACCATGCTAGAGGTGTCTTAGTTCTTTAATAAGCAACTATAGGCAATCTAGGGTTAATTTGCCGGTATTCTTGCCCTTGCTTATTATAGACCGTAGGGTTATTAAGTTTTACTACCCTAGTATACCACGTCTGTACTTAGGTCCCTTAAAGTAGTGGCATATTATATTATAGATTTGGTTAAATAAAAGGGTCGTAGTAATATTCTTAAGGTTAGTGTAGTAATGGTTAAGTGCTAAGCCGCGTAGTATTATAGGGTAGGCTTTAACCTTGGCTTCTTAGGGCATATTAGCTCTGTTATAGAGGTTGTGGAAGATGGTAAGTTTAAAGTTAAAGTTGTCATCTTCTCCACTATACTTATTATCTTCCGTGTATATTTTTGCGAGGTTTGTTAACTCCTTGCTGAAACCCTAGCTTAATAAGGTGGGTTATATTAACAAGGTAGGTTATACTGATAAGGTAGGTTATATAGGCAAGGTATGTTATAGGGTTGGTAAGGTTGAGGTTGGGGTTTTAATGGTAGTTTATAAGATTAGGTTTTCGGTAGTACTAGTACTAGTACTGGCGCTGGCGAAGTTGTTATTAAGGAGGTAGTCAATTTGTCCTAAATTAAACTTCCCTTTGGCTGCTATATACTCTTTAATCTTAAGCTTAGTCTACTCTATAGATTCTTCTTCTTATAGGGTGTTAAATAGCGATTTAGGGACTATAGCGTTCCTATACTTCCTTACCTATACGCCATTAGTCCGTAGGAGTATTTAGAGCTTTCTAATGTATGTCTAGTTGTAGTTCTTGAAGATCTATACTATAAAGTTCTGGAAATCTTCCTTATAGGCTTCCCACAGCTTATTATCCTTAAAGTTATAGACCTTATATTCTAAGGTCTTAAACTGCACGAAGTTATTAATGTCTGTGATATCGATGTTGTTAGAGTCTATATTAATTCCTCTGTCCCACTTCTTCTGTCCTTCTCTAACTTGTATCCTAATATCTGCCATATTAATTCTTATCTTATAACTCTTGTCTTGTTTAATTTTAAGTTTTGGAGGATGAATATGCGTAATAGACGCGAACTAAGGGTTCCTTGTCTTGTTAAGTTCTGATTTTAGGTTCTAAAACGCGTGATAAACACAAACTAAGGGCCTGTTAGGAGGTTGGTTCCTTAAGTACCTAACGCCTTTTAGAGTGCGTAATAGACACGAACTAAGGGCCTATTAAGGGGTCGGTTCTTTAAGTACCTAAGGACTATATATAAAGAATCAAGGGCCTATTAGGGGGTTGGTTCTTTAGATATACGTCAACTGATACTCCTTAGCAAACGGGTTTAGTAGAGGCCTGCAAGCAGGGACTGATCGAGCTCGTCTCTCTTTATAGATAATACGTCTCCTAATCTATAATTACTAATCAGTGTCGGTATCACTTCCGGTAATACGTAATGCTATTACAATAGTATGGGTGGTAACTGATTTTAATTAATGCTTAATTAACTCTCCTATTCTACAGGTAGAATTTGGTAGATTTCCTAAGCTCGCTTAGCTCACGTAACTAACCCAATTAGTTACAGATAACCTCGTTCAGACAATAAAAGATACTAATTCGCAGCTAGTTATAGTGGGTTAGTTATAGGAAATAGTTAATTAATTAATAGATAATAATTAAATACTTAAAGACTAAATTAATGGAATTAGGGCGGCAAAGGTTAAGCTACTATTAATTAAACAATTCTTAGGGGAGAAGTTAAAGCTTAAGGGATTTCTTATATAAATGCACTTTAAGGTTATATAAGAAGGGGTAAAGTTAGTAATACCTATGGACTAAGTGGCATATACAGAATTATTCTTAACAGAAAAAGCACTTAAATAGTTTAAACCTTACTTTACCAAAATCTAAGTAAGTGGAATAATAACTAATAATTAGAAAGTATGGTATATATTTACTAACTAAAACGGATTCTTAAAAAGGTTAATATAGATATTTAGGGATCTAGAGGTAATAATAACAGTAGAAAGAAAGCTTTAGAACCTAGTATAACACACTTTAGTAATTAAGTATATAATATAGTTTTAAATACTTGTAATATAGGTTAAGTGAATAATAAGGCGCTTTTAGTATAGTATAAATATAAACTTAAGGCTAAAGTCTAGGACATAATTATTCTAATAAAAGATATAGAAACTCTAAGGGAGTTAATAGATTGGTTAATTAAGATTAATAATAGGATCTATTAAAAGGAATAAGCCAAAAAAGGGTAAGATAGAGTTTTATAGTTATATAAGGCATAAAGTACGCAATAATAGATATAGAGTTATAAACTATGGAATGGTAGACTAGAGCTAATAGACCTAAGCAGTATTAAAGAATCTAGAAGATGGAATAAGAAACTATAGAAACCTAAATATTAAGAATTAAGTAATTATAGGACTAAGGAGTAGAGGCTAAACTAGGGATCTTAGTAGTAGAAGACGTTTAGGCAGACTCTATAATAAGAAGAATAGTTTAAAAAAGGAGCTTATATAAATTATAGAAAATAGGGTTATTTTACTAGAGACTATAGAGTGTTACAGGACAGGGGCAGTAGCTATAAGACGTATATATTCGAGGAGTCTACAAGACATTACGCGATCGATTATAAGGATCGAGGGTGCAAAGAAGTAATATACCACGCGTAGCTGACGTAAGCTATACGCGAGGTGTACGCAAGAGCACGGGGCTCTGCTAGAGGGTCTCCTATGGAGGCGCCTGCGGCGGGGTTCCATGACATAGAGGTAGTTAGAGTAACCACGCGGTAAAAGGTATAAGGTTATTAGGATACAATAATATAGATATAGGAATATTGTGTAGGACCAAGGAGTGTTTAATTAAGTACTTTATGTTTTATTACAATAATATATACCAAATTTATAAGAACACTAAGTATAGTATAAGCTATTAGCTATAAGAGCTAGAGTTATAAGGACTTAAGGGAACTAAAAAGTTAGATAAAGAATAAGATTAACTCTATAAGCTAGATTAAAATATTATAGTAATATATAGATAAAGATTAGTAGAAATAATAATAGAGTTAGAGTACTTATTAATTAATAGTAATAAAAAAGAAAAAGAGGCTAATTAGGGGCACTTAAACTTTAATAATATAATAGAAGTAGAGACTGAGACTACTATAGAACGCGGTTTAGTAATGGATATTATAATACCGTTAGATACGGCATCTATTACTTTATAAGACGGAAGGAGTAATATCTAAAGACAATTAAGTAAGTAGATAACTGCTAGTACTAGCCTACTACTTAATAAAGGTAAAAAGCTATAGGCTTAAGATTCTTAAAAAGAAATAAGAGATGCTTAGGGCTCTTAAGGTAAGATAAAATATACCTAAGGACCTATAATGGACGACAACTAATAGAAAAGTGCAATAGCTTAGTTTAAAGATAAATAAATAAGTATTATTATTATTATTCATTGCTTAACGTCCGATTCGGATCCCTGTTAGGCCCACGCGGACTACTCCTTATATACATATGGGGAGAAAACTCTACTTGAGAAAACCCCGTGATCCGTCTCCCCGCCTTTTGGGGCTCGCTTGCAAGTCGCCTACGAGTCACCAGTGGTGCTCTACTACCTTACTTTTTGACCTCCTTGGGAACCACTGCTGCTGTAACAAACCTACGGACGCGCTAGTATCACACACTGTACTCTACTCCTGTAGAGTTATTAGGGGGCGCCTATTACTCGCCCCTTTGCCTTCTATTGCTATTTCCTTTGCAACCCGGAACTGGTCTAGCACATTTTGGCCAATGAGCCACCGGGTAGCCGCCTTGAGGCCTTTCTGTGTTGAGAGCAGTGTATTATAGTTTTCTGTGCCAGCTGCTGAGAGCATTGCTTCTCGGCCGGTGCGTAAGGGGCATAACAGTATTACGTGTTTTGGTGTCTGTCTTGGCCAGCCACATTTAAATAAATAAGTATGGGATAATAATTTCTAGGGAGCTAAAATTTTAAAGAACTGTATAATTACAGCACCTGTCGTACCAAACGCGTGCTTACGCGTTCAGTGCACCAACCACCCGCTTACGTGTCTAGTGCACCCCTGAAGCACTGACTAATTAGGGGGAGGTCGCATCAGTATATAGACCACATAGTCTACTTTAATACAAGAGACAGTCACCACCATCCCAAAGAGTATACAATACTATACGTATTTCGTGCCCCGGGATACAACTCACTCGTGCTATTAAGTTAGTACGAACACTAATTAGTAAGCGCGCACAGATTAGCAATCACTTAA
>Ga0307507_10005043_pt1 | contig 22268 bp, 3 predicted proteins | sample 7_EM_MG_FD_207223 | JGI IMG/M metagenome (GOLD analysis project Ga0307507, IMG submission 207223) | Populus trichocarpa ectomycorrhiza microbial communities from riparian zone in the Pacific Northwest, United States - 7_EM | ecosystem: Host-associated > Plants > Roots > Unclassified | place... | reverse complement strand
TCCACGACCTTCTTCTTCTCCTCAGTTTTGATATCCTCGTCAATAGACAATCCAATTGTACAGGCTTGCATACGTTCTTTACGGCGCTCGTGCCTCGATTGACTGCGTCGCTGTGATATTATATCAAAACTCCCCATTTCGTATGAAGGCTTGGGCTTATGGTTCATTGAATTATTGTTATTATTTATCGTTATCGAATCATCGCTCAAAGCATCATTGAAGTATAGGCACCCCTTATAGACTCATTGGTTTATTGGTTTATTAATTCTCCAATTCGACACCCTATAGCTTACCTCGTAGGCCTCTTATCGGAACCGCCCTACTCCGACCTTTTGTTAATTTTATTTTTCTATTTTCCTATTTCTTTCTTACCTTTGTTATGGACCCTTAACTACAGCAGGTCATTAGCGCTGTACAGGCCAACCTTTAGCCAATATTCGACCGTCTGCAAAACGACATCAATTAGCTACGGGTCGAGAACTAGCAACTACGCGCAGAGCTTTAACTTCGCTCTACCGCTACTACTCCTACCTCACATAGGAAGCCACGGCTCCCAGATCCTACGAAGTTCGACAGCAAGCAATACAAGTTTAAGGTCTGGTTGCCAGAAATTAAGGCAAAGCTTCAAGTGGACGGAGAAGCTATTAGGGACAGTATAGCACAGTTCTACTACGTGTACGGCAATCTCGAATCCTTAGTACAAGCGATGGTTCTCCCTCAGCTGTCGCACGCAGAAAAGCAGAAGAGCTAGAACTATCAGACAATTCTAGAACAGCTAGAGAGGGTCAACGACAACCCTAATGCAGTATAAGAAGCAGAGGACGCTCTTCAGACAATTAAGCAGGGAGATTAACCTCTCCTAGACTACATAGCCAAGTTTGAGCGCCTGCTATATGAAGCAAAGGGTTAAGGTTGGGCAGATGCAAATAAGATCATCGCCTTTTAATCTGGGCTGTCTCCAGTCCTTTGTAAAACCCTTTCGCATTAGCTTAACCTGCCAACTACCTACTCAGCTTTTATCTCAGTAGTTCAGCAACTCTCTCGCCGCCAGGGTTCGTACGGAGCTAGTTAACTAACCCCCCACTAAAGTTCAAATAAGGATCAGATGGATCTCTCGGCAGTTAACATTTATGCCCTTACAACTACCTCTCAGCGAGCTCAATCAACCTCCCCCGCAAGAAGAGAAGAGTGGCGAATCTCGGGTAGATGTGTTCGCTGCGGATCCTCCGACCATTAGATTAACCACTGTCCGCTAGCACCTACAAGAAATTGGTTAACCTCCCCTAGGGCCTGTCAAAGGTTTACTCTATAGGAAGAGAGCGTTAACGAGGTTATATTAGACGCGGAGTTGGAAGATAGCTTTGAAGACCGCTGGGAGGACAGGCCTCTTTCTCCTTAGTATAGCCAACTGTACCTAGAGAACAAAGCTTGAGGGCAAGCTTTTTTGAAGGGGGGGTTAATGTTACGGCGCTGGTACGCGTCACCTAGTCAGGGGTTCGCTTACGCCTTGGCGCGTGTACATAGACGTGTCCGTTCCACGACCTTCTTCTTCTCCTCAGTTTTGATATCCTCGTCGATAGACAATCCAATTGTACAGGCTTGCATACGTTCTTTACGGCGCTCGTGCCTCGATTGACTGCGTCGCTGTGACAGTATTATAGTTAGAAGATAACACCACTAAAGTTAAACTATAACATTTATAACAAGGAGTTGTTAGGTATAGTTATAGTACTTAAAGAGTAGAGAGCGTTCTTATAAGATATAAAGAAACCATTTATAGTTAAAATGGATTATAAGAACCTAATAGGGTTCCTAATAACTAAAGAACTTAATTAAAGACAAGTTAGATAGGCGGAAATGCTTATAGAATATTACTTTAAAATTCAGTATACTAAGGGTACTAAAAATGCAAGAGTAGACGCACTTAGTAGAAAAGCAGAATTATAAAATAATAAAAGGCTATTAGGGGCTTTATTACAAAAAGACAAAGACGGATTAATTAGGTATAATTATCTAAAGATTATAGCAATAAAAGAGGTTAGCCAAATCTATAAGATATTAAAAAATGTATAGTCTTAACAGATTATAAGAGGCCAGCCTAACTGGAACGTATGATTATCTAATCGGCAGTGTCACAGGTAAGTAGAAGGTGAGTTAAAGGTAGAGTTAAAGGTAGAATAAGTTGCATATATTGAAGGACAAATGCTTCTAACTACTTCCATTTAAAGACTAATTGCTAGTTCTTCTCTAGAGGAGAACTAGCTTCCTATATAAACCTTCTAAGACACTGGTAAAACCTTTCGCCCCTATTTATCTAACTATGTCTCCTTTAGGACATATATGGGGCGTAGATAGGACATTGATGAAACCTCCTACTGTCTTATCTAATATATACCTCCTAGAGGGTTCCGTTATAATTGCCTCCCCTTCTAGGGTTTTGGTCCTTTAAGACTTTACCTCTTAATAAACTCTTATAGAGTTCCGACTAAAACCACTAGGGAAGTTCTTTAGTGGAAAGGTACTTTATAATACGGCTTATTACCAGTTCTTTACTAGCATAGAACCTTACTTTGTCTTCTATTCCTCTGCTCTTCTTTTACTATAGCTCTTTACGGTGCCTTTATAATAGAACTTTAATAATAATAATAAAAATTAAATGGGATTCACCTTTCTTATTATAAGAATTTATTATAAACTGATCCGGAGGTTATCCTATGCAACATATTAACTAGCCACTATCCCTATTTACCTAAAATGGGTCCTAATAATAATGTCTTAATATTAATTTCTTCCAGTTTATAAGCTATTGTCTTTTATACATCTTTCTATTAATAACACTATTCGTCTTACCTTTTAGCAGACTATTTTTTATTATATTTTAGCTTTTAGCTTCCGCATTTCTAGCTGTTCTTTCCACTACTGCTCTGTTCTCTTCTTATAACGCGTTTATGGGTAATAGGATCCCTATTTTATCTCTTTAATAATACTAACTTCCTATAGTGTTCTCTCGTAATAGCTTATAATTATGCTACGCGTTCCCAGACTGGCAGTGGCGTTGTCCCTGCTCTGTTGGCACCGTAGACTACTTTTATTGCTCCTGCGGTGGTTTCTCTAAAGTGCTGCCATTGTTGCGTTTACGTGCTTATATTGGACCTATTCCACACCTGTAAGATGCCGCACTCTAGTAAGAATAGATCTAAGTGTTCCTACTATCGCAGCTAAAAAAAGACCTGTGTTCTGGTATTTCCCATTCCATCCTATTCTGGACTCTACTAACTATATTAGATCCCCACTGTCTATACACATAAGGCTTGCTGGCTCCAACGCGCTATTAGGGATTTCCGTCTGTATTAGAATAGTAAAAGACAGGGACGGAAGGTGTCTTCCATTACTTACAGCCTTTTTAATTTAATAAGGGTTTCTACTGCTATAGAGACGTAGTGATCTCGGACATATAGTGTCCAGGAGCGCATATGTAAGCAGCTTATTCTTATAAATAATAACATTTACACTCTTACGCGGGCCTTTCTGGCCAGGTAAGTCTCTTTAGTAACACGTTTAGGAACTATACTAACTTTTTAGTTATTAACTTTCTAATCCCAGCCTAGATACTAATTTGGAGCCTAGGGATAACACTAAGGATAGTAACAAAGATGAATATTCTCCCTACTAGTCTCCTGGCCGTAGTGGTCCATCTAGTTCCTACTACTCTAAGAAGAATATTAGTAAGAATACTAATACTTCTAGGGATAGGAGTACTAATAATACTGCTAGTAATAACGTTAAAATAGAGGAGGAGGCTCCTATTACTACTTCTAGTGTTTAAGTTATTATCTTATTATTTCTTTCTTCTTATAGAATAGCTTTATATAATATCTTTCTAGTGCTTCTAGGATGCCCTAGTACTAGGAATTAACTTTATACTTTAGGGATGCCTCTATTTTTATTTTTAGTGATAGTCCATATAAAAGCAGCATACTGCTATAATCTCCGTATATGATGAATGGGTGGTATTCTTATAGGTACTTTATAATTTCTTAAAATTTCTAAATCTTTGCTCTGTGTCTTTTTGGTCCTTTTTATATTATTAACTTTATTGCGTATCTCTAGTGTTAGACCAGATACTCTCCTTTTATCCCTTAGGAACCCTTCTAAATCCCTAGGGCCCCTTCTTCTAATACTACTACTTAATCTTAAACAGCGTCTTCTTTAGACAGTATCCCTAGTGGTTCTTATGTGGATCCCTATGGCTTTCTCTTATAGGATTCTAGGATTCCTATTATAATAGCAAAACGTTCCCGTTTCTAATGCCTGTGCTAAACCTTATAGTTTTAATTTATAGGGTCTTCCCTGTTGTCTTATCCGTGGTATATCTAGAACCGTTACTAAATCCTAATTTATGGTCTTTAGGAAAGTTTTAATTACCATCTTACATCCTAGCTAAAGGTGCTCCTTAGGTTTCTAACTGTTATGCGCCTAAGAGTATTCTTCCTAATAAACTAAAAATTTGCGTTTCTTCTGATGCCATCTTTAGTCTAGAATGTCTTCTATATTCTATTTTAGTTCCCTATTAATTTCGCTAGGCAGAGGTAGTTCTACACCATCTCTTCTCTAGTATAACTTTAATAAGGAAACATAAAATATAGAATGTATTGGATATGATTTTGGCAATTTTAATTTATACGCTTGATTTCTTTTAGTTTTCCTAACTATCTTAAAGGGTCTGAGCCACCTGTGGTCCAGCTTCTTCTTAATACGTTTTATCTGGATATTTTTTATAGATAGTAAGACTTTATCTCCTATTTTAAATTCTTTAGATATATGTCCCTTGTTATAGTACCTTTTTTGTATAGCCTAGGCGTCTAGTAAGTGCTTTTTAAGTTCTTCTCTATGAATTCTTATTTGCTTAATTCTCTTAGACGCCGCTAGGGCCTCTCTTTTAGGAATAATGTCCTTAATATTCTAGGGGTTATTTACTTTTACCCCAAACAGTGCTTAATAAGGGGTCATTTTTATACTGCTATGGATGCTTGTGTTATACACGTGTTACACTAAAGCTAACCACAATGGCCAATTATTCTATTAATAATTGATATAGCAGCGGAGGTAGTGTTCTAATAATACATTTAGACGCTTTATTTGTCTATCTGTTTATAGGTAAAAGGCAATGCTTATCTTTTGCTATATTTTTAATAGAAGATAGAATAAAAACTAAAATGCGCTGTTAAATATAGTACCTCTATTGGATATAATTCCCCTTAGCGTGCTGAATAAGAGCCACCGCTCTAAAAATAGGTCTGCTAGTTCCGCTGCTATAATTGTTATTATAACAGCAAAATACCCTAAAAACTTTATATATCTGTTAACAATTACTAGGATAGCGTTAGCAACCTCTCCTATTTTTATTTTGGTAGGGGGTAAGCCTATTATAAAATCCATTGTTAATTCTAATATGGGTCCTTACAGAATAGGAAGCACTAATAACTCGCTATATAGGCGATGCCTAGATATCTATACCCTTTGGTATGTATTATATCTTAATATATAGTCCCTAACTTCTCTAGACATTCTATCCTAAAAGTATTTCCTTTAAACAGCCTTAAGGGTTCTGTTGGCACTATAGTAACCCCTAAAAGGGTTATTGTGGAAGACCTTTAGAATTTTATCTTAAACTATTTAGTCCTTTAGGACATATATAGCACCCTTAAAGCATAATAAACCCTTTTAGTCTTACTACCACAGCTTCTTAATAACTCTGGCTAAGTTAGTCTCCACTATATTTTTCCGACTCTCCCTAGAAATAAAGGTGTCCCTTTATTATGCTTAAAAAAGAAGATCTAGAAAGGTTTTATGTAGATTACTTATTTCCATTTTGCCTGCCACTATTACGGACCCTAGGCATATTATAAGACGTTTTAAACTATTAGTGCCAGTAGATTCTCCTACTGTTATGCAGTGTGCTATACTATAGATAGGCATCTTGCCTATCCCCTCTAAATCTGGAAACTCGCAGCTAATGCGCCGTCAAGTCAAAGGTGCCATGACACCCCTAGCATATTCCGCAGAATTCTTACTAATTCTAGGGTACGCTAACTTTATAATATCTGCTTAGTCTATAACCTGGTCTATAACCATATCCTATAACTCCATTATTATAGTGCTTTGCAGCTGTATCACTAGGACCTCTGCCCTACTGTGGAATTCTATAGTTTTAGGGAAAGATTCTTCTTTCTTCCTAAGCAAATTTTATAATATAGGAATTATTTCCCCTATGCTATCCTAGATTCTCCCAGTTTTATAATCCGGACATCTTAATAACCTATTAGTGGGATTTATTTTTCCTAGGCAGTATATAATTTTAAAGTTATACTATAATAGTGCCTCTACCTATCTGGCTTATTGACCGCTTAACACCTTTATAGTTATAAAATATTCTAGGTTGTTATGGTCTGTAAGGACTTTAATAGGATAATTGCTTCCTATATAATAATGTCGCCAGTACTTTATTGCTATAACTATTACGAGCAGCTCCTGGTTGTATGTTATATAATACTGCTCTATAGGAGTTATTTTCCTTAACTAAAATGCCACAGGATGCCATTCTCCGTCTTTTAATTAAGATATAATTGCCCCTAGGGTAAAGCCAGATGTATCTATTTTAAGGTGTATATATAGCTCCTAGCAGAAGTATATTAGGATAGGCGCCGACGTAAATAAATCCTTTAACTGGTCTATAGCCTACTTAGCAGCTTCCCTAAATATAAAGGGTCCTAACTTCTTGCTATCCTTAGATCCCTTTAGCAGATTAGTAATTAGGAGCATTACTTATAAGTAATAAACAATAAACCTTTAGTAGAAGTTCGCAGTGCCTATAAAAACCTATACTTCCCTAAATATTATAGGGTATGGCCATTCCCTAATAGCATCTACCCGGCTTTTTTCTATTAATACTTTATTAACGCTAATAATAAAGCCCAGAAAATTAATGCTAGTAATATAGAATAAGCATTTTTTTAGGTTTATATAGAGTTTGTATTCCCACAGTCTTTCTAGTACTATTTGCATATGGTGCGTATATGCTTTGTAGTTATTAGAGTAGACTATAATGTTATTAAGGTAGACTATATATATTGTATCTAATAGGCCTGACAATGCCTTATTAATATAGGCCTAGAATATTGCTAGTGTGTTAGTAAGCCTAAATAGCATTACTAGGTACTTAAAGTGGCCGTACCATGTTTAGAACGTCGTTTTTTATTTATTACCGGCTTTAATCCGGATTTAATGGTATATATCTTTTAGATCTAATTTCGTAAATATCTTTATACCTAACAGCCTGTCAATAAGCCCCCCTATTAAGGGTAGTGGGTAGCAATTCTTTACAGTAATCTTATTTAGCGCCTGATAGTTAATATAGAGATAAAGGGTCTTGTCCTTTTTAGGTATAAATATAATTAGTGCCCCTACCTAACTTATAGAAGGCCGAATCCATCCTCTCTAAAGATTATCTACTATATACTAACGTAATACTGCTAGCTTGTTTTCTAATAGGTTATATAGTGGTCTAAAAGGAGGTTCCTTGTCTCCTATGTCTATCTTATGCTCCACTAATATAGGGTTAGGTAAGGTGTGCGTAGCTTCCTTATTAGCAATATCCTTTAGGTCTGTATATTCCTATAAAATCTCTAATTCCTTAACTGCGTATAGCCGGACATCTAAAAATAAATACCCTATATCCCTATTCTTGGTGTTAAGGGTGGCATATATAGCATACGCCTACCCTTCCTCTTGTATATAGTTTAAGAAAGTTTTTTAATCTTTGACTATAATACGCGGTTAAGACTTCTGGTATTAATACAAGGCTAAAGGCCAATTAATATCTGGATTAACTTATTAAAGCTATAGGTATCCCAAAATAAGGTTATACCCCTTGATTTCTGCGGCGTAGAAGCGCATCTCCTGCGTGTTCTATAGACCATTACGGTCCTGGTTGGCCACGGAAAAAGTTTGTTCTCTATAGTACAGAATCCAGTAACCTCTAATACTTTAAATAGTGCGCATCTATAAGCCACTAAGTATTACGGACAGCTTAAGTACGATGTTACGACTACTTGGAGAAGAGTCGGAGGAAGCTAGTTAGTTGATACGGGCACGGTCCAGGATGGATCTAGTGGAACTATATGACGAGGAATGGTAGCCGAGTCACGTGACGTGCTACATAAGGAACGTAAGGAATGTAGTAAACGTATATACCTTATGTACAACACGTACCTCATATATAAGGGAGGATTTCTTAGGAGTACGGTTGTGTATTTAAAGGACCTCAGTCCCTACTGTAAATGGTTCTCTCCTTATAGTAAATCTTAGAATATAATTAGAGTTAATCTATTAGGCAACCACTCCACCAGTTATTATTATGTTATTGAATTGTTCTTACCTATATACTTAGCCTAATAACAGGACCCACCGTAGTTACTGCTATAAGGTTCCGTTATATATTTACTACTAAAGTTATGGTATTAAACAAGGTCGAACAATATGCCACCTAAAGCACCAGTCACAACGCCATTAACGGCAGCTATAACCTTAGGCGTAGGGGGAGATACCAGTATAGTAGATACGGACTCTTAGTTAATTACGCGAAGTTAGTTATAAGAAATAGTTGATTACTTATAGGATAATAGTAGGATACTTAAAGAACGCATTAATGGAATCGGAGCAGTAAAGGTTAAGCTACCTTTAATTAAATGGTTCTTAGGAGAGAAGTCAAAGCTTAAGGGATTTCTTATGTAAATGCACTTTAAGGTTATGTAGGAAGGAGCGAAGTTAGCAATATTGTTAGATTAAGTAGCCTATATAGGATTGTTCCTAACAGGGAGGGCACTTAAGTGGTTTAAACCGTATCTTACGGAGATATAGGCTAATAGTATAATAACTACTAACTAAGATGTACGTATATATTTGCTAGTTAGAATAGGTTTATAGAATAGTTAACGTAGATATTTAGAGACCCAGAGGCAATAACTATAGCGGAATAAAAGCTTTAGAACTTAGTATAACGCACTTCAGTAATTAAGTATATAACGCAGTTTTAAACACTAGCTATATAGGTTAAGTGGAATAATAGGGCGCTTATGGCATAGTATAAACAGGGACTTAAGGCTAAAGTCTAGGACGTAATTATTCTAATAGAAGATGCGGATACTCTAAGGGAGTTAATAGATTAGTTAATAAAGATTAATAATAGGATTTACCAAAGGGAATAGGCTAAGAAAGGTTAAGATAGAGTTCTATAGTTATATAAGGCGCAAAGTACGCAATGACTAATATAGAGTTAAAAACTATGGAATGGCGCGGAGCTAATAGACCTAAGCGGTACTAAAGAAACCTAAAAATGGGAAAAGAAACTATAGAAACCCAGAGGTTAAGGATCTAGTAATTAAAGGACTAAGGAGTAGAGGCTAAACCAGGGATCTTAATAGCAGAAGACGTTTAGGCGGACTCTATAGTAAAATTAATGGTTTAGAGATGGAGCTTACATAAATTGCGGAAAATAGGGTTATTTTGCTAGAGACTATAAAGGTGGTTAGAGTAACCACATAGTAAGGGGAACTAGACTAGCAGGAGATATGTATATATAGAGGGACAATAGTGCACTACAAGAAACAAAAGAGTGTTTAATTAACAGTTTTGCGTTTTGTTATAATAACGCATACTAAATTTATAAGGACGCTAAGTATAGCGCAAGCTATTGGCTATAGGAGCCATTGTTATCTAAGTTTAGAGGAACCAACAAACCAGCTTATAGATTGGACATTGAAGACAATGAATTTAATATAGGCGAAGCATTTACCGATGATAAGGTAATAAAGGCAGCTTACTAGGAGTATGTAAACCTTAAAGAAGTTAAAATAGAAATAGAAACTGAGACCATTATAGAACAAGGTTTAGTAACAGATGTTATAACACTATTGGATACAATTTCCATTGCTTTATAAGACGAAAGGAGTAACGTTTAGAAGAAACTAAGTAAGCAGATAACTGCTAGTACTAGCTTATCACTTAATAAAGGTAAAAGGCTATAGGTCTAAGATTCTCACAATAAGATAAGGAAGGCTCTAGACTTGCAAGATGTAATAAGGACAGCTTAAGAACCTATAATGGATAAAAACCGATGGGAAAGGGTAGCGACTTAGTTTATAGACAAACGAATAAGTATAGGACGTAAGTTTAAGAACTATAAGTTTGGGGAACGAATAAGAATATTAGCAATTCTAGGTAAACGCAGTATTTAGCCTAAAGATTGAAAAGTCAATACTAGGATTAAAAAGTAAGATAACTATAAGGATCTAGCTGCAAGACGAAGAAAATAAAAAACTATAGATGAGTTTAGAATAAGAATTATTATATAGTAAGAACAGAAACTAGACCAGAGATCTAGTATGTCAAACCGTAGAAGGGATAAAGCACCTATATAAAGAATTACTAATAGGTTAAGTGTAGGGACACCTAGGGTAAAGTAGTTAGATAAACTGGAATAAGAAGAGGATCTAAATATCCTAACTAGGTTTGAAGAAAGGTATACTAAAGGATATTATAATATAGTAATAATAAGGTACTTTCTAATAGATAGACTATATACACTAAACCAGCTATATAGAAAGTGGTATAGGTAACAAAGTAATAATAAATAGGTAGATTTTTATATATAGCTGGACAAAAAGGTAGTCTAAGACCAACCTATTACGGAAAAATACATGAGTTATATTAAAGGAGCGTTAATTATAATGTTAAGGAACCTAGAAGAAGGATCTAGGGACTAGAAAAGTAAGAGATAAGTCTTAGTACCTATAGAAGAAAGACCAACAGTTAGATTAGCTAGATAGAGGTTTAAACTTAAGAGTAAAGACAAGTTAAGAGTAGACCCAAGTCACTTAGTGCATTATATACTATTATAGATAGCTTATATGGATAACACGTATAATATACACAGAGCACTAAAAGATAAGAACCAAAAATACCTAACTAGGATATATTGGGCACTAGAAGAAAAGCAGTTTAGGGATACTAAGTATATATATAGATGGCACCTAGTAGAAGTATAAGGTTAAGGGGACTTAATACTTTAACTAGGAAGATTCCTTACGGAAGAATGCCTAGACGGACGACAGTGGTGGAAGTGCCTAGAGAATACTTGTCTATGGCATATAGAGGAAAAGAAATAAACTAAGTATTAGCCTAAGTTAGACTAAGTATAAATAGGATCTAGTAGCTAATAGTTGGGAAAAGGGGAGGTATATAGGACTAGAGGGAACTAGTGTTAGAGCCTTAGACCCTTAAAGGAGTTTAAGGGCAACACCTAAACTTAAGAGTTAAATGGTAAGATTAGTAGTTTAAAGTATTAGTAGATAGTAGAGTAATAAGGAACCATATATTACCAAAGGTAGTAGAAAGGATGGGGTTACTATATAGATAAAAGGAACACCTATATCTACTTATAACAATTTTAGGAGATTAGATAGCCTATAGCGGAGGCATTATTAATCTTAAAACAGGACCTATTTAGTTAACTATTAAAGGGAGACCAGTTAAGATATCTTTTAATATCCTACCACTGGGATAGGATAAGGTAATACTAGGAATGCCTTAGTTATAGGAATATAATCTAAAGGTCAATTAGGTTATAGGTTAGGTTAATATTAAGGATACTTAATAATGCAAGATGCGACAGCAAACTAAGTTAGTATAGTACTAAGTCAGAGCAATATACGAAGAGACTAAGTAAGGCTTAAGTTATGTACTAAAGAGATACTATAAGTATAGTAAAAAGTTGTGGTTACTAGAAAGTAAAAAGCTATTAGAGTATATAGCATGGGATTACAAGATAGAATTAGAAGAAGGAATAAGTCTAAGGTTCTTTCCAGTCTACAAGCTTACTAAAACAGAGTTAGTAGCGCTTAAAGAGTTTATCTAGGAGAACTTATAAAAGGGATATATTAAACTGTTGCAATCATCAGCAGGATATCCAGTACTATTTATCCTAAAGAAAAACGGAAAACTTAGGATATATATAGACTATAGACAGTTAAACAGCATTACTAGAAAGGATAGGGATCCTTTACCCTTAATTAGCGAAATCCAAGACAGGATAGGTAATATATAAATCTTTACGAAGATAGACCTAAGATGGGCGTACTATTAGATTAGAATCAAGGAAGGCAACGAATAGAAAGCAGCTTTTAGGTTAAAGGAAGGACTATATAAGCTATTAGTTATACAATTCGGACTTATAAACGCACTAGTAATATTCTAAAAGCGAATTAACAGTGTATTAGGAGAATACCTTAATAAGTTTGTTATAGCATATCTTAACAATATTATTATCTACTTAATAAGTAAGAAAGAATATAAAGAACATATTAAGTAGGTCTTAAAGAGACTATAAGAAGAACAGATGCTAGTAGCAATTAAGAAATATAAGTTCTTTATAAGGAAGACCGATTTTATAGGATTTATTATTAAACTAGGAAAAATTAGCATGGACCTAAAGAAAGTTGAAGCTATAGTAAATTGGTAGGAACTAGAGAACGTTATATAGTTAAAATCGTTTCTAGGGTTTTGCAATTACTATAGGAGGTTTATAGCATAATAGTTAAAGAGTATTGAGCTATTTATAAGGTTAACAATAAAGGAGGAACCATGGGTTTAGGGTAATAAGCAGAAGAAACTGTTTTAAGAACTTAAAGAGTTATTTACCCAGGAACCAATCCTTAAGATCTATTAACCAAAGTTAGATACGGTTGTTAAGACAGATGCATTAGACTTTATACTAGGAGTATGTTTGCTATAGAAGCACTAGGATATATAGCATCTAGTAGCGTACTATAGTTGGAAGATAACACCACTAGAGTTAAACTATGACATTTATAACAAGGAGTTGCTAGGTATAGTTACAGCACTTAAGGAATAGAGAGCATTCTTACAAGGCATAGAGAGACTATTTATAGTAAAAACGGACTATAAGAACCTTACAGGATTCCTAACAATAAAGGAACTTAACTAAAGATAGGTTAGATGGGTGGAAATGCTTATAGAATACCATTTCGAAATTTAGCATACTAAGGGTACAGACAATGCACGAGCAGACGCTCTAAGTAAAAAGGCTGAACTATAAAGTGACAAAAAGCTATTAGGAGCTTTATTGCGAAGAGATTAAGACGGATTAATTAGGTATAATTATCCAAGAATTATAGCAACTAAGGAAAGTCAGATCTATAAATTACTAAAGAGTAATTGGACATAGAAGATCTAAGAAGTATAGGTAGAGGATCCAGACTCAGAGCAATATAAAAACAGAGAAGTAATATATATACTTAAGTCTATTGCAGAAGAATTTATTAAGGAATTCTATAAGGGAATAATATAAGGACATAACGGGTCTAGAGGACTAGTGTTAAGACTTTAAGAAGAGTACATTATTTAAGGAATCTGGGGACTAGCAAGGCAAGTTATAAAGGAATATCTAAATTGCTAAAGAAATAAACTGATAAGGCATAAGCTATATAGAGGGCTATAACCTATTAAAATACCCAAAAGACTGTGGGAAGTTATATTATAGGACTTTATTATTAAGTTACTAAAGTTAAAAGATCCTATTATAGGACAAGATTATAACACGATCTTAGTAATAGTGGATAAGCTAATAAAGTGGGGATACTTTATAGCGTGCACAGAAGAGATATCAGTAGAAGATGTCGCTAGAATCTATATAAAAGAAGTGTTTGCAAGATATAGAGTACTAGATAAAATCATATCGGATAGGGATCTAAGATTTATAGCAGTATTTTAGGAAGTGTTTTTAGCAGAATAAGGGGTTTACGCAGTAATATCTATAGCGTATTATCTATAGATAGACGGACAGACGGAAAGACTAAATTAGACACTAGAGCAGTATCTAAGACACTATATTAACTATATACAGAACAATTAGGTATTATTATTACTAGTTATATAGTTTATATATAATATAACACCATAAGAAGGAATGGGGATATTACTATTTAAGGCGAATTACGGATATAAGCTAAGAATATTGTTATTACCACATTAAGTAAAGAAGACGAGTAGCATAGCTAAGTAAAGAATAGAGACTTTAATAAATCTTTATACAAACCTTATAGAAACAGCTAAACTAGTATAATAAAGGATAAAAAGGTACTATAATACTAAGAGATCTAAGGGACCAGATCTTAAGGAGGGAGATAAAGTATAGCTACTACACAAAAATTTTAAGAGTTAATAACTAAGCAAGAAGTTGGACTACGTTAGACTAGGACCTTTTAAAATTATATAAAAGATTTTATTAGTTACGTATAAGTTAAACCTACCAGCCAAAATAAAGATCTACCCTATATAATATATTGCAATGCTAGAACTAGTATACGGAAACGTTAAACTACTAGTGTATAAAGTAGATACGTATAGAGGACAGAAAGAGGATAAATAGCAAGTTTTAAAGATTATTAGTTATAAGGACGTAGATAATAAAACATGGTATAAAGTAAAGTAGACAGGCTATAGTAAGACTACTTGGGAACCACTAAGCAACCTAGAGAATGCTATGGGAAAGGTAAAGGAGTATTAAAAGAGAGTAGGTTAGGGAGCATTAAAAAAGAATTGCTAAAGGATAAGTTACCTAAGGGGGACCTATAAGGAGCAACTACTATATTACTTAGAGTTATTTCCTTTTTTAGAAACTCTACCCTCTTATTACCTAGCTTATTAAGACCTTATTAAATAAGTTTCCACTTTTTGGAATAAACCTTCTTACAAACTTTCTTAAGATAAAGCAGCTGGGTAGACGCCGCAATTTAAGTATCTAGGGCCTTCTATTCCGCATTTTAAGAATATTCTAGCTTAGCTAAGGCAGCGGAGAGCTTACCGTTAAGTTTCGCAGTGGTAGATTAAACACAAGACCCTATAACAAGTTACTTAGGGAACTTAAAGACTATTAAGAGTTATAGGACGCGTATACTTAGCGTCAGAGATAGAACAAACGTCGCAGAGCGATTAAATATTCGCTTTGGTGCACTCCAAGCAAAAGGATGGTTATTAGGCGGTAAGACTTGCTAGCGCAACATAGACTAGCCCCTCTTTCACACAACGAGAACACGGAGACGGCATTATCTCACCTAGTAATAGTATAGCAGTAACAGTACAAGCACAATATTATGCGTATAAAGAAGAAGATGCTTTAGGTATAATAAGTAAGGATATTAACCAGACTAATTAAACGGACATTATGCCTCTAGTAGACGACTTAGAGATGTTAGGAATCTTTAAGGACAAAGATAAAGAGGAGGGAGATAGTGTTACGGACAGCTTAAGTATAATGTTATAACTACTTAGAAAAGAGTCGGAGGAAGCTAGTTAGTTAATATAGGCACGGTCCAGGATGGATCCGGTGGAACTGTGTAACAAGGAATAGTAGCTAAGTTACGTAACATGTTATGTGAGGAATATAAGGAACGTAGTAAACGTACGTACCTTACGTATAACACGTACCTCATGTACAAGGGAGGATTTCTTAGGAGTATAGTTGTATATTTAAAGGACCTCAGTCCCTACCGTAGATGGTTCTCTCCTTATAGTAAATCTCAGAATACAATTGGAGTTAATCTGTTGGACAACCACTCTACCAGTTGTTATTACGTTATTGAATTGTTCTTACCTATATACCCAGCCCAATAACAGGACCCACCGTAGTTACTGCTACAAGGTTCTGTTACACTAAGGTCTAAATCCAATTCTTTTACTAGTAATTAAGAAATAACCACTATGGTTGCGCCGCTATCTATAAGGCAGTCTTATATTACCTATTTGTTATTAACTTAAATAGAGACGGGAATAACTATATGGCAGCTTACTCCCTCCTTCTCTTGCTGGCCTAGTATAAGGGAGTAAAGATCCACTAGGCTCTCTCTTTTCCTAATTAAGTATCCTCTTACTTCTTCTACTGGCAGAAGCGTTATATATGGCCTTTCTTGCTGCAGTGATAATAGCTATATAACTCTTGGTTCTACGGTTTCTGCCTATTATCATTCTGGGGTTAACTAGCGTTGCTTTAGGGTTGCAAAGCCTGCTTACGTTATCCTTCCGCAGAGTAGTTAGGTCGGAATCTACCCCTTTTATTAAAGCTAGGTCTAGTTCTACACTCTTTATTATTGGCGTCTCATTCCTTTTACTTCCCTAGATAGTCTCTTTTAGCGTTCTTAATCCAAGTAGCTCCAGAGATAAGCTTTTCTTAGGGGGTAGGAATTTCGCCCTTCTCCTATATGGCCTGTTAAATCTTAGGTTATAACTTGGTAAGTAGCTAGTAAAGTTATATAGCGTTATCCCACAGGTTTAAGTAGGGTACATTATCTTCTAGTTCTTCTAAGTAGTTTATAAACTAAACTACACTCTAGCCTTCTTGCTATTTAGCGTTATGGTATTACTAGTTATAATCCATCCCTTAATTAGTAGGGTCTTAGATCTAATTAACCAACTATAACTTAAGTTTGCTAAATTTAAGGGGTGTGGTAAGTTTCTTCTTATAGTATGTCCATAAACTCTTAACAGTGCCAAACAGGAAGGTAGAAGCAATTAGTGTCTAATTATACTTATTAGAGTAACGTTTTGGGTCCAGCTAAAACTTGGTTTTATATTAATAGATAAAACAATTGCAGTTCTGGAGACTATCACTATTATACTTATTAGGTTCCTTTATGCGGAATTTAGGTTTTTCTAATGTTATAGCGTAATATGGCGTTACCCCTTTGAGTCCGCTTTATATCTAGGGTGTCTATACTTCTCCCAATTGTCCTTGCAATTGTCCTTAGTAGTCTTAATATACTTATCTTAATTATATCTCTAACTCCTTTATCTTTTATAGGGTCTCGCGTAGCGACCGCTCCAATAACTCCCTAGCGGTAATCATTCCTAAGGGTCTTAAAAGGTTAGACGGACTAGCTGTGGCTTCCTGGCCTACTCCTTTATAAGTAGAGGGGATGCGCTCCTCCAGGGAGACTCTGTCAGCCTCTTGTGGTAAGGGCGTCGTTTTAGGGGGTAAGGAGGTATGGCCCGTTATTGTTAATTAATAGCCGTACGTTCCTTCTGTAAAGGATTATAAGCGATTAGAATTATAAGAGGCCAGCTTAACCGGAACATATAATTATCTAATTGGTAGTGTTATAGGTAAGTAGAAGGTAAGTTAAAGGTAGAGTTAAAGGTAGAATAAGTTGCACGTATTGAAGGACAAATGCTTCTGACCACTTCTATTTAGAGACTAATCACTGGTTCTTCTCTAGAGGAGAACCAACTTCCTATATAAACCTTCTAAGACACTAGTAAAACCTTTCGCCCCTATCTGTCTAACTATGTCTCCTCTGGGACATACATGGGACGTAGATGGGACATTATTGAAACCTCCTACTGTCTCATCTAATATGTACCTCCTGGAGGGTTCCGTTACACAGATCCAAGAAACATAGGCAAAGGATTAAGATTTAGAGCAATATAAGCAATAAGAGGCTATATATATTCTAAAGAGAATTGCAGAAGAATTTATAAGAGAATTCTATAAGGGAATAACTTAAGAACATAATAAAGCTATAGGCTTAGTGTTAAGACTTTAAAAGGAGTATATTATTTAAGGAATCTAGGGACTAGCGAGATAAGTTATAAGGGAATATCCAGATTGCTAAAAAAAAATAAACTAATAAGGCATAAGCCATACGGAGGGCTATAACCTATTAAAGTACTAAAACAACTATAGGAAACGATATTATAGGACTTTATTATAAAGTTGCTAAAATTAAAAGATCTAATTACTAGATAAGATTATAACGCGATTTTAGTAATAGTAGATAAGCTAATAAAGTGGGGATACTTTATAGCGTATATAAAAGAAATCTTAGCGGAGGATATTGCTAGAATCTATATTAAAGAAGTGTTTATAAGATATAAAGCACTAATAAAAATTACATTGGACAGAGATTTAAGATTTATAGCAGTATTCTAGGAGGTATTCTTAGCAGAATAGGGGATTTAAGCAGCAATATTAACTATATATTACCTATAGACAGACGGCCAAACAGAAAGACTAAATTAGACACTAGAGCAGTACCTAAGGTATTATATTAATTACGCGCAAAATAATTGGGTATCGTTACTACTAGTTATATAGTTTATATATAATGCAACACCACAGAAAAGCATAGGCATATTATCTTTTAAGGCGAATTACGGATATAAGCTAAAATTATCGTTATTGCTATATTAAGTAAAGAAAACAAGTAGCACAGCTAAAGAAAGAATAGAGAAGCTAATAAATCTTTATGCAGACCTCTATAGCATGGCTAAACTAGTATAAGAAAGAATAAAAAGGTACTATAATACTAAGAGATCTAAGGGACTAGATCTTAATGAGGGAGATAAAGTATAGCTACTATATAAAAATTTTAAAAGTTAATAACCAAGTAAAAAGTTAGACTACGTTAGACTAGGACTATTTATAGTTAAGGTAAAGATCTTAGAAGTTATATATAGACTTAACTTACTAGAGAAAATAAAAATCTACCCTATACAGTATATTGTAATGCTAAAGCCAGCATATAGGAATATTAAGCTACTAGTTTATAAGGCAGACACGTATAAAGGACAAGAAGAAGATAAATAGGAGGTTTTAAAAATTATTAGTTATAAAGACATTAATAATAAAACCTAGTATAAAGTAAAGTGGATAGGCTATAATAAGACTATCTAGAAACTACTAGATAACTTAAAGAACGCTATAAAAAAGGTATAGGAGTATTAGAAGAAAATAGGTTAGGTAATATTAATAAAGAAGGATTACTAAAGAATAAGTCACCTAAGGGGGACCTAAGAGGAACACCTTCTAAGGTATTTAGAACTGTTTCCCTCTCTATTAGAGGAGAATCCGTTCTTTTATTACCTAGTTTCTAAAGACCTTATTCCACAAGCTTCTACTCCTTAAAACAAACCTTCTTATAACCCTTTTTAAGACGGATTAAATAAGTAGACGCAGCTAGATAAGAATTAAGAGCCTATTACTAAGTATTAGCGGCCTCTTTTTTAGTGTTATAAAAACAATAAAGTTTAGCTAGAGCAACTAAAAGCTTATTATTAAGTTTTTCAACAGTAGATTAAACCTAGAACCCTAATAGCAATCAATGAGGGTACTTAAAGACTATTAAGAGTAATAGGACGCGCATACTTAGCGTTAGAAATAAAACGAATATTATAAGACAATTGGATATTTGCCTTAGTATACTCTAAATAAAAGAAGGGTTGCTAAGAGGAAGGACTCGCCAACGTAATATAAGTTAACCCCTCTTTTGTATAACGAGAATACGGAGACAGCATTATCTTATTAAGAGACAATATTGTAGTAACGGTATAAGACTAATAAGCTGTAAAAGAAGAAGAGGAAGCTTTAGGTATAATAAGTAAGTATATTAACCAAATTAATCCAACAGATATTACACCTTTAGTAAACAACTTAGAGATATTAGGAATCTTTAAGGACGAAGATAAAGAGAAAGGAGGTAGTATTACAAACGCTTTAAGTATAATGTTACGACTACTTAGAGAAGAGTTAGCGAAAACTAGTTGGTTAATAAGAGCACGGCCTAGAATAGAACCCGTAGAACTATATAACAAGAAATGGTAAGTAGGTTATATAATATAATCTATATAACCTATAAGATCTATAAGATCTATTATAAAGTAAATAGAGCAGACAGAGCAAATAAAGTAATGACTTTTTTAGGAGTATGGATGTGTATTTAAAGGACCACAGTCCTTAACTAGATAGTTCTTTCCTTATAGTAAATCTTAGAATATAATTAGAGTTAATCTATTAGGCAACCACTTCACTAGTTATTATTACGTTGTTAACTTCTTATTTACCTATATACCTAGCCCATTAGCGAGTCTACCGTAGTTTTTCCTACAAGGCTTCGTTACATTAGGTCTATTATATTGTTTATACTACTATTCTAACTAATCTATTCTATTATTTTTAAATGTTCTACTACTGCTGTTTTAACCAACTGCTACTAACTAATTGCTATTAACCGTCTACCGCTATTAAGATTTCTGCTACTAAAAGTTCTGCTACTGGATGTCCTACTACTTACTAACTATTACCAAGTTCTTTTACTAAGTATTCTCTAACAATTATTCTATTTTATTTTACCGCGCTAACTATCTGCTTTTATTACTATTTATACCACTATTACTATTACTGCTACTACTGCTATTATACTACCGTTATTATTATTATTATTATTCATTGCTTAACGTCCGATTTGGATCCCTGTTAGGCCCACGCGGACTACTCCTTATATACATGTGGGGAGAAAACTCTATTTAAGAAAACCCCGTGATCTGTCTCCCTGCCTTTTAGGGCTCGCTTATAAGTCGCCTATAAGTCACTAGTGGTGCTCTACTACCTTACTTTTTGACCTCTTTAGGAACCACTACTGCCGTAACAAACCTACGGACGCGCTAGTATTACACACTATACTCTACTTCTGTAGAGTTATTAGGGGGCGCCTATTACTCGCCCCTTTGCTTTCTATTGCTATTTCCTTTATAACCCAGAACTGGTCTAGTATATTTTGGCTAATAAGCTACCAGGTAGCCGCCTTAAGGCCTTTCTGTGTTAAGAGTAGTGTATTATAGTTTTCTATGCCAGCTACTAAGAGTATTGCTTCTTAGCTAGTGCGTAAGGGGCATAATAGTATTACATATTTTGGTGTCTGTCTTGGCTAGCTATATTCGCACCTTAGGCTACTCACTAGAATACCTACCCAGTAAAGCCAATTTTTTAGTCCTATTATTCCTGTTCTTAAGAGTATTGCTATTGTATTTTCTGCCTTTATTAGGCCCTCTTGGAGCCCTTAGGTATTTACCCCCTATAGCATTACCTATGCTATAGCTTGGGTTCCCCTTGCCTGAGTCTGCCTCTGTACCTTTAACTCCTATTTATCTCTCCAGCGTCGGTCTAACCAGTATTGTATTGCGGTAGATAGTTTTCCAGTACTCTTTTATACTCTACTTTAGCTTCTTTCTCTCCCTTACTATTGTCTTTGCTAGCCTCTTACGCGTCTCCCTTCCTCCTTTATATAGGCCTGGGCCCTAGCGCCGCACTATTCTTCTTTTACTTTCTCCACCTATTTTCCTAATATATCTTCCCTACTTTGGGGTTGTTGGTTTCTTCTCCTATAGGGCACCCTAGGGTCCCTTTATAGTTTGTTTAGGCGTGTCTTAATATACTTTATAACGTTAGAGTTACGTTCCTTTTACACCCTTTGCATTGCATCGGCTTCAATATATAGTTATAGGGGGGGAATATTGGCTTCCTTCTTAAGCAGTACTATGGCCGTTTGTTTATACCCGCCTGTTATACTCCTAAGGCAGGCTATTTAGACCTTTTGGAGTGGTTTAAGGAGTAATTTAGGGGGGCCTTTCTTGGTTTCTTTAGTGGCCCAAATACTAGATCTATACATTATGGTTGGCCGGATAACTGCTATATATAGTAGGCGTGACCTCTAGAAGTATAGACCCTATATAGAATTAACAATCCTGGATATAGCGATATACTATACTTAGCCCTTACGGGCTGCTTGCGCCGTATATGCGCTTTACTAGAGCTTACTATCTACCCACACTTCTAATACCCTTAGGCCTTAAACCGGTTAACCCCTAAAGCCTTAGATATGGATTATATGCTAAAGATCTGCAGATTAGTTACATTTTCTTATAAAATGGATTAGCTGGTATTTCTCTAGTAAGAATTGGACTCTATGTTATCTTACCTATTCTATATAGGTATTATAGGCTTTCTTTAGTGTCCTACAGTTCTCTGCGGCTGTTGGCCTATATGTAATTAGGTTTATATTATTAATAAAGCCTATCCCCTAGGTCGCCCCTTTCTTAAAGGTGTTAAGCAGGTTGCTTATAAAGAAGAGGAAGAGTATAGGCGATAGAGGTAATCCTTATAGTATTCCTATTACAACTATAATAGGGGGGCTCTAGTATCTATTAAAGACTAGTAACGTTTCTTTCTAGCCTATAAATCCTTAAATAAACTAAATAATCTATTCTGGGAAGCCCTTTGCCCTAAGGATGTATAGGAGACGCTTATAGGGTATATTATTGTAGGCGCCGCTAATATCTAGGCTAAGTATTAATACTATAAA
>Ga0307507_10005042_pt1 | contig 22269 bp, 11 predicted proteins | sample 7_EM_MG_FD_207223 | JGI IMG/M metagenome (GOLD analysis project Ga0307507, IMG submission 207223) | Populus trichocarpa ectomycorrhiza microbial communities from riparian zone in the Pacific Northwest, United States - 7_EM | ecosystem: Host-associated > Plants > Roots > Unclassified | place... | reverse complement strand
TGTATTTGGGGGATGTGTATTTGGTTAAGTTGGGGGACTCGTGTATCGGGGGCTTCGGGGGTGATATGTGGTGTCGTTGTTCCACGGACCCATGGTTGTGGAGCTAGGACCTGGGCTAGGCAGGTACGCAGCTATACCTTTTCCCGGTTAACCTCCGAGACCTCGCATTAGCTCGCGGGTAGTCCCGCTAGTGCTTTGCCCAATTGGCAACGGGTTCTTCCAACCCTGCATTTACCTCGTTGTGCAGATTCCCGGGCTCACAGAATCGGGTTTCTAAGGTTGTTGGTACGATGGAAGTCTTCCATCTCGCAGGTATCGTGAATCTGCTACGAGAGCTCCTCTGCTGCCAAAGAAAAGTAGGTATTTCGGCTAGCTACCCTCTACCCGTACCCTTGAAAGGGTAACTACAAACCCCTCCAGTACTTCCTCGCCAAGTTCGCTATAACGCCATCGACACTGAAGTCATTCGGTTACCGCACCAGCTTGAGGACGGCAATAGGCGTTACCGCAACAGCCAAGATGTAGGCACATGGTGCACCGAGCATAGAGACGCCAGTACCGCAGTCACAAATTCATTGGGAACTGCTTCCTGGACATGAAATCGATCCGCTCACCCGAGCGGCTCGAATTTCCCCAACTGTGTGTGTGTGCTCCCTCCCTACATCCCCAGCGCAGTAATCGCTTGGGGAGACGGCGAGGAGATGGGATGATTGCTGGGATTGTGCCGGGGACCACAGGGGGTATGGGGTTTAGGCAAAGGCTGTGGGGAGTGGCCACAGACGGCAGGTATAATGGATGACGCTGGGGACAGGAGAATGGAAATGAGGGGGAACGCGGGAGAGGGCCGTGGGTGGCGGATCACGGCGGGGGACTGTTGAAATTGTGCCCCAATCCCGTATGAAAGTAGAACAATAGAGACTTCGCGGAACTTCTGCTCGCTATGTATTTTGTTGCTTATCCAAAAGAAAGGGTCAAACGTCCGAACATATATAGAAAGTATAAGTGACCTCATCCGTCACTAGAAGGAACCGGTTTCCTGTCCTCAGCCCAAACGCATCATAAGTTCCCACAAAGTATACGCCTCCAAAGCTGGAGAGCGCAATGAGGCCTAGCCGATACGAGATAGCCGCCCAATAATTATCACCCAACCGGTGATGTCTCAACACCACAAAAGATACAGCCCTGTAAGGCGGAATGACATAGGAAGGAAAAAGCTTTAGACAAAGCCGTTGTTCGCCATTGAGGACAACGGAAGATAGTAATATGAAATTCAACAGGGACCGCAGAGGAACTATGAGTGATGTATTATGATGCTATGTATTGTGGGTGGACCAAACTAACTGAACCTCGACGAAGAGGAAAAACTTCGGTCATGACAACACCACTCCGCCACCAACCCTGCCTTACTGAAAATAAAAATGAAATAAAGAGTTTCTGGACTATATTCAGAGAATAAGAAGCCCCCATCTTAAACAAAAGGAGGTTGAACAAACGGTTTTGTCTTGGTGAAGCTAGAGTAATTTCTTTAGGTGGTGCTGAAGTGCTTGGTGCTCGGGAGTTGTTATTCTGCGTGGACAGAAGTAACCCAGCACGAAATATGCATCGCGACCAAATAGCCAAGCAACTATATTCCTGTATATAGATCATCAAGTCTTCTAAATATTAAGATAAGACCGAACCAATTCATTCCTCTCTCACCTTCAATTTTGCTTTCGAACGCTTCCATTAATCGTTCTTTTTAACTATTTTGGTGATGATGCAACAAGGCCAAAATACCGATATTACGGAGGCTGACTCTCAGCAGAATGTTAGGTATTTTCTCGAAGATTGACCGGAAACCTCAATCTACCATCTTAGGTCCGGATATCTGCATCCAAACAATTTTGCCCAGCGGAAGGGCAGGTAAATTGACTAGCAGCTATGGAGAACGGAAACCAAAAGAGAGAAACAAAGTGAGTAAGGAAAACACAAATGCCGGAAACACCAGACCCCATCGTCCAATCCTTTCCTTCCACCGACGGAGGCATTGCGGAGGCTGCGGCTGCCCTTGTCGCTCGGGATCGTTAGTACTGATATCTTCCCTGGTGATAATGCGGGCGCTTGCTGTGCATGAGAGGGGTGGCGGGTGGGTATCAAAGAACGCGAGCTGTAGGGAGCTTGAGGACCCTGTGTTCGGGAGATTGGGGGATGCTATGTGTTATGGGTATTCCACGGACCTATCGTGGCGGAGCTATGACCCCGCGCTAGCTAGATACCCGGCTATACCTTTTCCCGACGAACCTCCGAGCCCCTACTCATATTCGGGGGGGATGTCCTATGTGCTTTTCCCAATTGGCAATGGGTTCTCCATCCCGGGCATTTAACATATACTATCTGCACACCTAGGCTACCTACATAAATTATCATACCAGCCCAAGTGACATACAACCCAACACGACTCTACTCGAGCAGCATTTTTCCTCGGAGACAGCATGGCTTTCCCACTTAGCTTTTTCTTTAAAAAATAATCCCCAGTTTGACTTTCTGGCATGACGGAAGGCGGAATTGAGTGTATAGTATAGCTGTTGCATGTTGGATGAGTCCCGTTTCTCGTTTCAACCTTGTATCGTAACTGAATAAAAAAGTAGAAAAACCCACCGGAAAGGCACCAACCCTCTCAATGCTAATCTCTCAAGCGCTATTTCTCGAGATAAACTAACACATGCGCGAGACGAACGGCACAATAGCACCCGCTCGAACTAGAAGCCCTTTAATAACATGTCATCAGCTCGAATAGCGCATCTAATAGCCGACCATATACAAAGATCAATACCCTCATCTTTCACCAATAAGAAACTTATTTCCCCTCTTCGGCCCATGAAGCATATCACTTCCACGCCCGTATATGCCCCCCCAAATACCTAATATAGAATGTAGGGATGTCCGACTCATACAAATTGCCCGCCGAATACTCATCAGCACCCAACCAGAACTATGATACTCCGCCACCTAAAAGGAATGAATTTAGCCCTATAGAAGTGCATGGATTATTTATGGGAGAATAACATAGAAAAAAAAGAAATTTAATAAAATATTTTGCTTGTGGGCAACGGAAGATAGTATATAATACGGCCATATTTACAGGGCTCCGAATAGTCCGACTGGTCAAGTCTTGGAGACAAGACCAGGTTAGTCAGTCCTGGCGACGTCAACGACTGGACCTGACTACCTTGGGTGGTCTGGGCTGGTCTGGACTCGGTCCCAGACCAGTCTTCATAAAAGATCGCATAGTCATGTAATATCACTCACTTAGTGCACAGAAAGAATTTATTTTATTTTCGCCGCCCCTAATCTAAGTAAGGTACTATCTCTGCCCTAACTCCCCCAAGAATTTACAGTATAATCCGTGGAAACAATGGGTTTAATTCAGAAAATCTTTATTTGAACATAATATATGGGGAGAAAAGTAGTGTAAAGCGTAATCTGGATGCCAACCCCGCCAAAGGGCTGTGCATATCTGATTGCTTGGTGGGCCTGGTCGGACCAGTCGTGGCCAAGTCGGTTCCGATGATTCTAACTGTCTAGTCGGTCTAATTTCCACCATTGGACTAGACTCGACTTCCGACCAGACTAGCTGGTCCGGCCCAGTCTTCCGCGGACCATTCGGAACCCTGCATATTTATTAGAAAAATAGCTTCAATGCGATGGAAGTATGCCTGATAGGGAATAGCGAGAACCCATATCATCGGCGCCGTATATAGATTACCTCGCACAGATAAAGTATCACACCATCGCCCGACACCCAAGTAGCAGTGAGCAAGAGAGATTAGACAATTCTGATCCCTCTTCTTTCACAAACATACTCTTCTCACATCCGGCGAAGTCTTTACTTTCTCTTCAACCACTCACGTCACACACGATATTTCTGATAGTATTTTTTTTTTAGAACACTCGAGTGATATATAATGAAAGGAGGAGCTCTAAAGCTTATGCCCGAGCTACTCATCTAAGCTGGGGGGGAAACATACCAGAATTTACGCAGAAATGTAATTATTGGAAAATATCTTCAATGTGACGGAAGTATACCTTGTAGGGAATAGTTGGAACTCATCTCATTAGCACCGTATATAAGCACCTCTCACGGTTGTAAGCATCACCCTAGTAGCAATGAACAAGAAACATTAAACAATTCTGATCCACCTTCTTTCACAAATGTCCGAAATCGTAGTTACCGCCGTGCTTTGATATTCTCTGTTGCTGCGTCACCCCTGTTTCCTCTTAGCACTCTCGCTTCCCTTCTTCCTTTTTGTTTCCTTTCTTTTCTTCATTTCTCTCTTAACTCTCTTCTATTTGTCCAACTAGAATATTTGTTATTCGCTTCCTTTGAATCCGCACTCCTCTTAACTCGCGATACATCTCGCTTCTGCCCGTACTCTTCCGACACCTCTCAACAACAAACATACTCCTTTTCACACATCCAGAAAAGCCTTTACTATTCTATCGCTCACCTCGCAGGGGATATTTTTAATAGTATTTTGTTTAGAACACTCAAGTGATATCCCATGAAGACAAGAGCCCTAAAACTTATGCCCGGGCTACACATCTAGGCCGAAGGAAAACATGCATAGAATTTAATCTGCAGAAATTTAATTATGCCCTACCCCACACTCTCACTATCAAGCCACCCACTCACCCACCCTCGAAATCTCCCCGCTCGGAGCTCATAGATCTCCGTGGTCCTTCTACTCTTGCTCCCCCCATCCACATCTCTTCCGTAACAACGCTTTCGAAAACGAAAACTTTCGACAAACGACTTTTATTTTCTCTTTCGATACGACTTGTTATCTTTTTTCTTTCTTTTTTTCTCTCTGCCTCCGATCGGGCGCTTTTCTCGCCTGCTCCGCTTGGTATAGAAAGTCGTCGGTTTCCTAGGACTATATTGTGTTCTAATAAGCACTCCGATCAGACACCTACTCCATCCCCGCGCGTTCTAAGTATCGGATCATCGATCGACTACTCTTCTCGTCCGGCGCCTTCACACTTCTACTCCCCTACTCATTCTTCCCTCGCCTTTCCTCGGTCTCACCCTCCTCGTTATTCCCTCCTCAAATTAGATTTCATCAAAACTTGCCCTAAATCAATCAAGCCTCGCGATCGGGTATCTCTAGCTCCCGAAAGGCTTTCCCATAATTGATTCATTGATTCATTGATCCATCCATCCATCCATCAGTTTATCCAGATTCTTCATAGAAATGACTGGCCAATATTCACGGAAAGCTCCAAAAAGAGCTGCAAAACGTAGGGACCGCGCAGCCTCTTCTTCCCGCTCCCTTAAGTCTGCCGAATATAAAGCGGATACTAACAATCACTCTAGCCGGCTCCAGGATTCCCGCTTCCGTTCGCGAGGATTTCTTGAATAGCGCACCGGCCATCTCCACCGCCGCCGGCCCCATCACTTATCGTATGTCGTGTTGGTTTCCCGGCAAGCTTGTCGGGGGGATACCCGTTCCCGATCCGAATGCCGTACCGGAGGTGGTCACTGGTGCTCTGGAAACTCCTGAGATGGGACTTATTCCTGATCCTAGCACCGCCACGGAGGACAACAATATTCATTCAATCCCTAATGATAGTTGTAGTGCTACAAGTCAAATGAGCACTTCCACTGGTGTTGCTATACCTTCGGCATTGCCCGGGAGTTGCGTTAATGAACAACCATTGCCCTGTGTGCCTGAGTTAAATGAACCGAGCTATATGTCTGGTATAGGTGACGTTTGTGCCTTGCCGGTGGCCAACGACGCTGAGCTCTCTCCCTTCATTCAGGATATGAAAGACTTCGATGCAATTAAAGCCGCTACACCGAACACGCTTGCAATCGGCAAAACCCAGGACGCTGTTGCTTTGCTGAAGGTTCCCGACAACGCCTTAACTGCCGTGGTTAACACTGTCGCTGAGAATACCCAACTAGAGACCTCCATCGATCCATCAATTCCTGCTAGCGTTTCGGTTACGCCAGAGGAAACCATCACACGTGCTGGCTCTTCAGCCCCTGTGGAGAATTCAGTCAGGTCTTCCTCACCAGATGCGTCACCGGTTGGATTGGAGCCAAAGGAGGGTATTAGCGAGCGGGCTTCATCTGCCGGAGCTGCCTCGGGGGAAAACCAACAGCAAACGCCTCCACCGAGCACCGAAAACCGCTTTCCTATAGACCCGACGGGGGCTCCCTTCGAAGTAGGCGAATCCGAGATCGAGCGCATCAGCCACATCGATTCCGATTCTATTGATCCATCCGAACCTACTTCGACCGGTGAAAAAGCGGGAGCGGATGACGATGCCGCACCCCCTCCAGAATCTGATTCGCGCCCCATAGATTTGGAGCTTGTGACCCAACAGCCTGCCTCCACCAAAAACCTCCTGGGTGGACATCAATTACATATCCCCCCGCCAATCGGTGACGATTTAATCTTCCCAAGTCCAAGAAAGGTTCTCCCCGTGGAAGCCGGGTCGGCAAACAAGGATAATAAAATTATTGAACTCCCCGGCGCGCTCAAAGCCAACACGGCCGAATTGGGAAATAAGGATTCTAATTTATCAGGTTCGGCTAGAGCAAGAGAAGGGGGAGAAGGCACTCCGGACACTATGGAGAATTCTTCCGAAGACATTGCTACAATCGGCGCCGCCATAAGGGGCGACTCATCCCCACCTCCCTCAGTTGAAGCTGGGTCGGCAAACAAGGATAATGAAATTATTGAACTCCCCGGTGCGCCCAAAGACAACATGGCCGAGATGAAAAATAAGGATTCCAATTCACCAGGTTTGGCGAGACCCCGGGCCGGAGAGGCGGAAGAAGGCACTCCGGACACTATGGAGAGTTCTTCCGAGGACACTACTACTATCAGCGCCGCCATGGGGGGCGATTCCTCCCCATCTCCCTCGGGTGCGCTCGATGTCGGGGTGGAGCTGATGGTCGAAGAGACTACCCCCGCTGAAGCTCCGATGGACGAAAGCCCACCTCAAACCCCCACAGATACTACCGGCAATTACCGATTTCCAAGTGAAGAGCGAGTTCTAGCCAGAGCACGCACAGCCGGTACCGCGCTCTTCAGCAGGGGCAATGCCAATTTCGACAACCTCCGGGATTCCGATGAGGAGGCCAACATAATCGAGCCAACTAAGGGCGGTAGATTACATCGGCCTCCCTCGTCAATCCCATCCGGCGTCAAGTTACCGTCATATGAGTCGGTGCCCCTCACCATACCTGTCCCAGATACAATGTTTCATTGGTTTTTTTCAAAGGAAATCCCAGCGCCCAAGTGGGCGCCACTCACTCTATATTTCTCCGGAGGCCGCATAGTCGACCCCCTTGATCCTGACTATCCCTTCTTCGATCAAGTAGCGCTACTCCCTCCTCGCCTGCCACTCAGCGCCTATGTGCGGAAGACTCCTCTGCCCCCTGATAATTCACAGGACGCACGCGGGCTAATCCCACCGGAACCAAAAGAAAAAAAGATCCCCTCCATATACGATTTCATAGACACGATCCGCACGGTCGGGGATGTCATAGACCCCCAGATCGCCATCAATGCCAAGTCTGTGGAAGATTTTGTGAAGGCCTATTACATTGAAGGGCCTGACGGAAGGCCCTTGCTCAACAATCCCCCACAGGGAGCTATCCCACAGGTCAAAATCAAGCACGAATGGATTCCGACGAGTGTTTTGGAACGGTATCGAATAGAGCGAGTTATTAGGCTGCTTGATTTGGAGATTTCTCCAGCGACGAGAGCTGCTTTGTTCTGGATTCTGATTGAGCGGCAGACGGAAAGGACTCGCGTTCTGTTAAAGTTTTTTGCCGAGTATCCGGAGCCCAAACTCAAAGACGTTGAAAAGAAGTTAATCTCGTGGGGGTATTTGCCGGAGAAGGCTCAAGAAGAGGAAGATACCACTACAGAAGAAGGCAAGTCCCCTGTCCACCCTACAGTATTCCACGGTAAAGCGAGTCCACAGCATAACGAGAATGCCCATACAAATAATCCCTGTCCTATCTCTTAGTTTGTCAGAGTGGCCAAGAGATGGGTGGAATGAGTCTCAGTTTGAAACCCTGGTAATCTATTCCCAGTTAAGGAAGGACACTTCCCAGATCTCGTTATTATTCTTAACCAGATTTCTTGGGCACAGCACCTGACAAGCTAAGGGATAAAATTTCTATGGGCATTCTCGCCTCACCGTGGGCCCGCTTTGCCGTGGGTGGCTGTGTTACCTTTGTGATCAAATACTAACATGAAAATAGCGGCACTAATGGACCCCAAAGATATGGTCAAATTAGACGTGTTGAAGGAGACCCAGCAACTACTTGACGCTCTCGGTGAAGCTGCGGGAAGCCAAAGAAGGCTAAAATTCCTCCTTCCATTTATTGAAAAGTATAGCGCTCACAACATGGGCTTCTTCGGCTTGATGGGGTCCGATAAGATGATTGAGCTTGTCGAGGAACTTTGTAACTGCCTTCAAGCAGGGGAAAAAGGCTCCGATCTCCCGAGTTTCGATGTTCAGATGGGATGTTGGAGCTTCCTAGATGACCTAAGACCATCCGTGTTTATTGCAAGATCTGCTTCTCTCTGCGATCTAGAATATTTGTATGTGGTTACCAAGCGTGCGAAAGTGCATCCAGAGGTCTTGGAGATGGTAGCGCGGGTGATGGCCCCGATTCTGAAGCGGATCTCGGAACATGACGATATACCACTTAGACGCGAGATACCAGAAGAAGTAAAGCAAGCTCTAGAACAGACCGAGAATGCTCACATCGCTCGCTACCTTGAGGCACAGCTTCCCCCAGTGGTCAGGCCAACTCTCCGTGAGCTAGCGGCTGCGAAGCTGGCTAGAATAGAGCGCTACGAGGAAGAACAGGCTAGACTAGAGGCAATAAAGCTAGAGGAACGCCAAGAGATCATGAGGGCGCGGGTGCAATATATGGAAGAGGGCATTCCGCGTGATTTGGCCATCCGCCCGGCAGAGATATATTCGCCCAAAAGGAGGCGTCGTAAGCTTCTCGAAGGAAAAGCGCGCATCTCACAGCCATCGAAGAAACGCGCTGGCAGAGCAGGGACGGTGGGGTATGGGGAGGAGAGAGAAACTCTTGGAGAGGCAGCAATAGCACCGGCGGGTACTAAATTAAGAGTTTCCAGAAAACGCGGGAGAGAAGAAGTCTTTGACGAAATAGCTGGTCCCTCCAAGGCCTCACCACCAAGGACACCTACCAATACAGGATCAAGCAAGAGGGTGCATCTCGCGACTAACACGTCAACGGTGGAGGAACGTCGGCGTCCAACTCTAAATAAGCTGAGCCGGAATGCCCATGAATCGGACTCGGACGCCTCGGATTCGCCTAGCGCGGGTGACGGCAGTGACGCCCAATCCCGTGAGAGTGAGGAGGATGATGAACCAGAAGCAAGGGCATCCATATCAATGTCCAAGAAGGGGATGAAACAGAGTGTGGAAACTGACAAGACCGGAGCGGTGTCAACCCCTACCCAAGTATCGAAGCCGATACTAGCAAGGGCGACACGAGCACCTTCACCAGTCCACGGGCCCACACGCGGAGACCCGGCAGCACCAAGTTGGATCCTACCGGACCTTGACGACGAGGGTGATGAAACGGATGAGGAACAGCCCAGAAAGGGGCCAATTCGGGCACGGAAGGAGGTGAAGAAACAGGGTGATATCAGTGACAAAGATGGGACCCCAGAGAAAATATCTACCACGGTTAAACCGAGGGTTCACACACCTTTGCGAGCTCCAGTCCCGCAACCCCTCCGGAGATCTCCCCGGAAACATCAACCTAAGCGAGCAAACGAAAGCGACTCCTCATCTGACGAAGACGATGATGATGCCTATGATCCACCCCAAACCTACCACAAAAACAAACAAAACAAGGTGTCTAAGCGAATCAAGAAGAAAGATTCTCGCAAAAATGAAATTAAAGTCGAGAAATCAGCACCGCCTGCACAAATACCCGCCAAAACCGTGAAAACCGCGAGAGGGAAGAAAGGGAAAGAGGCCCGGTTACCCATCCACAGAGACGAGAGCGATATTAGTGATATAGATGAGGACGATGAGTCCCCACAGCCACCGCCCAAGGTAGTTACACCTATTGGACAACGGATAACTGAGAGCGAGAGTGATATCAGCGACGAAGATGAAACCCCCAAGCCAATATCCACCGCCGCTCAACCGAGAGCTCACACACCTTCACTCCCTCCAGTCCCGCAGTCGCCCCTCCGGAGGTCGCCCCGGAAACATCAACTAAAGCGAACTTACGATAGCGACACCTCCTCCTCATCGGACGAAGACGACAGTGATGATTGTTATGAACCCCGGACAAATCGCAACGGCAAACGAATCAAGATCTCAGAGAAAGGCGGTAAGCGAGATCCCCGTCAAAATTCCCCTAAAGCTGAGAAACCGGAACAGCCTCCACCAACACTGGGGGCAAAGACTAAATCTGTGGCGAAAACGGCGGCGGAGAAAGCCGAGGCCCGTTCCGCTGCGGCAAAAAGAGCCGCCGCGACTAGGGCTGCGAATCACCAAACTTTCGTAGACAAGATCACAGCAGAGCTGGTGACTGAGGCACAAAGGGCGGCAGATGCTGGTGGATACCGGCCAGGCGCAATCACTAAAACTCAGGTTAAACGTCGAATGAAGAGGGAGAAGGAGAAGATGAAACGGGAGGACGCGCGGGAGAGGTTGGAGGCCGCGGTGGCTATGAGGGAACAGTCGGCGGAGGCCAAGAAGATTGCGGCGGCAGAGAAACAGGCCGCAGCGGCCAAAAAGCGGGCGGCGACTATTGCTGCAAAAAAGGCGGCAATTAGCGTGAAGACAGAGGCGAGATCTCAAAGTACTCGAGTGACAAAAAATACCAATACCAAGATCAAGAAGGAAAATAAGACGGCTCAAGAAAGAACGGTTAAAGTAAAAGCTGAACTCGCAGCTGAAGCCGGAGCGACCCCTAGCAGCGACGAAGAAGATTCCGCGGCGAGCGAGGGATCCGCCACTGAAGAATCTGAAGACGAAGCCGAAATCTCACTCGCCCAGGAGATGTCGCGCCAAGAGGACGAAGCCCAAGAGAAAGCGGAGATCCTCGCCGGCGCAGCCCGGCATCGTAAGGCCCAGCGTGAAGCAGCTGTCAAGGTCAAGACAGAAGCAAAGGAAACCCGCAAGGTGGCGACAAAAAAGAGGAAGCAGAACTCGGCAGAGCAAGCGGCGTTAGAAAACCAGGCGACCACACTTCAGACTCTCTTAAATACTGCGTGTCCGCCGAAGAAGAAGTACGCTTGGATGCAGGGCGATGATGCGGATCACGAAGAGAGTTCCAGAGCCGGCGAAGAGGACGCGGCAGAGTCTAGTTATGAGGATAATAAAAAGGGGAAGCGGCGCAAGATTAATCCTAAGAAATAGGCACTTGCTTTTTTGGGCGTTTTGAGGCGTTCACGTTCTCCTTTTTCGCCCCTATGGTATTTCACTGGTCGGCGTTTGATTATTAAGCAGTCACGTATTCAGCAATTTAGCGAGCATCTACTACATACAGTATTCCACGACATAGCGAGTTCACGGCATAGCGAGAATTCCTATACACATAATCACTGTCCTATAAAATTTCTCTGGGTGTTGTCGCCTCACCGTGGGCTCGTTTCGTCGTGGGTTACTGCAAAGCGAGCATTTGATTTAACTTGGAGAGCATTTGATTTTAGCGAGCATTCGATTTAGCAAGCGCTTGATTTTGCCGGAACTGGTTCTTGTCACCCCATCATAATAATCTCCTCAGAATCCCCCCCTTAAAGGTTGGTGTTATAGTTGGTAACTCCCTTTGCTCCTCCTCCTCACCTCGAGCTAACAAATAATTCTCCCACCAGTCCTTCACCTACCTCGATCCCAAAAATGGATGACTGTGACTGCGGACACCCGTCATCATCCAATTCTCAAGCGCAGTCGATTTTCTTACTCTCAGGTCTTCTCTCTAACCGCTATCTATCATCGATTTCAAAAAGGCCGTCAATGCTAGAATTTCTCAAAGAGCTCTTTTCTACCCCCTAAACGCAATTTTTCCACAACCCGCTTTCCTGCTTTCAACCCCAGTCCGAATTCCTGTTGCGGCATCGTGGGGGGAAAAAGAACTCCTAAGGAAAATTACTAAATAAACTCTTGCCCCAAAGCAAAGGTGGGGACTAAGAGCAAGCGTTGTTTTTTTGCTTTAAATTTTCTACTCAAAAGTTAAGTATCATACCTTTTATGTTGTGTTTCAGTTTTTCGCCTCGGCTAGTGGTGGATGGGTGGGTCCGAGAGTGTTGAAGTCATTTTATATTTTTTGATTGTTCTGCCACTTTATAAATCCCGACAGCGATATGGAAAGTACACGGAATCTGTGTCGCTGGATGATTGGATAACTTCTTGTGCGAGTGGATAAATACTCGAGTATGTATATAATAGCATTATACAAATAAATAAAATAAAAAACAAAAAAAACAGGCAAATTGACCCGTTCGCGTTAAATCCGGAGCGGATGCTGCAATTATTTTATCCTCACTGCCACGACCCAACCTATAAGACGCCCGGAACAAAAAGAAAAACAAAAAAACGCCCCCTAGTAAAACTCGTCTCGCAACTCTTCTTTAAAGCGTGAATCCAAATCCCAGACGGTTCCGGGCTCTTGAAACCTCCCGTCAAGGTAACAATAAAAGTGAGAGAAGGATTGGACAACAACAATTTCAGAATAATATAATAATAAAAATAAGGGCATAGGAATGATGGGGAAGAGCTTAGCAAGAGAAATATGCATTTATTTTATTGATCGGCCGTAGCTCTAAAGTGAAGTTTTTTGTATGAGAGGGAAAAAAAAGCGAACAGCCAAGAATATACTAGATAGGCAATACGAGTGATAACCTATGCCTAAAAGAACGCCTAGTGATGCCATGGAATACATTGTTTATTACAGAAAAAACCCTATTCGAATTCACCAAATTCGAACAGGAGAGTTGGTTTTACATGTCTAGAACTATGCTAACAAGCTCATTGGTGCTCATGAAGCAAGCCCCTCTAGCTTTCGCCCAGACCTCCTTAATCTCTAAGTGTCCGATAACCTACTCGCATCTCCGAGTGGATATTCTTGATTTATGATGAGGAAACGAATGCAATTTGAATTTAGAGACAAGATAAGAGAGCGGCAATATGAACGCGTAAAACGACTGATGAACATGTATGACAATAAAGAAAGACAGTGTGCTTTTATCTTATGAAAAACAGTATGTGAAGAAAGCGACTAGAAAAAGTTTTCCTCCACATGATACACGGAACTGGTAGTCGTAACAGGATTGTCCCAGATTTTGCTGGTGATACGGGCCAAAACAAGAACTAATGTAGGAAACTTGGAGAAATATCACTTGAATCAACGGCTCTGCTCAAGGTTTCAACAGATATCAGTAGGTTCGTCAAATACTAGTATAGTTCAAGACGTCTGTAGTGTACGGGTATAGTACACTAGGGTGTTTGGAACGGGGGACGCTAGAAACTAAAAAAAAAAAAAAGATGGTTGAGTTCATTGCCGGATCGAATCATAGTTAAGTTACTCTAGAATTTTTAAGCTACACAGTTTAGCAATATGATATTATAATAATATTATTATAGTATAAAATTTAAAACCGCTTTCTAGCTTATTTTCCATTATTATATTATACATAATTTACTCAAACTCGATAATTACACATCTTGTCCCTCAGCCACTATTATGAAAACCAATCACTATTTGAACATGGATTGAACCTAAAGATTATACATGACCCCTTATGCCAAGCTGCTCCCCCGTTCCACACTCTTTGGTGTGTACACAATTGACGTCTTAAACCATGGTAGCTATTTTCTAGGTCACTCCCTAGACGAAGTTTTGATACCAATGCATCTAGGGTGGGGGGTGCCAGATGTGTCTACTCGCCAAAACCAAAAGTCTGTCCCCAACCTTTACATACACACCGGGAGTGGAGTTCAGAATTGCGCTTCACTCACGGCAACAGGTGGCGTCCTAGCGTAATACTCGAGTATGGGTAAAGGGCGGGGACAGACTTTTTTTTTTTTGGCGAGTACTCGTAGTAGTGTTTTATTATATAATCGTATTTTTGGTGGATAGTCGTGTTCCGGCCGGGTGTTCGGGTATCAGTGGTAGGTTTGCCCCACATCGCGCGGGTGGTACTCCCCAGATGTACTGCGCGATAACCGGGTTGAGTTAGCTTACCTTGGTGGTGTGATGCCGTTCGAGTGCGGCTAAGTCTAGATTGCCAGTTACTCCTACAGTGAGTTACGAATGAAAAAATTGAAACCCAGCCGAGCCAGGCAACCAGTGGCCCTGGCGTTTTCGTGTTTTTACCAACATCATAAGTCAGACTTGGAGATCCTGTTTTCCTTGCTTAGCTGAAAATTAAACCGCCAGACTGTCGTTGCTCTGATCTCCTTGAACATGGTGTATATACCCATAGTACGCTTAGGGGTGGAGTGCCGAGTGAGTGCCCATGACAGGGGCATCGTGATCCACTAAGTGAGAGGATTACCTCTTAGCGGTTGGCATCGGATATCGCCAGCAGGGCATAATGATACCAGCCTGGTGCAAAAAGTGATCGTAAAAACTACTGGTTACAACCAACCACTTTTTTCCGATCACTTACCCTCACACCATGGGACATTTGTTTGATTGTGAGCCTTCCTTTGATCGCAGTTTGCTAGTCAGTGTTATTCAGTGATCGCCAATCTAGCTGAGGTTGCCAACTTAGGGGGCGTTCGGCCCATGATTCTGATTTGAAAATGTGATTTCACTTTAAATCATGAGTTGAAATTATGTGGTGTTTGGTGCACTATTGCTTAGCTTTGATCCCATTTAGGGCTTCAGCTGATTATGTATTTTGTAGGTGAAAGAACCTAGGGTACATGTATTTAACTGTTGAAATAATATATTTTATAGTTGGTCATAACATAAGGTTAATTCTAATAAGCTTTACCAGAACAATTTCTCAATATGTATTGGTCATTCAGATTAGGATATAATCATAGGGTATCTGGTATGTCCTAATCTCAAATCAGAATCATTGGCAGGCCAAACAACCCCTTAATTTGTTCATCCAATCTGGTGGCTTGGTTGAAAACAAAAATCTCTTAGGGTACTACTTGTCACAACTATAGGCAACAAACCACCTAGACTTCACTTCCCCCCCCCCCCCTCTCCACTCGCTCTCTACTAAAAACAGCACCTTTCTTGTCTTTATAACATTATAACTTTAGTACATTCCTTTACAAACCATTTTGATCATACCCAAACTTCTATGAACAGAAACCTACATTTCCTGCCACCCTGTCGCTAACATTATTTCACTACTGGCCCCACTATGCCTAACTCCCCTGCACAGTATTGGCAAAAGCCTTGTCGGTTTGACTTGCAAGTAAGACAAGATAAAGGACTAAATATCATCTATTATTTTTTTATGAGGGGATCCCCAACTCCTGACAATCAAAGAGACCGATACATGCTTGGTCTCTGAGTTTCATATGCCGTAAAATGAAGGCAGACAAGAGATATTGGTTGGAGAATTTGGAGGAGCAGTCAAAATTATGATGGTTGTTTCTCACTCGATATGCAAGAAAAGGGTTCCTATTCTGAAATGGAGTTATGCACTGTGTCAAATTGACCAATAATTAGGGACCACGATAAACTGAGTAGAACATTACCTGTGTATAAGTGTTTCTTCAAAACTATCGGCGGAGTTGTTACCAGAATTCTCAGAAATTAAAGTTTCAGAAAAGGTTTCTTCATGACTTAATCACAATGCTAGAGGAAGGGAATGTTGTATTTACCATTGATGATCTTGAAGAGGATGTATCTTGAATTTGGGATAGGGCATATTAAATCGCCCTTTTGATGAAATTAATGTCGGTTGACCCTGTACAGCTACTACCTTAATTTTGCTTAAAGTCTGACACTGTAACTTAGTTAAACTATATTGGATGGAAAAGCCGTTACTTGAGGATCGGCTATGTAATGAATAAATATTGAGGAGATATGTGTTTTAGCTCAGGGGGGAATGAGGTGTGCTAAGGCGAGTTCAGTTAATCTAATAGCAGGTTAGTTCTTCTTTCCTAGAAGCTGATTCTTAATAGGTTCAAGACATCTGGTCAACTGTTATACTCATACCGAATACGCGCACATGGGAAGCGAGGTCTCGTTACCTGGCTATGTCACCGCCTTCTTTTGTTTTCCTTTCTCCTTCACTCTCATTATCCCTGAATTGGTAACTTCTTTTTCCCATTGATTTGGATTTTCACTATCAGCATTCATGAACATCTGCGCTAAGCTCTTCCTCAACTACCCCAGAATAGGTCTCCCTTTGATGACGCTAAATAGCTCCTGTATGCTCATATCAGATTCGTCAGTTCTACAATAGCACACAATAAGAAAAAATATTTAACAGGCCCAATACACCTCTTCCTCTTCCCGCGTCCTATATACCCCCAACCCCTATTATATTCTAGCTCAGTGAGATTCATCATCACCATAGTAGACCGGAGAGGGGTGCATCAACATAGGGAGAGCACACCAGATACAATGAAGTAGTATCCCCCCCCCCCGAAGAATTTTCTGTTAGACTCATAGCAAGCAAGGCTATAGTGGTCGAGGTGTTTGTTTATTTCCTGGGAAATGTAGAGCCCAGGTCTCATTTAGGTTACTTACTTATCCTGGTGGTCAAAGCTACTTCTGGGGACCGCAACGCTCTAGTAGGTACATGTTAGAAGGATGTGGACGGTTACAAAAGTTAGAAATATGACACTTAATGACAATAGTTGGCCAGTCACCCCTCCCAGATTGAGCCTGTCGAGGTTTGAAATCCTGAATCCACTTCTTTTCGGCTTCCCATTCCTTGAAAGGTTGCACTGCCTATGCTGAGAAGGGGACCCTCTAGCCCCATCCCTCCAACCTTGTGGTAAAGAAGGTGCCTAAACATTCTGCTAACGATATCTCAATAGGCTTTAAGCATGATTTTGATAATGAAAACCTCCTCGTCCATGAGGTATAAGAAGCGGAGCCAGTTATAGTGTTTGTCGCCAATACCATTCAGTGTCACAAACTGGACCTGCGTTACCCCATGAAACGTGACGTAGTGTCCAATCTTCTTGTAACCTGTGTATATTAATTTGGTTTGGAACCCAATGGTGCTTGTGAATGAGTTGATCTCATCATACAGTACGGGCTGTACACCTTCTAGCCCAGCAGTCAGATAATTGTCTGTGGTGATGACTTCTCTAGGCATTAGGGCAGCTGAAGCGGAGGGGGCTGAATAGGCTCCAAATTCTTGCGCATGAACGGCGGCCATTATTCCTGAGGTTGGTGGTATATAATATACAAGAGGGTGATGGCAATTAGATGGTGTCGGTATCGAGGGTTGGGGTTAGTGGGTGGTTAGTGTGGCAAGAACGGGGAGGTTGGCTGTTAAAACTTCAAGAAAATGAAAATAGTGGCCTTGAGCATGGAATCAAGCTATTTTTTGTCGGCTTTGAGCTTCATATCTGTCGTCATCTGATTCCATTGGGGTTGTCTTAGCAAGGAAGGTTAGAACTACATGTCCTGGGTCTATTAGCCATCCGGTTTTGTGGCCTAGTTTGTTGTCATATCAGCCTAACAAGCTGGCAGTTCCAGGTTCGAGCCCGAGCAGAATAACTTATTTTTTCACCCAGATCATGAGTCCCCCCCCCCATCGCTAATTACAGTATTTATTTTCCTAGGAGCTTGGAAATATCCAACTTCAAACCATCTAGTAATTCGTTAAGTAGCCTCCCACGGAATTTCCCAATGACCTAACCGAGAGGGCTAACAGTTAACCCTTATTTAAAAAGTTTCTGACTCTTCTCAGGGTTAAAATATTCGCAATGGTTCCATATCTACTCCGACACCGGATGTTTGGATTAGGAGAGTTAGGTTTTGGAAAGTGTTGCAGAAGACACGAGTTGAGACGATGGGTGTTGGGACGAGCCGTTAGCTGCAGCGGAGATGTTTTGTGTATACTTAGGAAAGGCACTAGGAAGTGCTAAAGGTTTGGGACTAAGGTCAGCTTGAAGATGGAACGAACAGGTATCGCACTATGATGATAGCGAAACAGGAAAAGGTATCAGAAATGTTCAGGAAGTGAAAACTGTTGTTTACCACCAGTGCCCTCCAGAGACTCTTCCTACACCGTGGTGGAACATGCGAGAAGAACACCGGAGGATGCACCGTAGTCTGTTACTCGGTGAAGGATACGAGGTGAGGGGTAAGTGGGAAAGCAAAATAGGGGAAAGAGGGGTAGCAAAGAGGGGTAGCAAAGAGGGGTAGCAAAGAGGGGTAGCAAAGCCGGGTACCAGAGTGCAGTCAAGCAAGGGCGTGAGAAAGTATGAAAAATGGCGCGACTATATTCAAGATAATCCCGGAAGGGTGAACATCAATTCACGTATTTAAAGGGGCCTCTCCTGCCGTAATTCTAGATAGAGCAGGTCACTAAATAACAAGTTCGTCTTCTATATCTTTTCGTCCCAGTTTTCTATATACTTTCCATTCACACGCTGCACACTTCCGGATCGAATTTTGTCAAAAACTCTGTAAGTAGTTGAAACTATGTCAAGAGATCAGGAGACGCAATGTGTCTGAAGGTTGTGGGTGTGGTATGAAGGAAAGTGACGGTGATGGAATGAGAACTTGGAAGAAGGATTTTCCTGTATGGAGTTTTTGTGTATATATAGGACGCTGCTGGCAGCACTGAAAGAATAAGAATCCCAAGGTACTCTCGACCGATCATAGCCCATATTGTTTGGCTCAGAGGCCTGTGTCTACCCGAGTAAGGTATTCGGCAGCCCCGCATCTTGAGTCAAAACATGTGGAGGGAGATCAGCGTTTTCCCAACAAAGTAAAAGATCGGCCCACCTGACACCTCGGATCTCGCTACCCGGTTTCCGCAATTCAATTCACGTGTCTTGCTAAACCTATTCCTGGCTAATGCGCTGATCATGACTGATAATCACATGGAGGGTTTCAAGGGTTTTTACGGTACTTTCTGCGAATTGCGGGAAATGATCGTTGTGACTTGTTTCCTAACTCTATATGATATTCTAATATGGGGGAAACCTGACCTCCCCCGCCTGAAAAAGGAGACCTTCCTACACACCTATGCTCATTTTATAGCCAAGCAAGAAAAAAGAAAAAAGAAAAAAGCCCAAACTAGCGGCGAATGCATCACAGCGCTATCACCCCACCGCCCCCACTAAACATCCCTATCGGGCGCCCCCCATCTCTCTCCCTCCCAGTGACCACTATAACAATCCTATCACGCTGCGAGAAACATAGAACTCACCTGATAACTGCATGTATATATTTTATAAACAAGTGATATGAAAACATTGTCCATGATCCCGGGGGAATATTTCATGTTTCACGTGGTTAGCTAAGAACTATTGCGGGAGTTGCTGAATTTGCACATGTCACCAATCGTAAGCGGTGTCATCTTGTACCCTAAACCCTCTTCTATTGAGTATAAAGTAAACAGGGCTATACCAGACTATCTCGCCGAGCATTCACCGCGTAAAATATCCTCTCCCTAGTACTCTAAGATAAAATAAAAAAATTCCCACAGACACACCGCACTCTGTTTTTATAATCGAAAAATCCACACTTCATGACTCCATTTCAGTGGTGGGTGGAAGAAAGAAAAAAAAACTGTCGGTACCATGAATCGAACATGGGTCTCATCGGAAGTTGTGTTACCACAACGAGGCGTACTAACCACTATACTACACCGACCTAATTGAATGAAAATTAATGCAAGGTGAATCCTATATTTTCAATTTACCCGTGCTACTGTAAGAATTCGAATAATTAGACCGGCTAACACATCCCAAATTCCCTCCATGAGATAAGGGGCGAACGCACAACCAAAACTGACCTCACAGCCCGAGCTTAAGACAAAATACAAAAAATGAGACATTACTCGGGCGCATATTAAATACTCGTACTCGCGCTTAAAATAAGTTATGGTACTGCATAAACTGGTGAGAACCGGGGCTACCGGTAGTACGTTGGAATAAGCAGCGGCTGGGGTGAAGCTCGCTATTGCGTCAAAATAGGAGCCCTGAAGGGAATAGTTGTGGATACAAATGGTTAACCTATGTCGTCTTATTGCGATTTCGAGGCAAAACTAGGATAAAAATCTTATTTCCACGTACGAGCGTCTGGCCGGTTCTCACCGGTTTATGCGGTATGATACATGTTGCCGGTAATGGTTGGTTGTTAGGTATATTGCGGGGTGTTGGTAGTTTTCCAGAAGAAGAGACTTTGGGGTGACGCCATCTCATAGGCTTGCTTGTGCCAAGCCCATCTGCACAACTTTCGGCTACTGATTTAGTTGATCCATCCATAGCGTTGTGATCAGCGATGACTATAATCGTTCTCGACGCTCTCGACATAGCTGGCAGCACTCGAGTACTCAGTACAGTGGGTGGGTCAGTACTATCCAAGGGCCGCACTTACTTTGTCTGTGTTGGGTGTGTTCCAACTTCCAAGTTTGGGCAAAATCCCCTACACCATAGTAGGGGGTGCCATAGATCTCTGTTATTCCTTTTTTCCCCCCCAACTTTCTATAGAGACCTTTTAAAATTTTCGCCTATCTGCATATGCATACTTGTACCATAGATAGCTTGCGTTCCTCCCCCCTTGGGTAATATCAATTCCCACCGGCCCTTTTGTTCCCTCCTGTGTTCTTCAGTGGATACACTGACATCCTGACGCCTGTACCCGATAGTTCACAGGGCGGCCAATTTCACTGCAGGAATCCTACTATATCCTACAATAGAAAGCAGAATGTTCCAACTATCGGTCGGCTATTTATTTTTCTTTATTTTCTGAATTATCCCCTTTGAATATTTGTTAATTTCAGAAGAAATCCTCCATTTTTCTCTTAATGCCGTGAGCACGCGATAGTTGACTTCCCACCCCCGCAGCAGAGTATTATAGTTCAACCTCACACTCAGCCAACAATCCTACAGTACAAATCGCCTAAAAATTCACTCGAAAACGAGGCAAGCGGAAAATCAAATCGGTATCCACAAGGTCAGATTTTTACAAGAATGGAACAGCTGGATGATAGCTGAGATCTCGCCCTAGCCACCAACGGTTTTATCTTTTTCCGAGAATTCGTGACCCTCGCTTAACCGAAATTCCCGAGGAGTTAGAGAGCTCAAGGTTTGGAGATGGTGCTGCGATTGAGGGATAAAATGAAGGAACAAGATGGGTTTGCCAAATTGTAGTAATTTTTAGATTAATGATTGGGAGGAGGGAGGCGAGATGGGATTGCCGTCGGGAGTGATACGTGGGTTTAAGTTTGGGTGGAGGAACGCGAGGTGGGTCTGCCCACGGCACGATATGATGGTGGTTCACTTCATCTTCGGAGACATTGGCTGTTCTGGTGGGTCTCGAGGGGTGAGTTTGATTTTTGCGGATAGGGCGGTTAGCACTTCCTAGATACTATGGAATGAATTCCAAGTCGATGCGGATATAATTGCAGTAGCAGTAATAATGCCTTAAGAATGGCTAGTTGAATCTGCAAGCTCTTCTCGGAGGTACATACCCAGGATCCTTGGCGAGGGTATTGCAATGTGCATCGTAATGCGCTAAATGAACCAGCCTAATTCAGAAGAAGGACACAGGAGCAGAAAGTAGATAAGTAGGATCAGGACAAGATTCCTCATCTTGGAGCGATCCCATAACATCAAGTCCCTTGGAATACGAAACAGGACCGACTCTTGTGCTTGGTGGGTCGGTTACCCCCCCGGCGAGGGCTAGCGTTGTGAGCTTGGCCATCTAAAAAGCCTTCGCGCCTTTTTGCGCCAAGGTATGTACTGGTAAACGCGAGCCGTCGGGAGACCTTTTAAACAGCTAGTAATAGTTCCTTTCTCGATTTCGGATAGCCTTAGTGTTTATGGTAAGGCAGCTCCGTTAAGTGGGTGGACTTGGTGCTCTGCACTCCGTTTGACTCAAATCGGGGACTGAATTCAACCTAAGTGCTCTAGAATGTCTAGGAATCGAATCGGTTTCGGGATCGTTCGTTTTGATTTGAGGGGATAGTGGTAATTTTCTGCTATGGCATCGCAGTAAAGGTAAAAAAAAAAGCCCATTCTATTATCCCCTGCAGTGTTGATAGTGCCGAATTTCCCTACATCACGCTAAAATGTAAACTAAAAAACTAGCTTCGC
>Ga0307507_10005041_pt1 | contig 22270 bp, 10 predicted proteins | sample 7_EM_MG_FD_207223 | JGI IMG/M metagenome (GOLD analysis project Ga0307507, IMG submission 207223) | Populus trichocarpa ectomycorrhiza microbial communities from riparian zone in the Pacific Northwest, United States - 7_EM | ecosystem: Host-associated > Plants > Roots > Unclassified | place... | reverse complement strand
ATATATAAAGTACAATATAATGCCCCCTTTATTTACTCCACCCAACACATCTTATTTTTCTTTTATAGTCCTCCACTATACTTTTTATAATCGTTACTGAAAAAGTTATATATATAAAAAACCCTAATTAACAAACAACTAAAACAAAAGGAGATTTCATTGTAACCTCTTTTATATTTTGATGTTCATCGCTATAGTGTAGTGATTATTTTATCTTTTCCATAAAAAAAAATTATATGCCTTTTGATCATGGTTATTTTGGTATTTTTATGAGGTACATTAGTTATTACTGATTTGTTTGGAGGTATTTGTGTCTATTCAATGTTTTGTAAACAATATACCCCAAAAGTAAAAAACATTAGTGGTCTCGGGTAGGGGTATTTAGGTATTTTTGGTTTTTTATACATAGTAGAATTACCCATGTACCCTTTGATTCAAGGCATTTAGTTCATTGTAGTTAGGGGTATTTAGGTCTTTTAGTCTAGGGTTTATTGTTAATTGTAAGTTTGGTTGAGGGTAGTAACGTAATTTCCTTTTAAAATTATGATTTTTTAATTGAAAAGCTGATAGCGCGTGCAGAGCAAGAGCCAGCACGTTGAAATTGCTGCACACATTAGGCGGCGCGTGCAATGGTTTCTGGCAGTAAAAAATCTCTTATGTCATCTTAGTTGATTCTTCTATGTCTCTTCTTCCATTATAGGTGGCGCGTGTACTCCAAATGTGGCTAGTTTATCGTTGGTGATTATTTTTTTTCTTCATTCATTTCTCTCGTACCTCGGTAAATACATTATGTTCCTCATTGTAATTGTTTTTTCAAATTCAAACCTTTTAGTTTTGATTGTTGTTTTTTAATCATTTTTCTTTTTGCTGAAGTTTTATTTCTTTTCAATTTAACTATTGGTTTTTAATTCGCATATATAAAGTATTTCGATTCAGTCTTTCTACTTGTTATTTTTTATTTTTTTCTTTGCTCTTTTGTCAAAGTTTTTATGTCTTTCAACTTTATTCCTCAAATCAAATTTATAATTAGTCGGTTGTCGGAACCTCTAAAATATAATTCTGACTTTACTATCATAAACAAAATAAATTTATAGTATGATCTTGAAAATCAAGTCAAACCCAAGAAAAAATTCATTTAATCTTCTTATAAGAAACTGAAATAAAGAAGAACGGGGACGGGGGTTGAATAATTAAAGAAACAAAATTACAAAAATAAAAATGATAAATTAATATGTTGTTAACTCAGTTCAAGGATTTACACATCCATTCCTATAAATTTGTTGATCATCTAATTGAAATAAATATACTTTCAATTCAAACAAATAAATTTGATATCCATTAAACCTAAGTCTGTAAACGTTTTTATGTAGTATGAAAGTAGAGAATCATGTTACAAGTAGGATTTCAGCCTGATTTTACAGGTCTTATTAGAGGTCCAAACAAACTTGAATTTTTTACTATAATATCTTTTTGGAAAACTTGATATGTGTACTTTAACTTTGATTTAGCTCACGTTCACATTCTAGAACTCCAGCTTTGTGCAGAACCTGTAAGAAGAAGTACGGTCCGAAACATAAAATGCAGATTTCTTATCTTTTAGCAATTAATTTACCAAGTCTCGTAGGCATACCAAAATCATAAAATAACTTCCAATAAGCTCAAAACACATTAAAAATCATAATGTAAAAGGAATAAAATTTATATATATATTAGCAATAATGTTAGTATTTTTTATTTCTCAAAAAGGAAAAAAAAGAGTGGTAATATTTTTCAAATTAATAAGAGTGTTAGCTAATGGCATAATTACTGTGGGCAGCAATATATGAGCCTTAAGTTACTGCAGTTGTTGTAAGTGTAAATAGATAGGGCCCAAACCTTGTAAAAAAAGGGCCCAAAAGTTGAATCCTTGAAAGTGCAAAGTGCCTTTTTTTTCCTTAAATTTCTTGTCTTTTTGAAGGCATATAATCCACTCTTATTACGACAATTAATCTCACTCGCGAGTTTCATGTTTTTTTTTCCTTTCCTCTAAGAAAACCAATCGAGATAATGTGAAAAAAAAAAAAACACACACACACACATATATGCACCGACACAAGTGGTCGCTTCATAAATTCCTAGATAAATGTGATTCTTCAACTCAATTAATACATTAAGCTTTTTCTATTTTCCACCCTCCTTTAAACATAAAATAAAATAAACTCACATCTATTTGATTTCCATGTTTGAGTTGCCATTATTATTAATAAAACCATCCATCATTATCATTTTTTTTAATTTTTTTTTATTTTCTTAGTTATTTATATTTTCTTTCCTATCTAGTTTGTTTAAGATTTTTATTGCTTTTTTTTTATTTTCAAGTTTTAGTTTTTTTTTTAAATTTATTTAAGGAGATATAAACTTTTTAGTAAGATAAATAACTTAAAAAAATTTGTGTGACAATCCTATTTGACTTCAATTCTATTTTTCTAACCTTTTGTTTTCTTGTTTGTGTTTTTATTTTAATTGAGAAATAAGATGGTAATTACAAAAAAAAAATTGGATATGAGTCATAAGGAGAAACTTTATGCAAAGAGGTGTTAAAAATTTAATGTGGTTCGCATAAATAACATAAATTGATATGTTTGGTATTTCAGTAATGATTATTTTTTAAAGTGTTTTTCTTTCAGAAATGAATCAAAATAATATTGTTTTTATTTTTAAAATTTATTTTTAATATCAACACATCAAAATAATCCAAAAACACACACAAAAAATAATTTTATGAAAAAAAAATTAAAATTTTAACAAATAATATTTTAACTACAATATCAAATACGTTTACAGTACATACATCACCTAAACAAAGACTAAAAGACAAAAAAAAAAAAAAAGGTTACGAGAATTCTTTTCTGTATTTGCTTCATTAAATTAGTAGAAACTGTCTTTTTCAGGTGCTGTTTGCTTAAGTAACCAGGCAGTTTTTATTTTTTAGAAACTGCATTCATGCCTATCCTTCATTTCAAGCTCCATAAAAAAAAATTAAATTTTTTTTATTAAATATTAATTTTTTTATATATTTTAAATCATTTTAATACGTAAATCTCAAAAATAACTTTTTTAAAATTAAAAAATATTATTTTAATATATTTTAAAATAAAAAATATTTTAAAAAATTAAAAAAAACATATAAGTCTGCCCTTTAAAGTTAAAGCACACGTATTAAGGATCACAGTACACAATCATGAGCGTATGTCTCCTTACCTAGAACTAGCTAGCTAGGCCACTTGCACAGTTCTTGTACAAAAGCAATTTTTGCAGCAGCTACAATATTGATTATTCATTAAAAAAAAAACACAAAAACAAATCATTGATACTAGCAAGTGATTTGCCAAATCTCATCAGCCATGAAGGATTTTGTTAGATTGACAGAGCAAATCAATGCCATCAAGTAAAATAGTCAAAGACCCGTCAAGCTTAATGCCAGGATGCATAAGGGGAACTTTCGACATCAACAATTACAACCAGGAACCAGGAACCAGGAACTGTAGCTAGGTAGATGTAATTTAAGCCCAAGACTCTACCAGCCTTCCGTCAGCTAAATGAGTGAATGATCCTGGAGTATACAAGAGGATTGGGTGCAGATGAAGAAAGGTCATTGATACGTTACCATTTCAGTGTAGTTCTCAGCAATTAAAGAGTGATTTGTATTAGGGAGAATGAAAACAATCCTTTTTTCTAACCTCGGGTTACTTCATCCAAGCCTATTCAATTCCCTTTTGGGATAAGCCAGCCATTTCCATAGCTGCCAGAGCCAATTCACCAACCATAGTTTCCTCTCAAGGATTCACTGATGTTCTTAGCATTGATATTTCTATATGACGCACTTTTAACCATTTTGAATGTAGATATAATGAATCCCATCTCTCGGAATCATCAGACAACTCCGTTTACATGTAAATACAGAACTATCAAATCAAAAAACACAACAGGTAGGGCTCAGGCTGCTTTGGCGTGGGAATTACTACTACCTTTGTTCTTCAGCAGGTTTTTTAAAGTTTGATCTTTTATGGAGTTTTTATGAGATGGAAAAAGGAGTGATATACAGGTGAATGGTACCATGTAAATCAATGCAAAGCAAGTGGTCGGCACGTGATTATTTAAAAACAAAAAATGATTGATAACCGAAATGCTTTTTTCCAAGAGAGAATGCCTCCATAACCATCCTATATCGTAAAGGCATCATCCTTCTATGCATCTATAATTGGGAGGTGGCATTTCTCCTAAGAAAACTTGCAACCGGCGTTGGATGACGCAACATGAGCACCGGAGCAAATTTAAAACTAGATGGAGATGCAATAAACCACATGATTCCTACGGAAACAGATTTGAAAAGAAAGCAAGTCTCTCAACAAAAAGTCAATTGGAAACTAGGAAGCAAATTAATGTTATAGCAGGTCTCTTAAAACTACGAGAAACTATTTTTTGCTTTAGGCAATTCAAAATAAGTTGAACACAAAACCAATACAATCTCTTATTCAATGTCAAACGTCACATGTCAAGTTGATGTTTGTCATTTGAAAGCTACATCAAATATGATATATGCCTCAGGTTATTTGAAGAGTGTTGTACACCATGACTTTATTCAGACAGCCAAAAGTTGAGAAGTCAAAAGGAATCGGAAGCAATAGTCACTACTAAGTACCCCTTTGGAGGAGAACTGAAATCAAAGTAAGAACCTACACTGCAAATGCAAGATGCACATTCAAATCAGAAGAATCTGCGTTAAAAGCTTATCTATGCGATACTTTTAAGGACTTGAGAACCCAGGTTAATAAATGAAGACAAAGGGCAAATTGATTTCTTGATCACCTTTAAGCAAATATGACAAACCTCTTTTAACCATATAATGAAGAAAAGCAGCATCCAAATAAAAAGAAAAGCATTCACCGTCCCTAAAAGTCCTACCAGGAAAGACATTGCTTCTTCCTTCCTAAGCAAAATAGTGGGGAAACAAAATAAAAGGCAGTGGCAGATATGAGCTAGTAATTCCCCAATGACCAATAGTAAGCATACCAAGCAGTAGTCCATTCTGATTCAAAGAAATGCAGGATCAAAAGGGCTTCTCATACTCCTGAGGGGTTGGTGGTTCCCAGGCAGGTATGAAGCCTACAAGAAAATATTAAGAGAATTAGTTGAGCAGAAAAGGAGTGCTCAGATAAGATGCTGAAAAATATTGACCGCTAAATTGATAATCTATTTATTCACCCAAGAACATCAGTAACATGCAAGTTAAAACAAAATGGTTGTGTTGATTGATGATAACAACGAGTGAGAATCAACTACCAATACAACATCAAAGAATATGATTTAGCACGCTCATAAGGATTACTGACTTCTTATTTGAACAAACAGTTCTGCTATGCCCTGAAATCTGGATTCCCCTAGCCATGGAAATGAATAATAATGAACTAAAAGGACCAGCTATTCAATGGTTAATTTCATATAGACACCACATATAAGACGTTCAAAGAGCATCAATGTTGTAAACTTGCTCTTGAAACTCAATGTATGCCTATTATATTTTCCGTAGCCAGCTGAAATAATATTCTTGCTCCTGCCAGGTAGCTAACTTTGTTCTAGCTGTACGCCAGATTTATTAAGACCCTAATGCAGCCTCATAGATTTACATTGAAATCCTCGTTGCATTGCTTTCAACAGACACTAATATCATTAATTTGCTTGTTGAAGGAGAAAACGATAAGATCACTACTGTTTCAATTTCTATGATGAAAACACTAATGCAACTGAAATAAACTAGTCCAAATCTCATATAGCTGCATCTCCATGATATGAGCAAAATTTGATGGAGACATGTACAATCATAGATGAGCAAATTTCCAAGTAAATGATTATTCTGATCTAGAGTAGACTGGAAAATAAAGTGCTCTCAGTGAAAGCAGTTATGATAAAGACTAAAAATTTGGAGGAAAACATAGTTTATAGGCTATCGGTCACCCTGGAGTGCACTTAAATTTATCAATAATCAATTTTTCATTTCAAACAATTTCAAAGCAAATCAAGTTAATGCAACATCATGATTTACCACTCCCCAATCCTATCTTTTATTAAATTTATACTTTAGTTAGATTGCACATAAGGTTTTTGGTAAAAGACTTCAGCTTTCATTTGAATGTCAAGTCTCAAAAAGGTCAGAAAATTATTAAAGATGCCAGGGGAAGAAGTTTCTTTATAATCCTTTCCTTTTCCAACATATGTGCTTTTGAGATCCAAATGGAGCCTTTTTTGTTAGAATAAATTACATATCTATAGATCTCCATGCACATCTTATTGTCAAAAAACATGTTTCACGATTATGTTAAAAACCATCACCAAATATACCTCAATGGTTAATAATGGTAAAAATGCATTTGTACAGCCTATTAGCATGCGATTAAACACCAGAATTAGGTAGATCAACCACATAAACTCTAGATTTATAAGAAATCAAACCAAGAAGTTAAATATGTGGCATACTTAATGGTATTTCTCCCAGGGACATATAAATCGAGTCATCATCACCAAGAGTCCCCTGAAACAATCAGTAATACTAAGTGAGTTATTCATCAACTATACAAAGGGAATGTATTTATTTAGCTTTCTTCCACTACCAAAAACATGATTTCTAAAACCAAGAGCCACATATATACCATGATATCATATGCATAGAATTATACATTTAATGATGCAATTAATAGGAATGTGGATGGAATGCATAGAACATGAAGTAGCCAAATGAATACATCATCGAATTCTTTCAGACCTTTTTTAATTAAAAAAAGGCTACTAGGTTTTCATGTTCTATTCAGACAAATAAGCTACTTCTATGGTACCTCTCCATTGTCAAGGTCCATTTCGCTTTGCAGCGGAGTTATGTTATCTGGTTCTGAGGTACAATTTGAGAGATTGTTGAGAAACTCTGCGAGCATAAGGCCATCATAATTGACCTGAACATCAGTGATATCACCAGTATTCTGTGGAAGGCTAGGAAAACCTTCTGTCCCAGTAAATGCAGTCTCCATCCTGAGAGAATGGACAAGTTAAGATCATGTAGAGAAATACCACATCCAGGACATATAATAATGAAGTAAGCTTCTTGACGTCAGAAACATGCAAGGTATTTGGCATTATTCTTTGACAAGTTGAGAAACGTAGAAGTGTAGAGAGAGAGAGAGAGAGAGAGAATGATTATAAGAGGGACGTACTTTCTTTGTGAATTATCAAAGTCCTTGTCTTCCAGGGTGCAATCATTCTCTAGATCAATTATTTCAACCTGCTGGCCATAACTCATATGTCTAGCATATTCATCGGACACATTGGAATTACTTATTGACAAATCAATGTCAACCTGTGGTGCTTCTCTTTTGGTTGTCATAATAGATGGGTATGTGAGAACTGGATCGCTACAATGAGTTTCATTTATATCAGATGTTTCCATGAGATTAAGATCAACGATTTTAAATGAACTAGGAAATAGCTGTTTCTCTTCAGCATACTTGAAGCCTGGTTCACCAGCAATCCTTGGAAATTGACAATTACTAATGTCACTGTCTTGGGTAGCTGCCACAGCCATAGTCACCTGCTGATCGGGTGAAGCCCTCTCTTCTTGTGAACCCCCAGTATTTTCACTTAAATCAGTGCGGTGCAAATGCTCATCAGCGGTGTTAACCAAGGATGAAAGCCATTCTCTTGGTTTTTTGGCTGCCTCGCCAATACCACTGCTTTCAGCAGCCCGTTTCTCACCTCGCTCTTTGACTGAGGTGGACCTTCCAAAACCTGAAAGTCCTAGACTAGATTCTTGTTCATTGTCATGCATAAAAGCTCCATCTGAAAAAGAATGAGACCTCACACATTTTCCCTCCACAGCACCATATTCAAGGCCTTCTTCATCAGCATCCTCGGCAGGCTGGACAACAGCTACTTTAATTATTTCGGAGTTGGGACAATTTGAATCATGTGTTGCATTCACATCAGTTGCGGAGACATTGTCCACGCCATCTTGAACTACATCTTCAGATCCTTTGTTAAGCCCATTATCAGATGTGTCTTCCTCTTCATTATTGGGAACTTGATCAACCCTGGAGGACCTACATGACAATGCAGAGCGCATTTTCGTTGGCACATTGGCAAACTTGCTCAATGTTAGTAAATCAGATTCATCCTTGCCCGAGAGATCACTCTGCTGGATAGGTAAATCCTCTGGAACAATCTGTTTCTCAATTTCATAATCATAATTGCCATCCTTCATATCCTTGTTCCCCAGATTTACGTTTGCTGGGTCACCAGAGCCCTTGGAGGGTTCACCATCAGTCTCTTCTTTCAGAACACTAGAAGAACTTGCCTTGGAGCCAGTTTCATTTGGATAGTTGTACTTGCTCAGTCCTGATTCTATATCAGCAGTTTCTTCACTTTCTGGTGCCACCCCACTCTGACCAGATTTCTCCATTCCATCTCCAACATCATTGCTAACTTGCTGCTCTTCGCAGTGTCCAGAAACTGTATCATTCTCCTCTGTATCAGGAGACATTCTATTCCTATCTGACAATGACCCACTCCTCCCATATTCTCTACCCCACTCTGAGCTGTAACCCCGGTAATGCTCTCCTCGCCTCCTTCCCTTCACATGATTCCTCAGATTGAAGTCATCAGGGTATCTTCTCCTGCCCAACCCAGCATCAGAAGCACCACTACCTAGCCGAGAATGGGCAGATGTTCGGCCCTCCTGCATAAGGTCTTCTTGTTGCCTAAAGTCCTGATAATCCCCAGCTTGCCTTTTGAAACTACCATTCTGCCATTTACCAGAAAGTGCACTCTGAGGTAACAATCCCTTGGAAACTAAATACTCAGCTGCAAGCCTACCAGCTTCCATTAAAATATCGCCTTTCTGTGGTGGTGGCTGACGAAAAGACTTGGGGTGGCCCTGGCCATGGGCAAAGCCACGGTTATTGAAGCTTCTATATTCGGAATTGTAAAAACCATGACCTCTAGCAGAATTATCTGGGGATATTCTGGATGCACCCATTCCCACCCCCATGGAACCAGACCTGTATCCATTTCCAGGACTTCTATGCCTAGCATGCATGTTTCTCCTTCTGGTACTATGTATCCAAGTGAAATGCTTATAAAACCTACAAGCATGCAATCAATCAATCCTCACAAAATTGAAAACCCATAACAGCAAACACAACACAAGTAGCAGGTGATTATATAGCTTCAAGTAGTAAGCAAGCAACCAATCTATCCTCGAATAGGGAATCCACAGAAAAGTTCAAATCTTTTTCATATTAATCACATACTGTAAGGAGAAGGAGAAAAAACCAGAAAGAAATAATATTGCAGAAGAAAAGGGCAGGTACTTAACAATCAAAAAGTAACATCAATCATAACAACAGTGCATTTGTTGAGGTCAACAGATGAAAATGGTCAAAATATGAAGCAAATCCAGTAGAACGAGGGGGATATTGTCTAAAAATCTGACCTTTCTTGTGTTTTGCTATTAAGAGAGGTACAGTGTAATTGTCCAAGAGAAGATCCAGAGATGTGGTAATTAGGGTTTGGAGATCCAGGAGGGCAGATTTATGGCCCCCACATCAACATCCCATCATCATCATCATCATCATCATCATCTACACCATGTCAGAGAAATACTAACTATATAAGAATAAAATCCTCAAAGTAGTAGAATAATTTCTCCACTGTATAAATAAAAGGGAAGAACTTTAAGGTCAAATCGATCACAATTCACAAGTTTGTAGCTTTCCCTTCTTTCTAACAAGGAAATGTTTACACATACTATGTAGTAACTCTACTTAACGAATAAATTTAACCCTTTTTTGGTTCTTTCCTTTCCTTTCCTTTCCCTTCCCTTCCTGCCTGTCTGGTGATGGTGTGCGGCTTTTGGATTGTTGGCGTTCGGTTTTCAGATTTTTCTTCTCTTTTACTCATTGTTTTTACAGAAAATAAAGTAAGATTAAATTAAAAAGGAAAAGAATGAGAGTGATTATTTGTTTTTCCCACCTCCATGCTCTGGCACGTGTTCACGCGCCTTCCTCTCCACCTACTTATGAACAGAGATGGTGAGTGAGACACATGACATGACTGTCTCAACCTGCCTCTGCCTCGCAGGTTGGCAGAGAAATTACAGGGGGGGGAGGGGGTGTTGTGATGACAAAACAACAAGGTGAGAAATGAGAATGTGGGTGGGTTGTCATGATAAGGTTCTCTCTTTCCATTAACAAAAAGGAAGATGAGTGTGTCCTTCCTTGTCATTTTGTTATCCCTACCCCTACCCTTTGCTAATTCCATTTTCCCTCCTATCTCTCTTTCGACAGCAGCAGCAAGCTAAATTTTTATGTTTTAAAATAATTTTTTTATTTTAAATTAATATTTTTTTGATTTTTCAGCTCATTTTAATATATTAATATCAAAAATAATTTTTAAAAAATAAAAAAATATTATTTTAATACTTTTTCAAATAAAACACTTAAACACCCCAAGCTTACCCATGTATTTGAAAACATTTATGCCATTTTCAATGCAATTGGATCTTCAACGTTTTCCTATTGTGTCAACATTCATCCCTGGATGCTATAGTTTTGATTGTTCTGTTATTCTGTGTATTTGAACATAAATACACATGAGTGTTTTTATTTTGTTTTTTTAATCTTGTCCTTTGAAGGCTTGATTGGAGGCGGATTTCAGGTTTTGAAATGGTTTTTTTAAAGGATTTTAAGGTTATTAATTGGTTTAACAAGATTTTTAAAGTAGTTTTTTTAGTTGTTTTTGGGTTAAAAATGGTTTTTTTAGTTACAAAACTTCAATATTATTTTTTAGCTACCGCAGTGACCGCTAGATATAATCAGATGATTTATCTTCTGACTTTTTTTTCTTCAAATAAAAAATATAAAAGTCCAAGTACAAGGCAAGGGTCAATCTAGCAGCACTTGGCCTTTATATATATATAACTTTTTTTTTTATGATTTGATATTAGAACGATTAGGTTTTAACTTAATAAGATAAGAATTTTTTTATTGAAAAAAACTTTTCTTAAATTTTAGATATAACAATATCTTAGTTTATAGAGTTGTATTTCATTGGCATTTCCATCCTTGGATAATACCACCTCTCTCAATTTCATCCCTTCTCCTTTTATATTACTCTCCAACAATTAAATTAATTTAACTTTTCCAGTTTTAAAGAAACACCTGCCAGTTTTCTGAAACCCCACAATTAATTAATTAATTTAAAATGAAATCCACTTTTTGCTCACTGATTGGCAGCAAGTGAAGGCTACATACAAGTCTCCAATTCGCAAGTATTCATTATTTCTCTTAATGTATTTAGCATTCTCTGGGCCTGGCTTTTAATTATTTTAATAGTGAAATACATAATGTATAGGAAATAAAATCATATGGATACGGATATCACATGGTTTAATTTTCATATAAGCATCAGGAGGAGGAAACACAAATAACTTGTGGCATTTGCCCTTTTCTATATAATATATAGATAGATAGGAGTATATGTTCCTATTTTCCTTGTAACAACGACAAAAATCATAACAACAATTAATAAATAAACGTTTTGATAACATATTAGAGAAATTAAAAATTTTACATCTGAGGCAGCCTACTCATTATTTGCTGATACACTGTTGGATTGTTGGAGGACAGGCTCATATTAGCTTCAGTCACTGGCTCCACCTTTGCTTCTCCTTTCGGCATCATCAACCCCATTTCATTCACTGCACGTTGCTGTGCTAAGTATGGATGCATGGGCATAACTGGCATCCTTGGTTGCCCTGGACCTAACCCAGCCATTCCCATATTGGCAAACCCAGGTTGATTCATTCCAAATGAGAAGCCAGCCGAAGGCCCCAGCTGCTGCCTGAAGGATCCAAATGCAGGAGGCCTCTCAAATCTACTAGTCATGCTGTTGTGAACTTGGGATGCCTCAGGTCTGTGAACTTGGGTTTGAACTGCGATGCCAGCTTGGGCTGGTGTGGCATTAGAGGTGCCAGAGTTGACATGGTTGCTATTGCGAGCAGCAGGGACATCATGATTGTGCTTCCCCTCATACGTAGTGATCACTGACTTAAGGTCATGCGATGCCCTCTCCACATGCTTTCTCACTGTGCAGCCTGCGCTAGTGCACTTGTAATAACTCCTGCAAAAAAGATCACCCGCCCGATTTTTCAATTTCAAATGGTCAACAATTCATTTCCTTTCTGCACAAGAAACTATTCATTTAACTAGAGGTGCTTCCCCAATGTTGATTTAACTACCTAGGATTTGGATTTCCTTTAACAACTTTCTGTCCATACTTTCTCCAGCGATATCCATCGTCAAGGATATCCACCTCACTGGTTGTCTGGACCACAACTCTAGGCTCACGGATTGCTCTGGTGGCTCCACTCATTTCGGTTGCATATGTTTCAACTTTCCTGAGATGTTAGACAACATGAGTACATCTTGTGCCTATAAAAATGTCATAAAAGGTGACAGGAATGCATTGAGAAACAGAGAAATGGAGCGGGAACCTTCTCTTGGACTCAGATTCTTCTCCTTCACCATCATAACCTACACTGCCATGTGTAGCCCGATCATCATCTTCATCATTTGAAAAGGTAGACGAGGCATCCACAGCATCAGCTGACTCAAAGGGAGTTCCGCTCTGACCCTGTACCGAGGAAGATGGATTCCCGAATTCAGGGCCTAGGCCCCCAGATGCTGAAGATGAAACCTCGACATTGTCATTCCTCCAATCAGGAGTTCCTGCAGCAGTTCCTTTTTGTGTACCTGCCCAAACCGAATCATTAACAGCACCAACCTGTGGCCCAGCTTGTTCAGGAATATCCAGTTGTGTATCCATTGATCCAGTGGCTGACCTCCGGTTGGGTGGTGGCTTGGGATGGTTGTGTGCCCCCTTATATATGATCTCTGTTATATGGCCCTCATGAGAACGTTCCACTTTCTTCTTAACTGGGCAATTTGGATGCGTGCACTTGTAATAACTCCGTGGATACTCACTGCCTTTTACTTGTTTCTGCCCATATTTTCTCCAATTATATGCATCCTCAGATGGTGTGCCTCCAGCAGCCATTGAATCTTCACTGGCTCTTTGATCTCCTTCTTCATCTTGTTGCTCAGCAAGAGGGGAAGAATGCTCGGCGTTGCCAGCAACAGTGTCAAAGGTCCTCTGATCTGCTACAGTAATACATCCATTATCCTTTTCAGTAGTCAATTTGGAGAATTCTGCTCGGAAATGGAGGCTGTTTCTACTCTCAAACTGAGTTTTGGCGGGTTCCACACCATGCGACTGAAAAGCATTCTCAGAGTGAACAGAAACATCGATACTGGGAAAGGATTGCTGTGGAAAAGTGGCTGAAGTTATTTATATGCAGAAGGCAAAATTTAAACCTAAGATGCACATATTATTTACCTATTTATACCATAAACCCTTCTGTCATCAAGTAAGGCAGATCTTCAGTATTTAAAACATTCTAAATGAAACATGATAACTAGCATGAGCATGTCTCTCACACACTTGTGTGTGCAGTGTTTTTTTTTTTTTCCTTTTACTCCAAACAAATAATATAAAAGGCAAGACTGCCAAGTGCAATTACCTTGCTTGTTCCACCAAGGAAAAAAGAACCTGATTCTCCCATAGGCTTGAACGCAAATGAAGATGAATCAATGTTGTCAAAGAAAGTTTCTTTACTTTTATCAGGAGGGTCAGAGCCCACTGTGGAGTTCTTGGTGTTACCATTTGGAAAAAAAGAAAATTTTCCAGTTGTTGGAGATGGCTGTGCCTGAGGAATGACATAGAAAAGCTCAATAAAAAAAATTGTTTGATCTTTCAATGCACTATTAATGTAATACAATATTGATCTTGGAAAAGAAAAGATTTCGAAAATCAAGATACTACTGTGTTAGAAAAGATTTAGACAATCAAGATACTACTGAGTTAGCCTCAAACAATGGTTATCACCAAATCGAGCAGCCTTGGACCAAATTATTTGACTTCAGAAAATCAAACAGAGCTTTTTTTTTTATCAACATTTCTCCATGGCAGCTCCACACATGTTCAGGTGCACAGATATTTAATCCATTGCCTGTCAACCTGTTTCCAAATCAACTCAAGTTGTGTAATACTAATGTCATTTACAGCAGCAAAATCATAACGGTACTTGCAAGGTAAGGCCTCCATAGTTTTGGAGCAGGAGTGCAAAATTAAACTTCTGCATTTGGCTTAATATTATCATCTATAAAAAACATTACATCACCAAGCTATTGCATGCCCTAGATTCGTTGTATGTAATTTCAGTGTACGAAGAATCAGTCAACACAGCCAAAATATCCCGAAACCCCATCAAACCTGATGAGATCAGCTTGAATAAACAGATAAAAATAAGAAGATGAGCTAAAATTATGAATCACAGAACTTTCTTCAGAAAACATTTTCTGATTCTAAATATCTTCAAGTGATTTCTTACAACTTATATAAGCAACTAAAAATCTACAAATTGGGGTTCGCCAAGATGTGAAGAAAAGGGGAAAGAAGAAATCAACCACCCCAGAATGAGAACATTGTATTTAGGCAATAGATATAGAAATCAGAAGTAGAAGTTATGTTTATATTTGATTGAGCTCTAATTGATCGAAGCTTAACCAGAATGAAAACCTTAGCCCAACAATCTGGCATTTACTTTCCACATTTAAGTTCCGTCATTGGATTCAGTTTCCTGTTATTCTGATTTAACTTGAATTATGAGATGATTGCAACTTGCTACTATCTTCTCAGATTCCTTTTTTTTTTTCAAAGGTGTCCTGACAATCTCTCTCTTGAAGGCCAAGGGCCAACTGGACAGCATGTAAGAATTTCAAGATTCTAAAACTTACCAAATTTGAAAGGAAAACTGGAGATTCCAGCAAGGTTGTCGGGCTGAGACCAGGTGGTATTGTCAAATAAGGCGACCTAATCTCAGGGTTCATAGAACTTTCAGTGGACCTGATACTTTCTGTATTCAACCGCGGTGCATTAAATCCAGCTCTGGCTGCAATTCTTTCAACAAGACCTCCACGAAAGTTTGATTTTTGCTCAGAAAATGTACCTAATTCAGTCAACTGAACACCACTAGTTTGTGCTCCATCCTTTTTCTCAGAATTTCCTGTTGCCATCTGCTCTGGTTGTCCCAGATAGAGCCCTTCATTTCTTTTCTCCCCAGGAGATTCTGGGATTGTTCTTGAGTTAATATCATCACCTAACATTGCTGAGAAAAAAGCTCTTGGACTTGGACTAGGAGGTACCCAATCACCAATTATAGCAACGTTATCATCAATCCCAGCCATGTTTCAAAATCTTGGCACACGGTCTACAGCAACTATTAGTGAAGGCGTTGGGGACGGCTAAGTTCCTGAAAGGTTTAAGCAAACGTATCACTACACGATTCAATCAAATACGAGTCCCGGGAGTTGAAAGAATCACAAACATGCCAGGAAAAGAGCCATAAATTTGAATCTTTTAGTTGCAAAGGACATATTGGTAGAGAAAGGGTCGAAAAAGGTTACAAGTTTCAACCAAATTCTTGTTATAGTCAAGCTACAAAACCAAAACTTCCATTCAACAAACTGCAACCGAATGGTTGGGTTTGCTTGAGATGAGTTTACAAAAACTGGAAAGCAACACAAAATCAAAAATCAAATCCAAGCAATGTACTCTCAAGTTATCCAAAAGAGATTGAGCAATAAAGCATCAACTTCGCCAGTAGGAGGTAATTCATCAATTAAACCCAACTCAGCCTGATTTCCGATTTCAACTGAACATTTATTAGGGGGTAAAAGATAAGCAAAAAGGACAAATAGGCAGTAATAATGACCAAGCTGGTTTCCATTCTTGTTAGATGTCAAAAAGGAGCAACCATTACTATAACATTACAAACAGAAGATGAAAGACAACATTCTCAATTTGATAATGTTTTGTTGAGGAAAAAAAAACATAGAAATGCATAATATCTAAGCTTAAATATCTCGTATCAAGATCTAATTAGGCATTTGATAATTACCCAAAGAAAGCAAAACAAGGAAGATTTTGAAGACCAGAAAACCCCCCACAAAAAAAAGTTTCAAGATTTAAACTCCAGAGGTGAATTCAATTATGAAGCTGAAGGTCAGTACCTTAAATTGGCAGGGAAGTTATAGATGTCAGACATACGATAATAAAAGAAAGAAAGTTTCAAAATTTGAGAGGTGCAAGACAAATTAATGAAAGAAAAAAAAAGGGGGGGGGGGGGCGATTAATTAAAAAAGATTACCTGATTGATTATGGATTCAAGGCTAAGATGATGATAACTTGAGACAAAGACCCACCACCAGCACCAGCCTCTGGTTCCTTTGATCACTTCTCTATTCAATTCAATAGAAATGGGAATGACCCACTTTTGTTTTTTCAATAAATATATAAAAAACACAGCTTCCTATCTGTCTTGTTTAGCTAAAAAATGATATGATGATGTTTATTGATTTTGAAAAACAAAAGGAATCACCTTTATTTACTGTTATTGCAGATGCCATGTTAAGAAATACTTAAAACAAAAATTAAAAAGGAGAGGAGATGATTGTGGAATGGAATGGTGGGGGACCAGAAATGGATGGAATCTTTGAAGAATGGAAAGAAGAAAAGAAGGCCAAAAACAAAAGCTTTATGGAGATGGAGTGCTCTATATATATTTCATCATCCTCTTGTTCTTTCTGCATCGATCTTCCATTCTACTTCTCGGCCATTTTTATTTTTTACTCTCTAATCAACCTCTGCCAAAACTGTTTTTCAGCTTTGGACTGGGCTTTGCGTTGCCATTAATTAAAAACAAACGGTAGGGTCCTTTGCAAGATAGCCAATGAGACACCGCCATGTGGAGGATCCAGGTCAGTTGTTGTCCTACGAGTTCTGATATGATTTGTTAAGGCGCTGCTTCGTACCGCGATCCAATCAAATTTACTTTTTTATATTGTTGAAGTTTAGAAGGGATTTTAAGAAATAAAAAAATTTATTATAATATATTTATGAGTAAAAAATAATTTAAATTACCATAATATTAAACTGTCTAGAGTTTAATATTTTAATATATGAATATTAAAAATAAAAATAAAAACTTTAAAATAGTACACAGTAACAAACATGCATCAAAGATAAAGTAAAGAGGAGGGAGGGAGGGTGGGTGGGATTTGGGATTTTGCAATATTATAGATAGGTATTAGTTAAGGATAAAATGAAAATATATAAAAAAATATAATATGTGTAGCGTTGGGGTGTCGAGCTAGCTACATAGGTGCCTGACACCCGCAACCTCTACCTCCTCAGAATGTGAAAGATGTTATAACCACCTCAACCTCCTCCGTGGACAACCACAAATAACGTATTTATTTAATTGATATATATATATATATATATATATATATATATATATATATATATAGTTCTGTATAAATTATATTAAAAACAAATTATTTTTGCTATGAAAGAGCTATAAATAATAAGTTTTTTTAATTTATTTCTCAAAAAGGGTAGTCGCAGAAGCTGCCTCAAGCTTACGTGGTTATCTTCCTAGCTAATTAATTATCCCTATCTAGAAGAATAAAAACGAGACAGCATTCTAATTAAGTGGAATTTCAAGATTGTTATGGTCTAATATATATTCGCTTTTCAAGTAATCTTAAGAGATATATATATTGCGTTGTGAATAAACGGAGCCCCCAAAGATGCATGGCCATGGAGTGTAGGATGAGGACAAACGGAAAGGTGTTAATCCACGTTTTTGGAACCATCTTCCTTGGCTCGAACGATGGAATTAAAGGATGGTTTTTCATTCCATCATTTTGCTTAAGCACGTAGATCGCATTAATGAAAGGACTGGCGGCCTGCTATTAATATATATATATATATATATATATATATCTATTTATTCCTAGCTAGCTAGTACTGGAAATTAAGAACACACAGAGAGGATCCAATTCTCTAATCTTGTCAAAGGGAATTGTACGTACGTGGCTCGTTCTGGCCTCCCCCCTCCTTTGAATTATATATATATATGCTCTGGTATTGTTGAATTCGCTTTTAATTAAGATCGTTAAAAAATATAGCAGTTAATTTATATATAAGCTCATTCGATGCGCCAATCATTCAAAAAACAAAAACAAAAGAAAAAGAAAAAGAAAAAGGGAAAGGTTATTGATCCATCCATTTATCTTCCTTGAAACCCAGCTAGTTTGTGGTGGCTTAATTTGAGGATGCGACTCTAGCTAGCACAGGATCAGTCGTGTTCATGCAAGAAAGATTCAGGTGCATGGTGGTTGCGCGGGACTATGTATTAAGTGTACTTCTTCGACCTCGAGCCTAACCTTTTCTGTTCATGATGTCCAACCCAACCTAGCAATCACCAATCACGCTATCATGTCACTCACAATAATGTTGGCAAATCTTCATCAAGTTTTACGTCTGTGATACAAGGTTATTAATTTCATGTTCAATAAACTTGGTGATCAGATCAACAGTGACATGATACTGTCATCCACCGAATACAATATTTCACCTTTTTTCTTGGTTCCATTCAATCATTCACGCTCAGAATCACGAGATGTGACTTCTGGTACTGCTGCCTGGATGTTCTATATGGCACTCTATTAGTTAGCTGAATATTACAAGCATTATTTGCTAGTTTTGTCGGCAATCTTCCCTTTTGTTTGGCCATCCCATCCTGCCCTGCAATTTGCCACCCTTTGCCTACTGGATTACTTATCCCGGTCAGTCAGTTGACGTTTTAAATCTCCTAGCATCTTTAATTCATTAGCACAGACCAAAGAAAAAAAAAAAAGGAGAAACAGGCAACAAGTAGCTAGGGAGGACTTGACTGAGACTTTGTCAGTGCTGCATGTACTCTATATGCCATGATTAGAAAGCAAAAGTTGAAAAGAAAAACAGGGAGTTGATTTAGTCAAAAAAGAAGAAGGGAAATAATAATATATGTTAGCAGGGAGGGAAGAGCAGAAAACTGGCATCAAGTACAGTACACAGGAGATGCAAGTTTTGTTTGGATATGGAAATAATATGCCAATTGGATGGCTGATGTACAGATATTATCACCGCATCACATTACCAGCTAACAAACAGCATTTCAGTCTTCTTTAATTTCCCTCTTGAAATCTGGTTACATTCCCTGTTTAGTTGTTTTATTATTAATATATCTTGATCTGGAAAGAAGATGGAGATGTGCCCTTCTTCCCCCCACCTCGCCTAGCTTCCCAGTCAAAAAGATACTTTTTGACCAAGTCTTTGTCTTTTCTTTTCTTGATACTGTATTGGTGACACCAATGTTTTCTTCACAAATCAAATTCAATTCGCATGTGGATCCCTCTTCAAGGACTCATGCATTGGATTGTTTAGGAAACTTCTAGCAGTTTTGGAGATATTTAGCTAATCAATATATAAAATAAAATAATTTATAAAAAAGTTATAATTTATAGTTTTTTTTTTTAAAAAAAAAGGCTTACTTCTTAAAACCCACAAAAATTACCATAACATCACCAGGCCTGGGTTTATTACTATTCTAGTGCTTGGAAGCTTCATAAACATAGAAATGGAAGAAACATCAGAGGTACGTTACAAAAGATACATCTATGCTAGCTACTTCGTACTTCTGACTTCTAAGATGTTTGTGAACATATTCTCATGAAGAACAGACCATGGACCTCAACTTTTAACAAAGCCAATTTCAAGATTTGTTGCTCAGGATAGCTTAATTCATGTTGGAGACCATGCACGGTTTATAGCCTGCAGGCTGCAGCGTGACTTTCATAATCTATTTGTCTCCATTTTTTGTCACAGACCCAGTAAATTATAAAAAGGGGGTATTGGTGGGGACCTCAAAAAGGCTGGGATTGGGATGCTGGAAGCAATCTTGGACTCTTTATGTAAGCCTCGAGTCAGAGAATTAGCCAGTTTCCCTGTCAATGGGACCTCTCCTTGGACTGAATTCCATGACTGAATAATTTCAATATATATTCTGTTGCCTTGCTAGTGGGCCATATGGACCCCATTCTTGGAATGTCAAGAACAGTTGAGAGCGGCAGCCTGTAAAATAGATGTGTGCATTTTCTGGGCCCATATTGAGCCTGGAAAATCACCTTGCTTGGGTTACATTACATACCTGTCTGTGGGCCTTTCCAAGTCAGGGATGTTTTGCAGCCATCAACCAGGACTATAAATGATTAGATTGAAGGGGCAGTGGAAGGTGATTGAAGCAGAGTGCAGGAGATCATGCTTTCAATGCAGCTATATTATGTAATGTTATGGAAGCCACAGAGGGGACCTCAGATCAGGAGCATGGAGCTGCTCAGTTTAGCCCAAAGCAACTGCTGGAGCTTCTCGCTGAAATATAGCTAGTTTGTGATGCAAACACCAAAAGTCAATGGGATATAAAACAAACAACATCAGGAGTGAATATTATAATGCCACGAGAAGGGACAGAAACAAGCAGTATCACTGAAACAATCTTATCCTTGAGCCAAAAAAGGGAAGGAAGAAAAAAAACAATCTTGTTATGCATGAAGAAATTCTAATAATGGATGCATTAGGAACCAGATGACAGCTTGGATTTGTAAGAGAAAACAAGAAAAATGGACTGAAGAAAAGAGGAATGGTATTGGTGGGCCACGTTGCATTTCATTTTCCTTCCTAAAATCAAAAGCATTCTAAGGGGCTTTAGGCACGAAGAATATATGAGCCAGGAAGGATTTATATATGCATGCTTATGTTGACAAATGCTTCATTATCCACCATAGGAGTTTTGTCAAGAACATCATGAGAGTGTTTGATTCTTGGAGCTGAATAAAACAAAAACATGAGTGGTGCTAAAAAGATTCATATTCTTAAACAGGAACCTAGTACTAGACCTTTCTTAAATTAAACAGACAAAATAATCATGGGCCAAAACATCCTTGAACTCCTTAACACACGCAGGATGCCATCAGCTGGAGAGGTTCCTCAGACAAAAACCACCAGCATTTGCTTATGTCACCGACCAACGAAGAGGTGCTTCCTGTTTCTTTATTTATTGAGTTTTTTCCATTTTACACTGCAAATAGAAGGAGCCTTTGAAAGCAAAATGAGATAAAAAGCGAATGAGATATAAGCACAGGTTCTTGGAAGAGATTGCTTTACTTGACATGCTGCTTGTTTGGAACTGCTGCTATCAACAACGAGAATATAAATATTTTTTATTCCATTTTTATTACCACAATCTTCACAGGTCTCTTTATGCGATGTTCAAGGGCACTGTTTTTTTTTTTCTTTTCCCTGAACTTTCTTATTGCGTTTTGAATGAATATAAATTGTACGGTGTTCATGAAAAGAAACCTGATAGACTTAAGCGACCTCCCCAGGGCTGCTTCACTTAAATGGATGGTTTGTGTTCCAACTTTTATTTGAAGGGGTTTTAAACATGGCATGATTCATGAGGAGGGAGAATGGTGGTTAGATTTATAGCTTCAAATGGGATAACCTCATGCTGAAATTGGAATGTTACAGAGATTAATTGGAAAACAAATGCTTGTGGGTCATATTCTGCTACAATCCATTCTACATTGTTTAGTGATAGAACGAGATGACATGCCCGCACGCTGCCGCGGGCTTATAAAACAAATGCACTTGATAGCGTTATAATTGTGAACCAGCACTAGATAAGTAATAGAAATTAAAAATATGATGGAGCAAATATTTCATGACGAAAAAAAAGTTGTGTTGGTGATCAAAAACTTAGAGACTGAACAAAATGATTTGTAGCAATTTACCGTGTTTTGTGAGGAAAAATACAGTGTTTTCGCCACAAGATTTAACTTTTCAGTTAATAAAAAGAAAAAAAATTACAAAACTAAATTCTCTACCAACTTAATATTAAAAAAAAAAAACAAAGATAATTTTGGAAGGAAAAAAACCCATGAGAAAAAATATTGTAGTAACTGACAATGTTTTGTGAGGAAAACTATAACGCTTTTCCCAATAAAATAAAATAAAAAACCATTTAGAGAAATATTGTAGCAATCCACAGTATTTTGTGAGAAAAACTACAACGCTTTCCTCATATGATTTAGTTTTATTGTAATTATAATTCTTAACCAACTCAATATTCAAAAAAAAATCGACAAAGATAATTTTGAAAAAAATCATAAAAAAATCACATGGG
>Ga0307507_10005040_pt1 | contig 22275 bp, 4 predicted proteins | sample 7_EM_MG_FD_207223 | JGI IMG/M metagenome (GOLD analysis project Ga0307507, IMG submission 207223) | Populus trichocarpa ectomycorrhiza microbial communities from riparian zone in the Pacific Northwest, United States - 7_EM | ecosystem: Host-associated > Plants > Roots > Unclassified | place... | reverse complement strand
CCTTTTCACTATAATTTTTTAACATTTAATTTTTCCCCGTGGCCCCCCCCCCCCCCCCCCCCCTAGAGCCATTAAAGGCGTAAGGGGGATTCATCCGTTCTAACTACCGTAATACTAAGCAGCAGGATATATTATATTGGGTATCTTTTACGCCTAGGCCCCAGCTAGGCCCTTTTAAAGGGTTACCACTCCGTTAAAAGAAGATAAGGAAAACCATGGGTCGCAATCCAGGCTGCCAGCAGTAAAACGACAGTAAAACGGCAAGTGACTGCATGCTCCGCGGGCGACCGCCCTAGGGGTTAGGAGGGGCCGTATATTTATTTATTCATTCGCTTACACGTTCGCTCGTTTATTAATATAAGGTTGTTAATGCTTTTAATTAGGGGTTAGGGGATATTATTAAGTACTGTCTATCTATGTTAGATTGTACAGGTGCCCTAGATAGGAGAACAGCGTGGTAGTCGTTATACTATAGAGGGCTAACAGTGGTGGTTTTCAAGATCTCACCATCCAAAAAAAAATTACCACCGCCCTTAACGCCTACAACCACCACCAGGTCCTGTCCGCACGCTATATAACGTCTTTGCGTTGGCTTTAGATCTGAACTTTAAAGACCTAGGTTCGTAGCCGTCACCATATACAGGTGTAGAGTCCGGTTTCGACGGCCTTTAAAATATTATAGGGCCAATAAGAAAGCTTTATAACTATATTATTTATATCTATAGCTTAGCTAACTGTATAATATGGTTTATTAAACATACTAGTAAAATAGTTCCTTTTAATAATTATATAAGATAGAATAGCTAGTTTCTTATACTACTATATATAGCTCTAAAGGATAAGGTAAAGGCTAGGCTTTAACTTTACATAGAGTACTATAAGAATAACTTAAAAGATAATATCCTCTTAATAAGTAAATAGATATATCTTTATATAATTTATAATTTTCTTTAGTCTTTCCATAAAGCAACTCTATTTCTTTAAGGAGATTATATAATACCAAAGAGGGTTCTAGAATTAGTTAATATTCTTAAGGATATAATATAGACCGCATTAGTATATTATATAATACTCTTAATATTTCTTTAGCTAACTTTTCTATAGGTAACAGCTACTGTTGGTTACACAGGGTGACTCACCAATAACGACTACTTGAGTAGGTTACAGTGATGTTGGTTAATAAAGCTTATTTATTAGAATAAGGGAGGGCGAGGAGCGTAAGGCTCCTCCCTACGCTAGTGCCGTGGCGGCATGTAACAATACGTGACGACTACTTGCCTTATTCCCAACACTAGCAACTCTTCTTTTGTGGTTGTCGTCTATATATATATATTGCTTGGCTAGTGGAACAAATACCAATCCTCCTTACTTACTATTGCCGTTATAATATAAGTCTCGCTGTTCTAAAGTTTGCCTTTTAGCACGTGGTGCTTCTTGCTTAGGTGGGCGTCGTGTTAAGGCCGCTAAGGCGCTAGTAGTAAGCGAGCCAATAGCGATTTTCTATACCGGGTATAGAAAATCCTGATTAGCTAGTTAAAATTAGGGTCTATAGAGCGCTATATTCTTACTTCCTTTTAACCTAACCTTTAACCTATATATATAGAGTATTTGTATTAATAAATGTTTCTAGAGCCTTGTTTAGGTTTGCCTTTATTATTATATCTACTAGGTTGTCTTGGCCATTAATCTATTAAATCTTAAAGAGTTCTTACTGTTTATAGGATTGCCGAAGTGCTATAATGTTAATTATAAGGCGCTTCTCCTTTATAGTACCAAGCTTGACTAAACACTTATAAAGGGAGTATAAGTCGGTATATATAACTATAGGGATAATAGGAAGTCCGAGTTAATCTATAATTATCTTTAGGGTAGTTCCAATTGTAATTGCTATATTAACTCCGCTAACCATTCCATATATTTCTAACGCTAGAACGCTTTAAGTAATATACTTACTCTTAGTTAAGCTCTAATGGATAAGATTGCTATAGATTGTAAAGTTATTCTCTCTAGTAAATTTATTTATAATAATAATCTTATATCCTAGCTAGGAGCTAAAATCTTTATTATTTACAAACAATCTATTAATAAATATAAAGAGCTTAGCGGTGGGAAGATTAATAGGTACATAGAGTAGTCCTTAATTAAGATAGTTTATTTGCCAGGAGAAATGCTTATTTAGGGTAAGGATATTATCCTTAGTTAGTTTCTGGTATTAGGCGGCAATAAAGAGATTAAATAAAGCCTTAGGTTAATAGATAGAAGTAATATAAGCTCTATAAGCGCGTTGCTCCACATATCCTTATTTTAGAGAGTTAATATTAATAATATTAATCTTCTTACCTTAACCCTTCTGGCGCAAAGCAATAGAATTCTTGTTTAGGGAGAGGATACATCTATTAAAAAGTAATAGTATTATTAAATTAAGCTTTTCCTTTAGCTTTACTATAAGATTTGCCTTTACTAGCTTATCTTCTTTAAGAGCTAAAAATTGGTCGTCTCCTAAGATAATTGTATTATTAGTTTATATGCCAATGATTCCGAATAGGGTTCCTATAGTTATAATAAGGAAGTATAGATTAAATATAGAAGTAGTTATTAAAAGTTTCTCTTTATAGTGCTTACTATAGGTAGCCCACTAATAAGTTCCTGCCTCTGCGATTCTATATAATGGCTTAAGTATAACCATAATTATATCTTCGGGATATTGGTGGCGAATTTGCTTTAGAAGGTATACTAATATTAAGCGCTAAAGGTGCGTCTCTAATTGGGTATAGGCCTAAGTAATATCTTATAGATAAACCGCCATTTTATTCTTTATTAAGGAGGGAGCTAGCGCAATAATAACTCGCTAACTAGCTTATTAAATTATAGGAAATTATATAAGAATTACCTCTTTACTATTATTGTTATAACCTTAAATAACAAGCCTTAATTTCTTAAATGGGGCATTAATAGCTTTACCTTTAATCTTATTAACCATTCTTAACTTAAAGATGCGAACTTTATTAAACTTAGTAGGGTTATACTTCTTAAATTTAAAGACTTCTCTTATAATAAGGCCATCGATCTCCTGCTTATTAGATACTTAGAAAGGAGCTCCTAGGGTTATAATATAACCTTCCTTTTAAAGCTGTTTTGCGAGTTTAAAGTTAGCCTTCTCCTTAGCTATTATAAAGGCCATTAATAGCTTAACTCTATTCTTAATAGTGGTAATAAATTGCTCTTTAAAATTAATAAGATGTTAGCAATTTTGTAATTCTTTTAGGCGACCTCTACCGCGTCATAGTTGCGGCATATCTACTATAATTATATTAGAATTGTGGTCGCCTTTTAAAGCTTATTAATCGTGGCTCTTCTTTAGGGCATCTTCTATAGTATCCTACAAAGGTTTAGAACTGTTATCTTTATAGTAAGGCTTAATAACAGTTAAACGGAATTAAGTGGGTCCGTAAGGCATCTAAATAGTGTAAGTTTAACCATTAATTATAATAAGTTAATATAGGCCTAACCACCCTCCCTTTTTACGCCATATGCGTACCTTAGACTAGAGTGGCAGATTAAGCGTAATTAAGGTGTTTAGGCCATTTCTTATTCCTAGTGCGTCGTTAACCTAATATATAGCGTAGAGACGTCGGACCTCCTTTATTGCCTTATAAATAGCCTCAGCTTATTACACAACAGAGGGAGATAGTAGAGAATTGTTAGTTATTTAAGGGTAGGCACTAAAGACTAGCAGTATAGGTATAAGTCTATCTGGGCCAGCGGAATCATTAATAGCTTTAACAGCTATTTATAAGGTAAGTTCTTTACTAATATCCTTTAGTTCCAAAGAGATAATCTTATATACGCGGCGTAATAGCGTGTAATATCGTTCTACTTTTCTAACGCTATTATATGCCTTAATAGGGACTTCCTTAACCTTAATTGCCATTGCCTTTATCTATTATTAAAACTCTATAGATAAAAAGTTCTTTCCTATATTATAGACAATTTGATTAGGGGGTCCTAGGTAGACATTAATTTAATATAATTAAAGGGTATTCTATATATTTCTAGCTAATATATCCTTTAAGAAGCGTGCGGCTTGGAAGGAGGTTAAGAAGTTAATAACTTAGAGTACTAGCTTGCCGCTAAGATATATAACGTTAATAATAATATAAAAGTTAAAGTTATAGTTATCTTTAAGGGTAAACTTAAATCGGCTAGGGGACTTCTGGTTTATTTAGCAGTAATAGCAGTACTTTATAAGATGCTTAATTGCCTTAACCTTAACTTTATAGCCTGCTTACTAAAAAACCCTAAGTAATTAGTAAACGGATAGGTGGCTAAAACAACGGTATAGTTAACATAACTCTAACTTAGTTAAATGGCTCTAAGCAACACTCTTTTTTAATTAATAAAGAAGCAACTAGGGGTAACCCTACTTACGCATAATAGGCACCTAATTATCTTCCTAAATAAGTATATTCTTAAGGTTATTAAGCTTAACGCTTAATTTGTCTATATCTCTAATATAAAATAGGAACGGGGTGTTTGTGGGGACAATATAGAAAGTAATATACCCTAAGGGGGTTTGGACCCTAATTGTGCTAAGAGAGATTATAGTACCCTTACCAAAACGAATTATATATTGGCCTGCCGTTAAATGGTTAATCTAGACAGAGCTATTAAGCTACTAAAGGGCTTAAACTTAAGGTTCTCCTACTATAGATACTCCTACAGCTCTAATATCTAGTATAATACCATAAAAGACGTTCGCCGAGTATCTATTATTAAAGGAGAACATAGAACTCTTCTTTAGCTCGTTAAAGATATCTAACTTCGTAATAGAGTGGAGCGTAGATTAATCATTTAGAACAGCAACAGTTTGTATACCATTTACCTTACCATACTCAGTAAAGTATTGGTTAGGAGAGTAGTCCTTAATTTCTATATCTATAAGGAGCTGTTTGGCCTTATTAACCTTACCCTTAAGATCTTCTATGCCTTTATATTAAACCAGGAAGCTTTAGAAGTAAGCCATAGTAACCTTATAATTTTTAACGTTTCTTGTACTCTGGCGAAACTTATTATATACCTCCTTTTATTTATTAAGAGAATGCCTAGTTAACCAGCAATTTAGTTTCTTATAAATATAGCACTTCTTCTAGCAATCACTTTGGAATAAACCTCTATAAGGACCTCCACCTTTACCTTATAGTTATTAATCATACCCTCTGCCATATTGCCTACCACGGCCACCATATATTTAATCAGTCCAGTTGTAATTATATTGGTCAGGCGGGTCAATTAAAGTAGGTTAGAGTTAGGCATTAAATTGCTATACTTCTTAAGAGCGTAGAGCGGTGCTAATAAAAGATCTTAATTGAGCATACACTCCTTTATAAGTATTTGCAGGATTAAAGAGAGTAAGGTTGCATTCTTTAACGCCTTAGTATACGCTAATAACTTAATTACATAGGCTAAAATCCTTTTAATATAATTTAGATAAACTACGCTAAATCATCTAAAGTTAATTAAAGAGCTTTTAAAGATAATCAAGCTGAGGGACACCTAGGTTTATAGCAATAATTCTTAAAAAGGTAGTCTCTCTCTATTCTAATATATACTGCTGCTTGTTCTCTTCTGTTTTAAAGTAGTATCTTAACTTATATATTATGCGGTTAAAATCGTATCCTTTTCCTACTAAACGATTATAATAGAAGGTACTAGCTCGGCCCTTAAGCATAACGGAATAGGCATTATAGTATTTATTAGACTCTATTCCTACCTTTTAGTAATAGTTATAGAAGATACGTAGTTTCGAATTAAAAATATTATATAATTCCCTACTAAACTTCTTCTCCTAATCCGAATAGAGCTTCGCAAGCTCTATAAGCAATTTTAAACTACCTCCAATTTAAGATTGAGATGGAGAAGGTAGGAGTTACATTATAGGCTGCAGTAGGGACGTAGGTCTAGTCGGTAGGGTCTAAAGGCTATTAGATCGCGAAGTAGGGGGACCTTATACTTACTAAAGGGCAGTAGTCAAAGTTGCGGGTTGAATTAGTTAATATAGGGGAGTTAAAGACAGAGGTAGAAGCGTCTCTAATAGTATATTACTTGGGTTCTATCGTAAATTAAGCTTCCTTATAGTGTATAGTTAGTGCTTAATCTCTTATAGAGTCCATTTATGCTCTTCTTTTATATTAATAACTTGCTCCTAAATGTTATCTCTAATAGCACCCCCATCTATAGGTACAAACACTCTATTCTCCCGTAGGAAGTTACGGAAGTCCCATACAATATCCTTATTTGTAGAAGCCTATATTTCCTTTATCCATCCAACAAAGTCCTCCTTTATACAGTACCATAGTATGGTGTCGTTGTATTCGCTGTCTTTATAGTGTGCTATATAGTGTAATAAGAATCCGTTCAAGTCTTGTTAATTAACATCTTTAGGATTAATTATGGCGGTTTTCCATGTCTCTAGGTTAATGTCGTCCTTATACTTCTTTAAGTAAGTTAACGCCATAATAGCTATTATTAAAGATTGTTTAACGCGTTTTAATAAAAATTAAGGGAAATAAAGGTTGTTTAATATATAGTTAGGTAGTAATCGTGATCCTATAGTCTATAAAGGTACACCGAAGGTATTAAGATGGTTGTTTTGACGCGTTTTGGACGTTAACTTGGGATCCTAGGTTTAGTAACACTTCTGACCTAAAGTACTTAACTAAATCTTTATAAACGTGGTTGTTTTATGTAATGGACGCAACTTGGTATCTCCTAGTACTTAGTAACACTTCTATTACTAGTTTTCCGCAAGTCTAAGGTAGTACAGTATCGCCGGGATCCATTCCATATGAGCGCATATAGCACCCCTATATAAGACTGTTTCTTCTGTTCGAAAACCTAGCTGGTCTATAGTTGACTGTATATTCAACCACTAATCAGTGTTGGTCATATAGGGTAACTCACCAATAACAACTACTCAAGTAGGTTACAGTGATGTTGGTTAATAAAGCTTATTCATTAGAATGAGGGAGGGCGAGGAGCGTAAGGCTCCTCCCCGCGCTAGTGCCGCGGCGGCACGTAACAATACGTGACGACCACTTGCCTCATTCCCAACAGCTACTAAGGCTAAGGATAAGTTTATAACTTCTTAACTCTAACGTGCTAAGAAAAAGCTTATAAAGTACGTTAAGAAGCTAAATAATTCTCCCTACTATTTAGTGGCACAAGTTCTTAACCTAGAGTATTATACAGCTTTCTTAAAAGATTAGAATAATTATATTACCATTAAAGGAGAAAAGAAGCTTTTTAGCGTATAAAAGCTCTAGGAGAGATTCCGTAAGAAAGTAATACTTTTAGATTTAACTATATTATACGCAACTAAGAAAACTTAAAGGTCGCCTTTAAAGTTTAAAGAAAACCTCTCTGTCTTCTATAAGGCTTGTCTTTAGTATTATTTAATATATACTCGTCCGTAGAGTCTAGATAAGTTTAATACCTATATTAATAAAAATCTAATTCCACTTAATAGCTATATAACAGCTATTTAATAATAGAATTAGCCTCTTTAGTATATAAGATTTCTATAACTCTTATAGCTTATAATTAAAGTTCTCTTAATACCTAGAATAAGCAATAAGCTAGAGAGAGTATTTTTAGGTTCTTAATATCACGTTCTATAGAATTATACAAGTACTACTCCATAAATACTTAAGGTATTAGAATGTGCGAAGGACTATACAGCTTATAAGATTCTAAGTATTCTCTTATAGTTGTATAAGGGAAAGTATATAAGGGGTATATTATATAATACTAAAGGGGGGAAGAGAGGTATATAAATAAAATAATTTTAGGTAAAAGGTAACTACTAAAGGCGTATAGGTGGCGTAAGTAAATATATACTAACTTTAAACTTAATAGATTATAAGTTTAAATCCTACTAACGTTATCCTTTATTAGGAATTAGGAAATATAATTATTTAGTATACTTTCCATCCTATTATATAAGAGACTCTCTAGTAATATTGCTATACTATAAGTAAACTCTCCTCTCTGTATAATATACCTATATAACTAACTACTCTTAGAATAAGTAGGAAAGGGTAGAAGCTTTACCAGTAATTAATATAGAGGCTTAGGTAGGAGGCGTATTAGAAAGGCAGGTGCGGATAGGGAGGCCCTTATATATAAATGCAATTCTAATTTAGAGCCGTAGGTCTCTAAATATAACTATAAGTAACCTATATTACTTATATAAGGCAGAGAGCTAATTAATACTAGCCTTATAAGGCTTATATGGCGACTCTATATTATCTAATAGGCCCTTACCCTTTTACTAAATATTAGAGTCTCCTAGGGTTCTATAGTAGGTGCTATAGAAATTGTAAGTAGTGGGATTATAGGGCTTAATATTTGTCGTATAATATAAATTCTTAGCCTATAGTGGCGGCAGCGGGAGTATTAGAGGGTAAGGATTGGATTATAGAACTAGAGGATAATAAGGAGTAGATAAAAGTTACTAAATTTAAACTGCTAGGTCTCCTTTCTTTTTTCCTATTTTTATTTTATTTTATAGTATTTTATATAAATATAAATACAAACAAAAAAGGTAGAAAGGAGATATCTAATTAGTAGGAAATCCAAAGGTATTTGCTAGAGCTTTGTATAGAGCTTTATATAGAGCTTCGTGCAGAGCTTTATATAGAGCTTCGTGCAGAGCTTTATACGGAGCCTCCGCAGAGCTTCGCGCAGAGCCTCCGCACGCAGAGCTTAGTGCAGCGCTTAGTGCAGAGCCTCCGCAGAGCTTCGTGCAGAGCTTTGTGCAGAGCTTTGGTAGAGCTCCGTGCGGGTAAGCCTTATTCCGCAGAGCTCTTGTAAGCTTTATATCTATATAATATTACTTATCCTTAGGATATTTAGATAAAAGTGGTACCATTTTAAAGCGCTTTACAAGCTCTACAAATCTATACTAATAGAATTTTTTTTATAAATATTATATTAAAAAACTTTAAAAACTTTAGATAAAACCTTTTTTTTTTTTTTTTAAATCTATTTATTAAGTTATTATTAATTATTTAAAAAGGTTAAATAATTAAATAACTTAATAACTATTAAAGTTTTTTTTAAAAAAAGTTTATTTACTTATTTTCTGTATTTATAAGTATAATATATCCAAATTTTAAAAAATTCCATTAAGGCGTTAAATTATTATGGAGGAAAGAAAAAAGGTGTATACGAGGTGGGACTGTGCACGAGGTGGGATAGACTTCTATCCAAAAGGGCTATCCGGCCTATCCTCGAGCATATAGCTCGGCTAGTGTTGCCGAAAAGTGTTGCCGAAAGCTCCGTTGGTGCTCGCCAAGGCGCTAAAACCCCGGCTAGTGTTAATAATCTAACGCCGACACAGCCTCACTTGGTACACAATTCAACTCTTATTATATTATGTTTTAAGTTAATAACAGCAATATATTTTAATTATAACATTAATAGAGCTGTTTAAGAGTTTTAATTAAATACTTTATTCCATTTATCACGATTTTAAAAGAGCTAAGTAATAATATAGATGAGGTAAGTTTCGGAGGTTATACTAAGGTTATATTAAGGTTTTATTAAGGATCTAATATGGCTATAGACCCTAGAGAACTAGCAGTCTAAAGCAGGAGAGGTATTTATTAATATTCTATCTATATCTTAATCTAACCTAACCATATTAGTTACCGCCAAATCCCTTTTAGCCCTAAAAGAACAATTGTAATAACTCTTATATTAGCACCGCAGGTATATATCTAGGTTATATCCATAATCTAATATAGAATAGACACCGCTCAACAGTCTAAATACGCAATTTTACAATAAGGTAAAGTGACTTCTAATAGTTATAAAAAGGATCTAATAAGGATATAGACTAAGAATTTTCTCCAAAATGGGCAGGTAAATGCTTTTAGTAGGATAGAGGTTGTATAAGATATAAGTTATATTTTAGATAAAACCACGTTATATCTATAATCTAACCTTAATAGATTATTAACAAAGTCCTTAGCAGTCCTAGCAGCTCTATTCAAGATCTAGATACCACTATAATGGCTATATATAGCACTCCGGCAAATAGGGCAGTAGCTTCTAGGCCATATTCTAATCTAGACTTGGATAGTAGTAAGGGCGAGGGTTCTAGCACTTATAATACTGCTCCCTAGCTAAATACTATAAAGAGGCGCATTTTTAGTGCCCCTAGTCAATATACTAAGATATAGTACCTTAGACTTAACAAGCGCCCAGGGTAGGTTCCGTTCTTTTACATTAAGGTAATATTTAGCATATATCTAGCTTATATCCAAGATGTAACCTAAATATAGCCCTATAGTAAACATTTCCTCATCTATGTTCTACCAGAGGAGATTTTCTGTAGATGGGATTATGCTATTAGGAAGACTATAAGTTATAAGTGCTATATATCTTTATTATATCCTAGATCTAACTATAATAGGATTTAAATACTAAGCATACTGTTTGCAGTTAGGAAAAAAAATTCGCAAATAGTTATAGAGGATTAATTAAGTATATTAAGTTATATTTTCTAGTAAGATCCTAGATATATCTATATTGCATCTACATTGCATCCATATTATAACCTCCTTCTAACCTTAAAACAAAGAAAGGTGCAGGCTATATAATTAGAAGTATAAAGCCTAGAGGTTAAAAAGAACTAGAATTAAATAATTTGGATAGTATAGTCATCTATATATCTATGTTATATTCTAGATCTAACCTATTTTAGCAGCTTAGAAAACACTTTATAGAGCTATTTATACAGAAGAGGAACTGCAGGTTATATGCCCTATTAGTAAAGCAGTAAAAAAGGCTGGAATATATTATAATGGTATAAACTATTGTTCTTCTATCTAGGATATATTACTAATATATTTTAGCCCCAAAAGCTAAAAATGCACCCTTAACAGCTAAAGGTTGTAGAAAACACAAAGCAACTTCAGCAGATCTAGGTATGTTATTATTTATAATCTTATTATATTATAGATCTAACCAGAATATATAAAGGAGCCAGTTTAGTAAATGCGTATTATATTCCGTTCTAGAATTCCATTAACCCCTAAGGGTAAGGCAAGTTTAGGCAGTTCTAATTATTATATAACTATAATCTAATCTTAATATAGCCTAACCGCACCGTAATATTTAAGGTTATTAACAAGTTTAATAAGCAGAAGTGTTCTTTATGTAGGACTAGTAGCAAGAGTAAGTTTACTAGTTATATTTCTGTTATATCTTAGATCTAATATAAATAGCATGCTTATCTAACTGGGCTATATATATATGGTTTAATAAGGTATACTTATAGTTTTTAATTATATTACTAATATATTTATAATCTAACTATAAATAGAACTTTATTTTACCTAAGATAACACTGCTAGAGGTTACAGATAACTTTAATAATAGGGAGACATTTAATACTAAGGAGGACTACGCTATATAGGTTAAATAGGTTATAGCGTTTATATATCTTAGATATATCCTGGTTCTATCCTAGTTCTATTATAAACACTATAAAGTATTAAGCACGGGCATTAAATATTGCGCAAAGCATGGAGCATAGCGCAGAGCATATAGATTAGGCTTTCTTAGATATTGCAATGTCCTTATATCTAGGTAATAACCTTAATATAACCTCTGCTCCTTATGCTCGTAAATATAAAAGTTTGTATTAACCAAGTTCTTATTCTAATTTTCTAAGCTCCAACTTCATCTTCCAATTTTATAGTTTAATTGCCTTTACTTCAGCTTCTATATATAGGACCCTAGCCTCTTATTTACGAACATTTAATTGGGATTGCTATAGCGTTAACTGTCGGGAATAAGGCAAGCGGTCATCACGTAACGCCGCGGCACTAGCGTGGCGAGGAGTCTTAAGCTCCTCGCCCTTTCTCATTCCAATAGAAGAAGTATATTAACCAACATCACTATAATCTACTCAAGTAGTCGTTATTGGTAAGTTACCCTATATAACCAATACTAATCAGTGGTTAAATATATAGTTAACTATAGAGCAGCTAGGTTTTCGAATAGAAGAGACAGTCTCATATAGGGGTGCTATATGCGCTCATATGGAATAGATCCCGGCGATACTATACTACCTTAGACTTGCGGAAAACTAGTAATAGAAGTGTTACTAAGTACTAGGAGATACCAAGTTGCGTCTATTACGCAGAACAACCACGTTTACAAAGATTTAGTTAAGTACTTTAGGTTAGAAGTGTTACTAAACCTAAGGTCCTAAGTTAACGTCTAAAACGCGTTAAACAACCACCTTAATCCCTTTAGTATACCTTCGCAGACTGTAGGATCACGATCACTACCCAACTACACCTATTATGGCATTAACCTACCCAAAGAAGTACGAGAAAGATATTAACCCGAAAACATAGAATAAAGCCATAATTAACCCTATAAACGCCAAGTAATAGGACCTGAACGGATTCCTATTACACTATATAGTATACTATAAAGACAGCGAATACAACAATACTATGCTATGGTATTATATAAAGGAGGACTTTGTTAGATGGATAAAGGAAATATAGGTTCCTATAAATAAGGATATTGTATAGGACTTCCATAACTTCCTTTAGGAGTATAGAGTATTTGTCCCTATAAATAGGGGAGTTATTAGAGATAATATTTAGGAGTATATTATTAACGTAAAAGAAGAGCACGAATAGACTCTATAGGAGATTAAGCATTAACTACGCACTATAAGGAAGCTTAACTTATAATAGAATCTAAGTAATATACCTCTAGAGACAAATCTACCTTCGCCTTTAACTCCTCTGTATCTAATTTAACCCGTAACTTTAACGTTAGATACTATACCCTAATAAAAGTAGGTATAGGACCCCATCGCTTCGCGATTTAACAGCCTTTAGACTCTACCGACTAGACCTATATCCCTACTACAGCCTATAATACAACTCCCACCTCCTCCTTAATCCCAAATCGGAGGTATTTTAAAATTGCTTATAGAGCTTACGAAGCTTTATTTAGATTAGGAGAAGAAGTTTAGTAGGGAATTATATAATATTCTTAACTCGAAATTGCGTATCTTCTATAACTGTTGCTAGAAGGTGGGAATAGAGTCTAATTAATACCACAACGCCTATTCTGTTATGCTTAGGGGCCGAGCTAGTACCTTCTATTATAATCGTTTGGTAGGAAAAGGATACAACTTTAACCGTATAATATATAAGTTAAGATACCACTTCGAAACAGAAGAGAATAAGCAGCAGTATATATTAAAATAGAGAGAGACTACCTTCCTAAGGATTATTACTATAAACCCAGGTGTTCCTTGGCTTAATTATCTTTAAAAGCTTTTTAATTAACTTTAGATAATCTAGTATAGTCTACCTAAATCATATTAAGAGGATTTCAGCCTACGTGATTAAGTTATTAGCGTATATTAAGGTATTAAAGAATACAACCTTGCCCTCTTTAATCCTGTAAGTACTTATAAAGGGGTATATACCTAATTAAGATCTTCCGTTGGCACTGCTCTGCGATCTTAAGAAGTATAGCAATTTAACACCTAACTTTAACCTACTTTAATCGACCCGCCCAACCAACACGATCACAACTAGACTGATTAAACATATAGTAGCCGTAGTAGGTAATACGGCAGAGGGTATAATCAACAACTATAAGGCAAAGGTGGAGGTCTTTATAGAGGTTTATTTTAAGGTAATCGCCAGAAGAAGTGCTACGTTTGTAAGAAACCAAATTGCTAGTTAATTAGGCATTCTCTTAATAAGCGAAAGGAGGTATATAATAAGTTTCGCCAAAGTGCAAGAAACGTTGGAAATTATAAGATTACTATAGCCTACTTCTAAAGCTTCCTGGTTTAATATAAAGGCGTAGAAGATCTTAAGGGTGAGGTTAATAAGGCTAAACAGCTTCTTATAGATATGGAAATTGAGGACTATTTACCCAACTAATACTTTACTAAGTATAGTAAGGTAGATGGTATACAAACCGTTACTATTCTTAATAACCAATCTATGCTCCATTCTATTACGAAGTTAGATATCTTTAATAAGCCAAAGGAGAGCTCCGCATTCTCCTTTAATAATAGATACTTGGTGAATGTCTTCTATAGTATTATGCTAGATACTGGAGCCGTAGGAGTATCTATAGCAGGAGAACCTTAAGTTTAAGCCCTTTAATAACTTAATACCTCTATTTAGATTAACTAATCAACAGTAGGTTAGCATACGATTTGTTTTAGCAAGGGTACTATAATCTCCCTTAGCATAATTAGAGTCTAAACCCCTTTAGGGTATATTACTTTTTACGTTATTCCCACAAACACCCCATTTCTATTTTGCATTAGAGATATGGACAAATTGGGCGTTAAGCTTAATAACCTTAAAAATATACTTATTTAGGGAGATAATCGGGTGCCCGTTATACGCAAGTAGGGTTACCTTTAGTTGCTCCTTTATTAACTAGAAAAAAGTATTGCTTAAAGCTACCTAACTAAGTTAGAGTTACGTTAACTACACTATTAATTTAGCCACCTATCTATTTATTAATTACTTAGGGTTCTTTAGCAAGTAGGCCATAAAGTTAAGGTTAAGGCAATTAAGCATTTTATAAAGTACTGCTACTACTGCTAAATAAACTAGAAGTCCCCTAGCCAATTTAAGTTTACCCTTAAAGATAACTATAACTTTAACTTCTATATTATTGTTAACGTTATGTATCTTAACGGCAAGCTAGTACTCTAAGTTATTAACTTCTTAACCTTCTTCTAAGCCGCACGTTTCTTAAAGGATATATTAGCTAGAAACGCATAGGATACCCTTTAATTATACTAGATTAATATTTACCTAAGACCCCCTAATTAAATCGTCTATAATATAGAAAAGAACTTCTTATCTATAGAGTTTTGATAATAGATAAGGGCAATAGTAATTAAGGTTAAAGAAGTCCCCGTTAAGGCATATAATAGTATTAAAAAAGTAGAACGATATTATACACCATTACACTAAGTATATAAGATTATTTCTTTGGAACTAGAGGGCACTAGCAAAGAGCTTATCTTATAGATAGCTGTTAAGGCTATTAACGATTCCGCTAGCCTAGATAGGCTTATACCTATATTACTAGTCTTTAGCGCCTACCCTTAAATAACTAATAATTCTCTACTATCTCTATCCGTTATATAATGAGCTGAGGCTATCCGTAAAGCAATAAAGGAGGTGCGCTACATTTATGCTACGCGCTAGGTTAATAACGTATTAAGAATAAGAAACGGCCTAAATACCTTAATTATAACAGATCTACCACTCCAATCTAAAGTACGGGTATGGCGTGAGAAAGGGGGCTGGTTAGGCCTATATATACTTATCACCATTAAGGGTTAAACTTGTACTCTTTAGATACCCTATAAACCCACTTAATTCCGCTTAACCGTTATTAAGCCCTACTATAGGGATAATAGTTTTAAGCCTTTATAGGATACCCTAAAGGATACCCTAAAGAAGAACCATAATTAACGTACTCTAAAAGGCGACTATAATTCTAATATAGTTATAGCAGATATGCCGCAACTATAACGCGGTAGAGGTCGCCTAAAGGGATTATAAAATCGCTAACACCTTATTAATTTTAAAGAGCAATTCATTACTGCTATTAAAAATAGAGTTAAGTTATTAATGGCCTTTATAATAGCTAAGGAGAAGGCTAACTTTAAGCTCGCAAAATAGCTCTAAAAGGAAGGTTATATTATAACTTTAGAAGCTCCTTTTTAAGCATCTAATAAGCAAGAGATTAATAGTTTTATTATAAAAGAAGTTTTTAAATTTAAAAAGTATAACCCTATTAAGTTTAATAAAGTCCGCATCTTTAAGTTAAGAATGGTTAATAAGATTAAGGGCAAAGCTATTAATACCCTATTTAAGAAATTAAGGCTTATTATCTAAGGTTATAATAATAATAGTAAGGAGGTAATCCTTATATAATCTCCTATAATTTAATAAGCTAGTTAGCGGGTTATTATTACGCTAGCTCCCTCCTTAATAAAGAATAGAATAGTGGTTTATTTATAAGATATTACTTAGGCCTACACCTAATTAGAGACGCACCTTTAGCGCTTAATATTAGTATACCTTTTAGAGCAAATTCGCCACCGATATCCTAAAGATACAATTATGGTTATACTTAAGCTATTATATAGAATTATAGAGGCAGGAACTTATTAGTAGGCTACCTATAGTAAGTACTATAAAGAGAAGCTTTTAATAACTACTTCTATATTTAATCCCTACTTCCTTATTACAACTACAGGAACCCTATTTGGAATTATTAGTATATAAACTAATAATATAATTATCTTAGAAGACGACCAATTCTTAGCCCTTAAAGAAGATAAGCTAATAAAGGCAAATCTTATAGCAAAGCTAAAGGAAAAGCTTAATTTAACAATACTATTACTATTTAATGGATGCATCCTCTCCCTAAACAAGGATTCTATTACTTTACGCTAAAAGGGTTAAGGTAAGAAGATTAACGTTATTAATATTAATTCTTTAAAGCAAGGATACGTGGAGTAACGCGCTTATAGAGTATATATTACTTCTATCTATTAACCTAAGGCTTTCTTTAATCTCTCTATTACCGCCTAACATTAGGAACTAACTAAGGATGACATTCTTACCCTAAATAAGCGTCTTTCCTGGCAAATAAACTATTTTAATTAGGGACTACTCTACGTGCCTATTAATCTTCCCACTGCTAAGCTCTTTGTATTTATTAATAGATTGTTTATAAATAATAAAGATTTTAGCTCCTAGCTAGGATATAAGATTATTATCACAAATAAATCTACTAGAGAGAATAACTTTATAATCTATAGTAATCTTATCTATTAGAGCTTAACTAAGAGTAAGTATATTACTTAAAGTGTTCTAACGTCAGAGATATATAGAATAGTTAGCGGAGTTAATATGGTAATTACAATTAGAACTACCCTAAAGATAATTATAGATTAACTTAAACTTCCTATTATCCCTATAATCGTGTATACCGACTTATATTCCCTCTACGAGTGTTTAGTTAAGCTTAGTACTATAAAGGAGAAGCGCTTTATAATTAATATTATAGCACTTCGGCAATCCTATAAATGGCAAAAACTCTTTAAGATTTAATAGATTAATAGCCAAGACAACCCGGTAGATATAATAATAAAGGCAAACCTAAATAAGGCTCTAGAAACGTTTGTTAACACAAACACTCTATATATATAGGTTAAAGGTTAGGTTAAAAGGGAGTAAAAGTATAATAATCTATAGACCCTAATTCTAACTAGCTAATTAGAATTTTCCATCCCTAGGATAGAAAATCGCTATTAGCTCGCTTATAACTAGCGCCTTAGCGGCCCTAACATAATATACACCAACAACTCCAAGTAAGAAAGCACTACGTGCTAAGATACAAATCTTAGGACAGCAAGACTTATATTATAATAGCAATAGTAGGTAAGGAGGATTGAGATTTATTACGCTAGCCAAGCAGTATTTGTATATAGATGGCAACCACAAAAGAAGAGTTGCTAGTGTTGGGAGTAAGGCAAGCGGTCGTTATGTAACGCCGCGGCACTAGCGTGGCGAGAAGTCTTAAGCTCCTCGCCCTTCCTTATTCCAATAAAAAAAGTATATTAACCAACATCACTGTAACCTACTCGAGTAGTCGTTATTGGTGAGTCACCCTATGTGACCAATATTAACTGTTGTAAGAATTAAGCTTATTAAGTAACTGTTATATAAAGTAAAGACTATAAGCTACTCTTATATCCTAGATATAGTTAGCTTATAAGCTAGATATATTAAGGATATATCTAGATAATCTTACTTAACAGTGAAATAGGCCTAGGAGATAGTGAAACCTAACTATTATTTAATGTTGCAATAGAGGAAACTAAAAGATATTAGCTTTATAGAACTTAGTAAGATCTAGAATATAATATACTAGAGCAAACAGAGGTAATAGATTATAAGCAAGATTTTAATTATACGCCTTGCGAACTTTGTGTTTGTAACTATAGGCGTATACTAGTTCCAGAAGATAATATATCTAATATAACATTATTAAAATTAAATTTTTCATCCTCTTTAATACTTATAGATATAGCATTAGCTTTTCCTTTACCAGTACAGGCCTATTTTCTTAATTTTTCTAGCTCTTTTAAACCTCGTTAAACTATCATAGATTATATTAGCAATATATCCACATTAGAGCCATAATAAAGCTATACATTTACGCTTCTCTATAAGAGCCATTTTTTTAGCAACAAATATAGTTCGCGATATATATAAAATTCTATACTAATTATACGCCTTTTACGCTTTATAATCAAAAATATTAATTCTCTGCCTACTAAATTTATTATTATAATACTATATAATAGACATAAAAGATATACAAACATTAAAATAGCGGCAAGAAGGCTTAATTAACATCCTAGATTATTTGCTTAAAAATAGGAGCATTTAACGGCGTTTATATTCTTTACAATTATAAAGAATATATTACTGTCCATTTTACTACAATATAGATTTATTCCAGATGCAATATATATATATCACTTATATTAACACCAGTTTACAATTTTATAGCTATTACTATACTTTTCTATAACCGTAAATGTTAGAATGTGGATATAATATAGATAAATTAGGGATATAATATCTCCATACTTTTAATCACATTTAAAATTTTATAGTATTGCTTGCGGCTTATAGCCTCCATAATTAAAGCTATATACTAGCCAACACTATCTTAGTCTATATTTCTAGCTCCAATAACCTAACAAATACTGTAAAGAATGTGAATTTGGTAATATATAATTATAGACTTTATATAGCCCTACCAGGTCTGCAAGGGGTTAATATCTACTAGATAAAGGCCAAGCCCTAATATATTTTAGTAATATCTTTAATATATACGCATTATAAAATACCTTTTACCTACGCCCTATCCATATCTATTAGAGCTGCATAAAATCCACATTTATAAATATAACTCTAATAAGTTAAATAGCCGCAATTCTTATATAAGCGGAATATAGTATAGAAAAGTTATTAATATATTTCTGCTAATTAACCTATAGCTTAGTTTACAAAAACCCTTATTAGTATAATAACTATAGCCTTATTAGAATAAAGATATAACTATAATATAACTAGGTTATATAATACCTTTATTAATTCTAGGGATATTTATAGCAATTACAACCTTATCTAACCTAGCTGTACTAACCTGTTTAAAAGACATATCAATTTCAAACGTTTTTAATATTAAAAGTATTTCTACCTAGCCTTTTTAAAAGCATATAATTATTAGGTTACTATTTTAGTGGAATATATCTTATATATATTATTAATTCATTGCTTAACGTCCGATTCGGATCCCTATTAGGCCCACGCGGACTACTCCTTGTGTACATGTGGGGAGAAAACTCCATTTAAGAAAACCCCATAATCCATCTCCCCGCCTTTTGGGACTCGCCTATAGGGCGCCTGCAAGGCGCCTGCGAGTTACCTATAGTGCTCCTACTACCTTACTTTTTGACCTCCTTGGGAACCACTGCTGCCGTAACAAGCCTACAGACGCGCTAGTATTGTAAGCTTTACTCTGCTACTATAGAGTCATTAGGGGGCGCCCGTTGCTTACCCCCCTGCCCTCTATTACTATTTCCTTTGCTACCTGGAACTGGTTTAGTATATTTTAGCTAATAAGCCACTAGGTAACCGCCTTAAGGCCTTTTTATATTAAGAGTAGTGTATTATAGTTCTCTATGCCAGCTACTAAGAGTATTACTTCTTGGTTAGTGCGTAAGGGGCATAACAGTATTACGTGTTTTAGTATCTATTTTAGCCAGCTATATTCGCATCTTAGGCTACCTACTAGGACACCCACCCAGTAGAGCTAGTCTTTTAGTCCTATTATTCCTATTCTTAAGAGTGTTGCTATTATATTTTCTGCCTTTGTTAGGCTTTCTTAGAGCCCTAAAGTGTTTACCCCCTATAGTATTAACCATGCTATAGCTTGGGTTCCTCTTGCCTTAGTTAGCCTTTGTACTTTTAACTCCTATATACCTCTCCAGCGTTAGTCCAGCTAGTATTATATTACGGTAGATGGTTTCCTGGCGTTCTTTTATACTCTACTTTAGCTCCTTTCTCTCTCTTACTGTTATTTTTACTGGCTTCTTACGCGTCTCCCTTCCTCCTCTATATAGGCCTGGGCCCTAAAGCAGCATTATTCTTCTTCTGCTTTCTTTACCTGTTTCTCTAATATATCTTCCCTACTTTAGGGTTATTAGTTTATTCTTCTATAGGGCGCCCTAGGGTCCCTCTATAGTTTATTTAGGCGTGTCTTAATATACTTTATAACATTAAAGTTGCGTTTATTTTGCGCCCTTTATATTACAGCGGCTTTAATATATAGTTATAGGGGGGGAATATTAGCTTCCTTCTTAAGCAGTACTGTGGCCGTTCACTTATATCCGCCTATTATACTCCAGAGGTAGGCTATTTAGACCTTTTAGAGTGGTTTAAGGAGCAATTTAGGGGGGCCTTTTTTAGATTCTCTAATGGCCTAAATACTGGACCTATATATTATGGTTGGCCAGACAACTGCTATATATAGTAGGCGTGACCTCTAAAAGTATAGACCCTATATGGAATTAACAATCCTAGATAATACAATGTACTGTACTTAGCCCTTACGGGCTACTTATGCTGTATATACGCTTTACCAGAGCTTACTGTCTACCTATACTCCTAATACCCTTAGGCCCTAAACTAGTTAACCCCTAAAGCCTTAGATGCAAATTGTGTGCTAAAGATCTACAGATTAGTTACGTTTTCTTATAAAGTGGATTAGCTAGTATTTCTCTGGTAAGAATTAGACTCTGTGTTATCTTGCCCATTTTATATAGGTGTTATAAGCTTTCTCTAGTGTTCTGCAATTCTCTGCGGCTGTTGGCCCGTATATAATTAGGTTTATATTATTGACAAAGCCTATCCCCTAGGTCGTATCTTATATATATCTAGAACCTATTTTATAATATAAATACTTTTTAAATATTACCCCTTATATATCTTAACCTTACAGAAATAATAAAAGCTATTGCTTTTTAATTAGGTATTTGTTGGTATTATAAGGTGATATTACATATCTACAAGTTGTAGGTAGTATGATAATTGTTATTATATATATTTCTTCTATTGGAATAAGGAAGGGCGAGGAGCCTAAGACTCCTCGCCACGCTAGTGCCGCGGCGTTACGTAACGACCGCTTGCCTCATTCCCAACACTAGCAACTCTTCTTTTATAGTTGCCATCTATATACAAATGCTGCTTAACTAGTATAACAAATATTAATCCTCCTTACTTACTATTACTATTATAATATAAGTCTTGCTGTTCTAAAATTTGCCTTTTAGCATATAGTGCTTTCTTGCTTAGAGTTTATCGGGAAAATATTCGCAGGATAAGATTTAAGTAGACTCTGATTTTCGCGTTTTATATAATTAATATGCAATTTAACTAACTTAACACGCAATTAACTAACTTAATACGCAATTAACCAACTTAACACGCAATTTAACTAACTTAATATGCAATTAACTAACTTAATATACAATTTAACTAACTTAACACGTAATTAACTAACTTAATACGCAATTTAACCAACTTAACATGCAATTAACCAACTTAACACGCAATTTAACTAACTTGACATGCAATTAACCAACTTAATATGCAATTTGACTAACTTAATATACAATTAACTAACTTAACAACTTTAAAAGCTAACTATATATTTCTTAACATGCAATTAACCTACTTAGTAACTTTAAAAGTTAAATAATACGCAGTTAACCTACTTAACAACTTTAAAAGCTAACTATATGTTCCTTAACACGCAGTTAACCTACTTAGCAACTTTAAAAGGTAACTATATATTTCTTAACATGCAATTAAGGTAAAGTTATATGCTATATATTTAACTATTATATATTATCTAATATAATCTTATACAATCTTATATAGTTTTATTACTTGGAGGCTCTATACAAGGCTCTATATAAGGCTCTACACAAAGCTCTACACAAAGCTCTACACGAAGCTCTACACGAAGCTCTACACGAAGCTCTACACGAAGCTCTACACGAAGCTCTACACGAAGCTCTACACGAAGCTCTACACGAAG
>Ga0307507_10005039_pt1 | contig 22279 bp, 3 predicted proteins | sample 7_EM_MG_FD_207223 | JGI IMG/M metagenome (GOLD analysis project Ga0307507, IMG submission 207223) | Populus trichocarpa ectomycorrhiza microbial communities from riparian zone in the Pacific Northwest, United States - 7_EM | ecosystem: Host-associated > Plants > Roots > Unclassified | place... | reverse complement strand
TCGTGCAGAGCTTCGTGCAGAGCTTCGTGCAGAGCTTCGTGCAGAGCTTCGTGCAGAGCTTCGTGTAGAGCTTCGTGCAGAGCTTCGTGTAGAGCTTCGTGTAGAGCTTCGTGCAGAGACTCTTGTAATTAGCATATAACTTAAATAATATATTACATTACCTCAATTGCATATTAAGGAATGTATAAGTTGGTCAACTATGTATTATTTAACTTTTAAATATGTCAAATTAGTTAACGGCGTATTATTTAACTTATAAATATATGAAATTAGTCAATTGCAGGTTAATTACGTGTCGTTTAACTTTTAAATATATCAAGTTGGTTAATTGTGTATTAAGTTAGTTAAGTTATATGTTAAGTTGGTCAATTGCGCATTAAGTTAGTTAAGTTATATATTAAGTTGGTTAATTGCGTGTTAAGTTAGTCAAGTTGCATGTCAAGTTAGTTAAACTGCATGTCAATTACGCGAAACGCGCTTAGCAAAGTCAACTTGAAACCCAGCCTGCGAATATTTTCCCGATGATATATTTCCTTAATAGCAACTAGATAACAATCTAGGACGCTTATAATCTAATAGTTACCACTAGCAACTCCTAGGGTACCCCTTATACTATCGGCCCCCAGACCTTTTAGGATGGCTTATTTAATAGTTATAATATAGTTCTTAGATAGGATTAGCTCGCGGAAGCAGATCTATTAATTAGCTTTTATTCTAAACAATTTATCTAGGGTACTTTAGACCCTAGACGCCTTTAGATAGTTACCCTTAATACACTCCTAGTAGACATTAAGGCTAGTAAAATAGTCTATTTTCTATAGCTAGAAGACTCCTTCTTTACGCCAGTTATAAATATAATAGAGAACCTATTATTACTGGCAGCGAGTACCTATGCAGACTCTCTAGACGTAGAGACACTAGTTATAAATACAATAAAGGACCTATTATTACTAGCAGTAAATACCTATAGAGACCCTCCGGTGCCAGTATAAATTACCTTAACTTAAGGGGAAGGTAATTAAAACCCTAAAACTATTAAGTATACTATAGTAGAGCTATATATACTCTTAGTGCGAGCATACCTGCGAAACGCATATTGGCCGCACTTTTCTCTTTACTAGCTTCTAGAAGCACACTACTATACAATAATTGCCTTAACCTCCGTGGACCCTGGCCTACTAGATATATATAAAGAGAAGATTAATATCTTCTCTAATAAGCTAGCAAGTATACTACCTTAGAACTCTAAGTATAACTATACAATTAACTTAGAAGAAGGTAAGACGCTACTATAAATGCCCCTCTATAACCTCTTATAGAAAGAGTTGTAGATCTTATAAAAGTACCTAGATAGTACTCTTAAGAAGGGCTAAATTAAGCCTAGCAAGTTGCCTACTAGAGCGCCTATCCTCTTTATACTAAAAGCAGAAGGTATAATACGGCTATATATTAACTATAGACGCCTAAATAAGATTATAATTAAAAACTAGTACCCCCTACTGCTAGTTAGCAAACTCTTTAATAGGCTTAGCTATGCGAAGATATTCACAACGCTAGATCTTTATAATGTATACTATAGGATATGCATTAAAAAGGGAGATAAATAGAAGACCATATTTAAGACACGCTACGGTCACTTTAAGTACCTAGTAATGCCCTTTGGTTTTACTAACGCCCCTATAACTTTCTAGAGCTATATTTATAAAGCTCTAGGAACCCTAGTAGATACTATCTATATAGTTTACCTAGATAATATTCTTATCTACTTAAATAACGAGGATAAGAACGTTAAGTATATTAAGTAGGTACTGCAATAGTTCCGCGCTTAGGGCCTATACACCAAACTATTAAAATATATCTTTTATATTAAAAGCGTTAAGTTTCTAGGCTTTATTATTACCCCTAGGGATATTATAATAGACCCTACCTATATAAAAGTTATTAAGGAATGGCCTAAGCCTAAGTCCTATAGGGACATCTAGGTCTTTCTTAGCTTTATTAACTTCTATAGGCAATTTATCTAGAACTACTTAGATACCGCATACCCCCTATATACATATTTTATATAGGTGTATTATAACCTAATATTAAACAAGGAGAAGAAGTAGAAGCGTAAGTTAAAAGGGCCCACTAAATAGTATTAACCTTAGTCTTAGCCTAATAACACTTAATAGGCGTTCTGCAAGCTATACACTGCGTTTATATAGGCTCCTCTACTTCGCCACTTTAACCTTAATCTATCCCTAATAGTGATTACTAACGCTTTTAACTATGCCTATAGCGGTATACTTCTATAGCCTTTAAGGTAAAAAGATTAACTCCACTAGTATCTAATTGCTTATTATAGTTAGAAGCTTATTAGCCTAGAAGTATAGTATAATATATATAACAAAGAACTGCTCACTATAGTGCAATGCTTTAAGATATGGCGCTATTGCCTTAAACACACCACGCATATAACGCGTGTGCTCTATAATTATAATAATCTTAGGTACTTTATAACTACTAAGAGCTTATTTACTTACTAGGCCTAGTACGCCAAGGAACTAGCTAAGTTTAATTTTAAGATTAAATATAAGCTAGGTAAAGTAAATCCTGCTAATACACTATCTTAGTACCTAGATTATACTAAAGGCTTTAAAGATAGTAGCAAGAGGATAGTCTTTAATACTATACTGCCTATATTATAGTAAAAGTTGCGGGTTATAGGCCTTATGGGCGGCCCTGGTGCTACTATACTATACTAGCAAGTAACATATATGCAGTATGCAAGTAACCCTTATAAATTTAGCGCCAGCGGACTAGAGCGTCTTACCATTCTCTCTAAGACCACTTTAACTGGCCTAATAGCGCTTAACCCTAGGGAAGACCCCTTGGCCTAGGCTACGGTCCCCTATAATAACCCAGCGAGTTACCTACGCATTATACGTTACTTTGCTAGCACTAACTTTGCATAAAGTCTTATGCCACATCAAAAAGTAGTAGTAGCTGCCTTAGCTAAAACGGTATTTATAGAACACCCCCCTAAGTTACTAGTTAATTTTATTTATAGAATATAAAAAAGGGATGCCTTTATACGCTCTATATATAATTAGTTAACTTAGGGGTAAGTCCCTACTAGTAATAAGGACTATACCCTTAATAATTAAGGACTTCTAAGGTAAAACAACAAGGTCTAGGTGCCAAATTATACACTATTATAATAGGAGATCCTTAAGCGGAATTATAACAATCCTATAGGCGGCTACTATAGTTTTAACTATATCTTTAAGGTAATTGCGCGGAAGTATGCTTAAAACGGCCTTACTTAAGACCTCCGCAAATATCTAGATAACTATAATACCTACTAACACTTTAAATCGCGTCACTATAAACCCTATAGTAAGCTGCAACCTCTTTAGGTCCCCACCTAAGCCTAGCGGCATTATTTACTTAACTTTATTATAGATCTCCTAGAGTCTAAGACTCCTAATAGTGTAGAGTATAACTCTGTCCTTATCCTTATAGACCGTTTTATAAAGCTAGTACACTACTATCTAGTGCGTAAGACAATTAATGCTACGCAACTTGCAGAACTCTTATTTAGAGTCTTTGCATAAATAGGGCCTCTAGATAATATTATCTCTAATAGGGGTAGTATATTTATAAGCAAGTACTAAAGCACTATGTGCTACCATCTTTACGTTTAACGTAAACTTAGCACCGCATTCCACCTATAGATAGATGGTTAGACGGAATGCCAAAACTAGGAGCTTAAGGCATACCTACATATATTTACAAACTAGGAATAGTCTAATTGGGCCTCCCTACTCAATAAAGTAGCTTTTACCTATCCCTTAACCCGCCGGAATGCGTCCTACCGTTATCGATAAGAACTAGCCAATCAGATCAACCAAATCGAATTGTCATAGGAGTAAAATCGGGCAGCGGCTATGGCTTCGGTGGCGGTTTTTTAGCACATCGATTCGGCTGAATGTTGTATTGAGTCGGTTGAACAAGGTCTATATCATTAGAAGTATAATTAGAAGGCTTTGTTAGTAGTAATTAGCTATGCATATTATTTTCATTCTAGTGTTCAAGCACGGACCAGATTTTGGTAGGACGCCGGCGGGTTAAGGGATAACTCTAAGGTCTATACCACAATAAAATATTCCCCTATTAAGCTCGCCTATAGCTAGCTGCCAAACATCCTAGATAGAGTCCTAAACGGCGTCTAAGACGCCTAGCAAGGTAGGGAGAGGTCTAAGTTAACAAATATCGAACTTGTAAAGACGTATCTATAACGCCTACGCCTTATATATAAGGCAGCGGCGGCGTTAATAATACACGCCTAATAGCTTTAGGTAAAATACTATAATCGTCACCATCTGGCTAAGCATTTTGCTGTTAGTAAATAAGTCCTACTTTCTTCTAAGAATATCCGCACGAAACGTCCTTATAAGAAGCTTAACAGTAAGTTTATAGAACTGTTTTAGATTCTAGAGCGCGTAGGGCAGTAAGTGTAAGGGCGCGAAGAGGCTTCAGGGAAGATTCGAAGGAACAATATAAATTCTATCTAAATCTAAGGGTATATAGCTTTTCAAGAGAACAAGACGTTGCGTAAAGAAGAGAAGGGAATAACCAGAGAATCTTGTAATTAAATAGTTAGGGGTCTTGGTCGATGCGTGCGCACGTGCACACGCGGACGGACTTCGGTAGAATTTGATTAATCTAGCAGAACTTAGCAGAAGTCAATTAAGCTAGCAAAATTCGGCAGAATTCGGTTAAAGCGTTAAGTTTATCTTATCAAGTGTTTTACTAAGACATTCCTACTATAACTAGGCTAGTCCCGTTACAGTACCCCCCCTTTAGCTAAAGGTTCAAAATAATTTAATTTGGTTAAGAATTTATAATTTTTATTACGTGTTGTATTTTTGCGTTAGGTGGCGGTTTTAGCAAGGTAGATCTAACCAATTAGACAACTTTAACCGCTGGTTGAAGTTCCTTAATATCTTACGTGTTATGTAATCGTGTTATAAACGTTATAACTTATTTTAAGTTCTTTTTAAATTCGAGTTTCGTGTATTTGTGTTAGGTGGCAGTTGTTTGCCTTTATATTATATCCATCTAGCCAGAGTAGGCCGCGAAGGATAGTCCTTATAGAATTCTTTTACTAGGGAAGGCGCGTCGGCCTTAATCTAATTATAGGTTTCCTAGGTTTGTGTTTTATATCCTTCCCACTTAACAAGAAGTTTAAATTGTTTAGATTATAGTTTCTATTATATATTGTTAATTAAGTCAATAAAGTAAGAACCGTTACTATTATTAACAATTATGGGAAGTAGCGGTAGTACTTTATAAGTTATAGGATTATCTTTTAAAGGTTATAATAAGCTTATATAAAATATTAGGTGTATTTTTATCTTAGTTAACAGTTTAAGCTTATAGGCGTATAGGCTTAGTTTCTTCTTAATTTAGTATAGGCCCACAAACTTCCAATTGAGTTTCTTTAAGGGCCGTTAAGTCCGTATGTTTTGTGTATTTAGGTAAGCTATATTACCTTCCTTAAAGTCCCATGCAGGAGCTTATCCTTTGTTTGTATACTATTCCTATACTATTTAAGCGTACGTTAATTCGCTTTATAGCAGTTCCGTTAACTACTTTATTTAATTAGCGAAGTTATACGCGTTAATTAACTGGATCCGTTTAATTATGGGTCCTGTTATATTAATTTTAGGTTATAGTTTAAATCTGAGTTAAGGGTTTTGTCCATAGGTCGCGTAGAATAGCGTCACGCCTATTAATATGTTTATTGTATTATTTGCAGTAAACTTAGCTAAAGGCAGCCATTTTTTCCAGTTATCTTGCAGGTAGGAGTAGTATATTTATAGGTATTGTTTTATAATCGCGTTTACAATTTTAGTTTAACTATCTATCTCTAGATAAAACGCAGTTAAGAGTTATATTTAAATACTTAATTATTTATATAGAGCTTACTAGAAGTCTAAAATGAACTGGCTTCCATGGTTAGATATTATTAAGTTAGGAAGTCTGTGTAGCTTAAAGACATGCTTAACAAAACATTTGGCTACTAATATTGCATTAATTAAGTCCATAGGAATCATATATCGCATTTTTATAAGGCAGTTAATAACTACCATAATATTTATAAACCCATTACTGCTAGGCAAGTTGACTATAAAGTTAATTAAGATGTCGCGCCATCTTTGCATCGGAATTGGTAGCGGTTAAAGTACTCCTTACTTCTTTATATAAGAGGTCTTTCCACGCACGCATATCCTGCATGCTCGAACGTATTTTTGTACGTAGTCGTGCATTATAGGCTAGTAGTATGCTCGTTAAACAATCTCATAGGTCTTTGTATGGCTAGGATGCCCTGCTATAGGGGAGTCGTGTACGAAATTGAGTATCTTAAATTGTAAAGGTTTGGAATTTAGAACTACTATCTTCTGTTAATAGTACAATTAATCGTTTCAAATTTCGCATTTAGTAAGTATAATATCCTTATACTGTCGTTTTCCTATTTAAATTGCTTTTATTATATCTATTATCTATACATTGTTCTTATATTTGTATTCCATTAGCTTATTAATTTCTATTTCCTATTTATTAACTTCTGATTTATTTCTATTAAGTTCCGCATCTAGGAATATAGGATGTAGCTTTTTAAAACGTTTAGGGGGCAGTAAGATCTATAATTGATTTATAATCCATTTATCTAAAGCGTTTGCAGGTAGGTCCTGTGATTGTTATATTAATATATTAGGCTTCTAATTAAGTTTGCCTAGTTAGTATATAATCTTAAAGTTAAATTATAAGAGGTATTCAGCCTAACAAATTTAGCGCTACATTAATTGTTTTATAGTTATAAAGTACTACAGATTCTTATGGTCTGTTAATATATATATTGGGAACAACAATCCTTTAAGCTTGGGATACTATTGTTTAAAGCATCTAATAATTGCAAGCAGTTCCTTATTATATATCTTATAGTTTGATTTAGTAGGGGCGAGTTTCTAAGAGAGAAAGGCTACTAGACGTAGCTCGCCGTTCTTATTATATTACAATAACACTCCTCCTAGTGCATGATTAGGCGAATCTATTTTAACAATGCATTTAAGGTTAGGGTTAAAGTAGGTAAGAATTAGAGCAGTTATAAAACAATACTTTAGGTTATTAAAAGCTTATTTATATTTAGTAGTCCATTTAAATTTTATATTCTTTCTTATTAGGTTTATTAATAGCTAGGCAATTTCCAAGAAGTAGTTAATAAATTAATAATAGAAGTTTATAAATCCTAGAAATCCTTAAATGTCTTATATATTGCTAGGGCTTCCCTAGTTTATAATTGCGGCGACTTTTTTAGGGTCCATTTTAATTCCGTTATAGGATATAATTAAGCCTAAGTATATAACCTTAGACGCGTAGAACTTGTATTTCTTAATATTGCATTATAAGCCCGCATTTTATAGGCGTTTAAGAACCATTCTAGTATATTTTTAATATTTAGAAAGCAAGGACAAGTAGATTAAGATATTATTAATATACACGGTAATAAATACATTAAGGAATTTATAAAGCGTATTATTAATATATTGCTAAAACGTACTAGGACCGTTTTTTACGCCAAACGGCATTACTAGGTATTTAAAGAGTCCCTATTATATATAAAAAGCTGTGTACTTCTTATCTCCTTTATATATACGGATTTTATTAAAGGTAGTAACTATGTTAAGCTTTGTAAAGTACTATGCCTTTACTAAACAGTTAAGCGTTTCTTAAATTAGGGGAATTATATATTAGTTTTAAATCATAATTATATTTAGAGCTTAATAATTAATATAAAATCTTAAGCCTCCTCCTGGCTTTTTAATGAATAATATGGGTAAGGTAAATAGAGATTAACTAGAGCAAATAAATCCTTTTTCTAGATATTTGTTAAGGTATTATTATATTACAAGTAGTTCTTCTTATAACATACCATATAGCGGACTAAACTTTAGTGTTATACTAGGCTTAAGTTCTATCTTAAAATCGTGCTTATTTTAGTGTGGGGCTAGTTAGTCTACAAATTGTTTTTTAAACTCATTAATTAGATTATGGTACTCTTTAGGTACAAGAGGTTAAGGATTAATATACTATTTTAGTTCTAGTGCTTTCTTAATATCTTCTATAGTTATAGCAAAAATTTTATAATCTCATCTTTTTACTAATAAGATAAAGGGTGCGGCCTATATCATACAAATTTTAAGAGGTTTTAACATAACATCTTTACATTCTTTACTATAATCGGCAGTTGTAGCTTTATTATATTAGTTTAAGGTTTATAGTAAGGGTAATTTATATTATTTTAAATTTGAATAGTTATATATATATTCATAGGGCAAATGGGTTTTTAAGTAATAACTTCGGCAGTAGGTTATATAGAACTTTAGTATTTCTTTAACCCAGCTAATTAAAGGGTTATATTGTTTTAGCCATCTATATCCAAGTATTATCTTATATTGCTTTAAGGGTGTTATAAATAGGGAAACATATTTAAGGTATTTACCTATCCACATTTTTATAAGAGCGTAGTGTATCAATTCGCTATATATTAAGGGTTTGCTATTAAAGCCTTATAGGCCTTAAGGCTTATTAAGTTTTTTTAAATTTAGGCGTTGGGTTTTCGCGTAGTTTATATTAATAAAGCCCATGCTAGTGGCTCCGCTGTCTATAAGGATTTATATCTCCTTCTATTTTCTAAGTATTTAAATTTTACTAAGTATATTAAGGGAGTCATGTTGTGTATCAGCGCTAGAAGAGCCTAGACACTTATACTCTTCTACTTCTTATCCTAAGGCGCGACTTGGCCCTAGAACAATTCATTTTCTAAGTTAGCTAAGGATAAGATGCTTTATAATAACTAGGTATAATTTATAGAACAAGTATAAGTTAAGGAGTAAGTACGGCTTAAAGAATAAGTATAATTTAAGGAGTGGGTGTGATTTAAAGACCAGAAGGAACTACAGCGGACTTTTTTAAAAGGGTGAGTTCGGCAATTCCTTTAAATATGTCCTTTTCTACTATATCTAAAGCATTCTCTATTTGCGGCTTAAGTTCTTTATTTATCGGTTTCTAAGGGTGCATAGGATTAAGTGGCGTCAAGGTCTATAGGGTCGTGCATAGGTTTCAGAGAAGGGTCGCGCTTTAGGGTATATATTGGTTTTATAGAGCTTTAAACATAAGGTGTGGTTGGCTTTAGAGAATGAGTCTGTTTGTTATATTAAAGGTCCTTATTAATTTGTTAACACATTATAGCAAATTCGGGTAGGTCCTTTGGCAGTTCCCTACCTACTAACTATGCTCTAATTTTATCCAAAATAGCTCATTAAAGAGCAGCAACTCTAGCGGCTTTATTCCAATCTAGTTCACCAACAAGGCCTAAAAATTCCAAAAAGAAGCTTATAAAGTCTCGGTTCCATTATTATAGGTTTTTAAGTTTAGTAATAGTAGTGTGTTCGCGGCTGGCGTCATTATATATTCATTCTAGCAGAGAGACAAAGGTTTTAAAATTAATAAAGGTGCCATTATAAAAGAATAGGTCTATGGTTTATACAGCATTTTTGCTTAAACGAGATATTTTATAGCTAACCTTGCTAGCTTTAGTAGGGTATCGGTTATAGTTTGTTAAAAGTTTAAGACGGAGCTTAGTTACAAAGGGACGTAGGTTATTTTAATTTCTATTAAATATTAGAGGGTCAGGAAGCTTTTCTGATTTCACGGCAGGTACTAGGTTCGTTATAGGTATAGGTTAAGCTACCGTTACTAGTTTAGGGTTCGTATTTAACGGGCTAGGTTTAGATACAGTTATATTAATTTCGTTTATAGGTGGTGTCGGGGTCTCTAATGTAAATGCTTAGACGTTATAGAGTTCTTCATAGAGTGCTTCTATTAATCACTAATGCTGGGCTTCTAGTGCAGCCCACTACTAAGCTAAGGCATCCGTAAAGGACTGTTGCATTATGGTTAACTGTTCCCTAACTAGGGACATAATACTTATAGTTATTAAAGAGGATTTGGGTTCGTTTACTATTTCAATAGTAATTGTTTTTTAACGTAACGTAATATAAGGGCGCAAAGAGGCTTTAGGGAAGATTTAAAGGAATAATATAAATTCTATCTAAATCTAAGGGTATATAGCTTTTTAAGAGAACAAGACATTACGTAAAGAAGAGAAGGGAATAACCAGAGAATCTTGTAATTAAATAGTCAGGGGTCTTGGTCGATGCGTGCGCACGTGCGCACGCGGACGGACTTTAGTAGAATTCGATTGATCTAGCAGAACTTGGCAGAAGTCAATCAAGCTGGCAGAATTCGGCAGAATTCGGTCAAAGCGTCAAGTTTATCTTGTCAAGTGTTTTACCGAGACATTCCTACTGAAACTAGGCTAGTCCCGTTATAGTAAGCATATAAGCTAGAGCTCCTACCTACTATAGCACAGCTCTACCTGGTCTTTTATATCTCCCTACTAGAGCCTTATAGGTCACGCCCTAGGTTTTAACCCTTAGCAGTAGAAGAGCTTAAGGAAGGCAACTAGGAAGTAGAAGTAATTATCGCCTACTAGGATTATGCTAGACAACCGTAGTACCTTATTAAATAGCTAGGATGGCCAAATAAGTATAACAAATGGAAATATAAGACAGAACTTAAGAATTGTTAATAACTGCTAGATAAGTACTGTAAGCGGAATACCCTAGTCTTATAGCTAAAGCATAGGCGAAAAGTAAGCGCTGCTGCTAAGACACAACCTATATAAAAGCGGAGTAGAGGACATCCTAAGGGATTAAAGAATAAGTTAACGCTTATAGTAAGAACTGCGGCATATATATATAGGGTGAAGCGTAATTTATTAATATCCTATATAAGCCATACTCTAACACAACCTAGTTATGCTAGCGACTCGCAGGCAACTTATAGGCGAGGCTATAGCATACACTAATAACAAAACTTAATTTAGAAAATACCCTTTCTAGACCTAGTCCGTTACGCTATACCAGCTTAACAGATTATTTATATTAGAAAATAGGCCCGCTTTAACTAGGGTCTACTTAACTAGGGTCTAAGACCTTCCAGTAACTTACTAGTAGCAACCTATACCAATAACTTATACTATTTTATATATATACTATGCAGATAATGTATAAGGCTAAAGCATAGGTTAGCGGCGGATTTAACAGGTATATAGCCTTACCGTCTATAAATCTGGCTATATATAAGTAACCTATAACCTACCCACAAAGTATCTATAGCGCTATACTAGTATAGCGCAAGGCTAAAGCAGGGTTAGTGGCGGATTTAATAGGTATATAGCCTTACCGTCTATAAATCTGGCTATATATAAATAACCTACAACCTACCCACAAGGTACTAACGACCTACCTATATAAGTAAGCTTTTGGAATATCTCTAACAGTCTTAAATTTAGACAATAGCATTAAGCTCTACTAGCTCTAAGCGTTAAATAGACTAATTAGGATTTTCTATGCCAGGTATAGAAAATTGCTATTAGCTTAGTTAAATGTAGGGAGTTTTAGCAAGGCAAATCTAACTAATTAGACAACTTTAACCGGCGGTTAAAGTTCCTTAACATCTTTACGCCGCGCATATATACCACTTATCTCTCTATACGCAAAATCAAAACACTCTTTCCCCTCTAAATTTTTTTTTTCCTTACTAAGGTTTTTTATGGGGTTTTATTAAGGCTTAAGTATATAAAGGATTAGGGGCAATCCTTTTTAAAGGGGGGGCATTATTAGGTAAAACCTAAGTAGATAGTTATATAGCTATAAGGTATAGGCGACCCTGGGGTAACCTAGGGGTAACTCGCCCGTAAGTTACGTGCACTATATATAACTAGGGAAACCCCTTTCTTACCTTACACACAGACTCCTCTTTTTCCCTTAAGGATTTGTCTGTCTATATAATATACCCTATTATTCTATTATTGAGCTCCCTATTTATATCCTTACCTTATAAAGATCTAATAGTTTAAAATAATGTTATTATTAGTATAGATTTAAATAATCCGACGGTTAATATTATTGGCCAATATTTGGTATTGGCTAATATCACTAAATTACCCAATATCAATAGTATATACATAGTTACATTTGTATGGCTAAATCCGCGGCTAAGTTATAATTACGCAGGCAAGGGGGCCCGTGCGTTCAGTAACTATAAAGGTTGCCCTATATCCACAGTCGAATTTTAATTGCTAGCGACGCCGCTTTTTCAACACCTGTTAAGCCCTATGCGTAGAGCCTGCTAAGCGCTTTCTGCTTATACTAGAATGGCAAGAATCGGCCGTAGGTTAATGGAGTTATTTATATTTTAAGTTGCGCGCCGCCATTATAAAGCACCCTAAAGCACCCTATTAAACTTATATTACACCAAAATAAGCCCCTAGGGGGCTATAGATAAAGGCTTTAATAAAACTTATTAGAATTTAGATATAGATAATATATATAACTATTTTAAAGCTTTTCTACCCACTTAAAGCCGTTTACAAAGCTAATCTAGCGAGCACTACATCTGCTCCTACTGTAGATTAACCTACTATATAGCCACCTCCTCGCTAACCTTCTGGGCCTATATAACCCGCTTAATCTCCTTAATAACCTTAAGCTATAAGGACTACTATTAAACCTTCTTTTATTAGGCAACCCGCCATCTACTGCCCTATTTAGAATCCAGCGCTACTATAGAAGGACTACCCCTAGCCCTTTAGTCTACTTACGCTAAAGAGCCTATATGGAGTTTACTGTACGGCTTATATAGTATATAGGAGGAGACCCAGACCTGGGCTTTAGCTAGGACTGCAGCTCTAGCTATGGCAGTAGCAGTAGTGGCTATAGTAGTAGTAGTAGTAGTAGCTACGGCGGTAGTAGCGACAAAGCTATACGGGAAGGAGAGCTTATAGCACTTACCTAAGCGGATGTATATCTGCTAGATTTCGTAATAAATAGAGCTAAAGGGGCTGCTTCTATAGGCGGACGTAGGGGGTTAGTAGACTGGCATATTGCTACTATAGCTAAAGGGGGTTCTAGTTAAAATATAAGGCCTCTAAATATTAGTAGTTAAAGCTATAAAGGCTAGACTCCCTAGAACTTATCTAGATAGTCTAATAAGCCCTTAACCTTACTAGCTGTCTACTTATTTTTAGTATATAGAGCCTTTAATTAGTTAGTAAGGAGCAGTATAGCCTAGTAGAGAATTAATAGCTAGTTTAGGTTTCCCTTTTCCTATAGGTAGGGCTTTAGCTCCTGTATAAAGGCCTTATATACCTTATACTAAAAAATAGGGTAGCTCTATACTAGATAGCTTAGGAATATCTTATAGAGGGCTATTAAGTCCTATAAAATAACCTTATAAAGGTAAAAGAGAAGGCTTATAACCCCTATAGCGGTAAGGTTATTAATCTGGTATAGCTATAGGCTAAAATAGCCCTTCCATTTATCTAGTTTATGCTATATTATTAATAGCAGCGCATTAGGCGGTGTAATATCTATATAGCGGATTTTAAAGCAGCCTATCTATAAAGGGTACACTACTATTAACTATATAAACTCTTATAGGAGAAAGTTTAAGTAATAGCCTACTATCTACTTTTAGTTCTACCTCCTAGCGTATTAAATCTGGTCCTTACTAACCCCCTTTAGCCCTACTATTTTAGCGCTAGCGTTTTGCCTAATATATATCTTCTTCTCTAAGAAGATGCCAATATACTAGAAGGCCTTTATAACCTAATCTTACTACAAGTTATATAAGAGGGCCGCCTTATAGTCCCTTATACTACTCTTAATTAGGTATATATTATACTATACTAAGCGCCTACTAAAGTCTAGAAATAGCTTAGTACTAAGATTATAACGGAACCCTGTTATAACGGAACCTTGTAGCAGGAACTACGGTGGGTCCTATTATTAGGCTAGGTATATAGGTAAAAACAAATCAACAACGTAATAATAACTGGTGGAGTGGTTACCTAATAGATTAACTCCAATTATATTTTGAGATTTACTACGAAGAGAGAACTATCTGGGTAGGGACTATAGTCCTTTAAATATACAACTATACGCCTAAGAAATCCCTTTGCTTTGTAAGGTATGTATACTCTGTCTACTCTATTATAGATTATATCGCGTAACCTTAGCTACTATTTCTTGTTATATAGTTCTACTAGATCTATTCTGGACTGTACCTATATTAACTAACTAGCTTCCTCCAACTCTTCTCTAAGTAGTTGTAACATTATACTTAAGCTGTCTGTAATACTATCTCCCTTCTCTTTATCTTTGTCCTTGAAGATTCCTAATATCTCCAAGTTGTCTACTAGAGGTATAATGTCCGTTTAATTAGTCTGGTTAATATCCTTACTTATTATACCTAAAGCTTCTTCTTCTTCTTCTACAGCTTGCCGGTCTCACACTGTTGCTATAATCTTGTCTTTAGGTAAGATAATGCCGTCTCCATATTCTCGCTGTATAAAAGAGGGGTTGGTTTATATTATACTAGCGAGCCCTTTATCTTAATAACTGTTCTTTTGTTTGGAGTGCACTAAAGCAAACATTTAATCGTCCTATGACATTCGCTCTATCTTTAACGCTAAGTATGCGCGTCCTATAACTTTTAACAGTCTTTGGGTTCCCTAAGTAACTTATTATAGGGTCTTATGTTTAATCTACCGCTAAGAAACTTAACGGTAAACTAGCCTCTGCGCTGCTCGAGGTTTAACATGTCTTAGAAGAGTCTGTATATATCCTTAAAACTTAATATCTAGCTTATACTTGTCTTTAACGTCTTAAATATATATATAAGAAGGTTTATTCTAAGGAGTAAAAACTAGTTTAATAGGGTCTATTTAAGCTAGGTAATAAAAGGACTAGCTCTTTTCCTATAAGGGAAACAACTCTAAGTAGCTTAGCAATTGCTTCTCTTAGGTCCCCCTTAGGCGACTTATTTTTTAGCGATCCTTCTTTATTAATATTACCTAACCTGCTTTCTTCTAATACTCCTATACCTTTCCCATAGCGTTCTTTAGGTTGCTTAGTGGTTCCTAAATAGTCTTACTATAGCCTATCCACTTTACTTTATACTATATTTCGTTATCTACGTCCTTATAACTAATAATCTTTAAAACTTGCTATTCGTCTTCTTCTTGTCCTCTATATATGTCTGCCTTATAAACTGGTAGCTTAATATCTCCGTGTACTGGTTCTAGCATTGCAATATACTATATAGGGTAGATCTTTATTTTGGCTAGTAGGTTTAACTTATATATAACCAATAAAATTCTTTACTTAACTTTAAAAGGTCCTAATCTAATATAGTCTAACTTCTTGCTTAGCCATCAACTCTTAAAATTTTTGTATAGTAGCCATACTTTATCTCCCTCCTTTAGATCTGGTCCCTTAGATCTTTTAGCATTATAGTACCTTTTTATCCTTTACTATACTAGCTTGGCTGTTTCCGTAAGGTCTATATAAAGATTTATTAATATCTCCATTCTTTATTTAGCTGTGCTACTCGTTTTCTTTACTTGGTATAGCGATAACAACGTTCTTAGCTTATACCTATAATCCGCCTTAAATAGTAATATCCCCATTCCTTCTTATAGTATTGCATTATATGCAAACTATATAACTGGTAATAACAATACCCAATTATTCTATGCGTAATTAATATAATGCCTTAGATACTGTTCTAGTGTCTAGTTTAGTCTTTCCGTTTATCCGTCCGTCTACGGATAATACGCTGTAGAGGTTACTGCGCGAACTCCTTATTCTGCCAGAAATACTTCCTAAAATACTACTATAAATCTTGGATCTCTATCCAATATAACTTTATTTGGTGCTCTATATTTTATAAATACTTTCTTTATATAAATTCTAGTGATATCTTCTACTAATATCTCTTTAGTGTATACTATAAAGTATCCCTACTTTATTAGCTTATCCACTATTACTAAAATTACGTTATAATTTTATCCTATAATAGGATCTCTTAACTTTAGTAACTTAATAATAAAGTCCTATAATATAACCTCCTATAGTCTTCCTGGTGTCTTAACAGGTTATAGCCCTCTATATGGCTTATACCTTGTTAGTTTGTTTCTTTGGCAATCTAAATATTCTTTTATAACTTATCTTGCTAATCCCTAGATTCTTTAAATAATATACTCCTCCTAAAGTCTTAACACTAGTTCTATAGACCCGTTGTGTTCTTATATTATTCCCTTATGGAATTCCTTAATAAATTCTTCTGCAATAGACTTAGGTATATATGTTGCTTCTCTATTCTCGTATTGCTCTAAGTTTAGATCCTCCTCCTATGCTTTTTAGATCTTCTATGTCTAATTACTTTCTAGTAATTTATAAACCTAACTTTCTTTAGTTGCTATAATCTTTAGATAATTATACCTAATTAATCTATCTTAATCCCTTCGCAATAAAGCTCCTAACGGCTTTTTGTTACTTTATAGTTTAGCCTTTCTGCTTAGAGCGTCTGCTTATATATTGTCTATACCCTTAGTATACTAAATTTCGAAATGGTATTCTATAAGTATTTCCGCCCATCTAACCTGTCTTTGGTTGAGTTCCTTTATTATTAGGAATCCTATAAGGTTCTTATAGTCCATTTTAACTATAAATGGTTTCTCTGTGCCTTATAAGAATGCTCTTTATTTCTTAAGTGCTATAACTATACCTAATAACTCCTTATTGTAGATGTCGTAGTTTAACTCTAGTGGTGTTATTTTCTAACTATAGTATACTACTAGATGCTATGCATCCTGGTGCTTTTATAGCAAGCATACTCTTAGTGTAAAGTCTAATATATCTGTCTTAACAACTGTTTCTAACTTTAGTTAATAGATCTTAAGGACTGGCTCTTAGGTAAACAACTCTTTAAGTTTCTAAAATAGCTTCTTCTACTTATTACCCTAAACCCACGGTTCCTCCTTCTTTGTTAGCCTTATAAACGGCTCAATGCTTTTTAACTATTATGCTATAAACCTCCTATAGTAGTTATAAAACCCTAGAAACAACCTTAATTACATAACGTTCTCTAGTTCTTGCCAACTTACTATAGCTTTGACTTTCTTTAGGTATATGCTAATCTTTCCTAGTTTAATAATAAATCCTATAAAATCGGTTTTCCTTATAAAGAACTTATATTTCTTAATTACTACTAGCATCTGTTCTTCCTATAGTCTCTTTAAGACCCATTTAACATGTTTTCTATATTCTCCCTTATTCTCTAAGTAAATAATAATATTGTTAAGATATGCCATAATAAACTTATCTAGGTGTTCTCTTAATATACTATTAATTCGCTTTTGGAATATTACTAGTACGTTTATAAGCCTAAGTTGTATAACTAATAGCTTATATAGTCCTTCCTTTAACCTAAAGGCTGCCTTCTACTTGTCGCCTTCCTTAATCCTAATCTAATGGTACGCCTACCTTAGATCTATCTTTGTAAAGATCTTTACGTTACCTATCCTATCTTAGATTTCGCTAATTAAGGGTAAAGGATACCTATCCTTCCTAGTAATGCTGTTTAACTATCTATAATCTATGCATATTCTAAGTTTTCCGTTTTTCTTTAGGATAAACAATACTGGATATCCTGCTAATAACTATAATAGTCTAATATATCCCTTCCGTAAGTTTTCCTAGATAAACTCCTTAAGTGCCACTAACTTGGTTTCAGTAAGCTTATAGATTAGAAAGAACTTTAGACTTATTCCCTCTTTTAATTCTATTTTATAGTCCTATACTATGTGTTCTAACAGCTTCTTACTTTCTAGTAACCATAACTTTTTACTATACTTATAGTATCTCTTTAGTATATAACTTAAGCCTTACTTAGTCTCCTTATACGTTGCTCTAACTTGGTATTATACTAACTTGGTTTACTGTCGCATTTTATATTATTAAGTATCCCTAATATTGACCTAACCTATAACCTAATCGACCTTTAAATTATACTTCTATAACTAAGGCATTCCTAATATCGCCTTATCCTATCCTAATAGTAGGATATTAAAAGACATCTTAACTGGTCTTCCTTTAATAGTTAACTAAATAGGTCCTATTTTAAGATTAATAATGCCTCCTCTATAGGCTATCTAATCTCCTAAAATTGTTATAAGTGGATATAGGTGTTCTTTCTGTCTATATAGTAACCCTATCCTTTTCACTACTTTTAGTAACACGTGGTTCCTTATTACTCCACTATCTATTAACACTTTAAACTGCTGATCTTGCCATTTAACTTATAAATTTAGGTATTGTTTTTAAATTCCTTTAAGGGTCTAAGGCTCTAACACTAGTTCTCTCTAGTCCTGTACGCCTCCCCTTTTCCTAACTATTGGCTGCTAGATCCTGCTTGTACTTAGTCCAACCTTAGCTAATACTTAGTTTGTTTCTTTTCCTCTATATACTATAGATAAGTGTTTTCTAGGCACTCCTACTACTGTCATCCCTCTAGGCATTCTTCCGTAAGGAATCTTCCTGGTTAAAGTGTTAAGTCTCCTTAACCTTATACTTCTACTAGGTGCCATCTATGTATATACTTAGCGTCCCTAAACCGCTTCTCTTCTAGTGCCTAATATATCCTTACTAGGTACTTCCGGTTCTTATCTTTTAGTGCTCTATATATATTGCAAGTGTCATCCACACAAGCTATCCACAATAGTATATAATACGCTAAGTGACTTAGGTCTACTCTTAGCTTGTCTTTGTTTTTAAGTTTAAACCTATACCTAGTTAACCTAATTACTGGTATCTCTATTACAGGTACTAAGATTTGTTGTTCACTTCTCTAGTCCCTAGATCCTTCTTCTAGGTTCCTTAATGTCATAATTAATGCCCCTTTAATGTAACTTATGCGTTTTTCCGTAATAGGTTGGTTTTAGACAACTTTTTTATCTAGCTATATATAAAAGTCTTCCTATTTGTTGTTATATTGTTGCCTATACCACTTTCCGTATAACTGGTTTAGTGTGTATAGTTTACCTATTAGAAAGTACCTTGTTATTGCTACATTGTGACATCCTTTAGTATATCTTTTTTTAAATCTAGTTAGAATATCTAGATCCTCTTCTTGTTCCAATTTATCTAACCATTTTACCCTAGGTGTCCCTGCACTTGACCTATTAGTAACTCTTTATATAGGTGCTCTATCCCTTATATAACCTGGCATAGCTAACCTCTTGTCTAGCTTTTACTCTTACTATATAATGATTCTTATCCTAAACTTATTTATAGTTTCTTATTTTCTGCGTCTTGTAGCTGGGTCCTTAAAGTCGTCTTACTTTTTAATCACTATAATAACTTTTCAATCTTTAGGCTAAACACTAGGTTTACCTGGAACTGCTATAGCCCTTATTTGTTATTTGAAATCTTAGTTGCCTAATAACGTTTTTACTTATTCCCCAAACTCTTGGTTCTTAAACTTGCGTCCTATACTTATTCATTTGTCACTAAACTAAGTCGCTGCTCTTTCCCATTGGTTTCCATCTGTTATAGGTTCTGGAGCTGTCCTTATTACACCTTATAAGTCTAGAGCCTTCCTTATCTCTTCTTAAGAATCTTAGACCTATAGCCTTTTACCTTTATTAAGTAATAAGCTAGCACTAGCAGTTATCTACTTACTTAGTTTCTTTAAACGTTGCTCCTTTTGTCTTATAAAGCAATGGAAATCGTATCTAATGGTGTCGCAATACCTATTACTAAACCTTATTCCGTAATAGTCTCAGTTTCTACTTCTGTTTTAACTTCTCCAAGGTTTACATGCTCCCAGTAAGCTGCCTTCGTTGCCTTGTCGTTAGTAAACACTTCGCCTATATTAAACTTATTATCTTTAATGTCCGATCTGCAAGCTAGTTCGTTGGTTCCTCTAAACTTAGATAATAATAGCTCCTATAGCCAATAGCTTACGCCGTACTTAGCGTCCTTATAAATTTAGCATGCGTTATTATAACAAAACGCAAAACTATTAATTAAACATTCTTTTGTTCCTTATAGTGCACCATTGTCCCTCTATACGTATGTGCCGTCTGCTAGCCTAGTTCCCTTTACTGCGTAATTACTCTAACCACCTTTATAGTCTCTGGCGAAATGACCTTATTTTCCGTAATTTATATAAGCCCTATCTTTAAACCATTTTTCTTGTTATGGAGTCCGCCTAAACGTCTTCTGCTACTAAAATCCCTAGTTTGGCCTCTACTCCTAGGTCCTTTAATTACTAGATCCTTAACCTCTAGGTTTTTATAGTTTCTTTCCCCACCTTTAGGTTTCTTTAGTACCACTTAGGTCTATTAGCTCTACGCCATTCTATAGTTTTTAACTCTATGTCTATCGTTACGTACTCTGCGCCTTATATAACTATAGAACTCTGTCCTAACCCTTCTTAGCCTATTCTCTTTAATAGATCCTATTATCGATCTTTATTAACTAGTCTATTAACTCTTTTAGAGTATCCGCATCTTCCATCAGAATAATTATATCCTAAACTTTAGCCTTAAGTCCTTACTTATACTGTGCCATAAGCGCCCTGTTATTCCACTTAACCTATATAGCTAGTATTTAAAACTGTGTTATATACTCAATTGCTAAAGTATATTGTAATAAGTTCTAAAGTTTCCGTTCCGCTGTCGTGGTTGCTTTAGGGTCTCTAAATATTTGCGTTAACCATTCTACAAATCCGTTCCAACTTGCAAACACATACCGTACGTCTAGGTTAGTAGTCGTTACACCATTTACTTATATCTCTGTAAGGTAAGGCTCGAACCACTCTAGAGCTCTCCCTAACAAGAATAGTCCTGCGTACGCTACCTAGTCCATAGGTGTTACTAACTTCGCTCCTTCCTGCATAACCTTAAAATGCATCTACATAAGAAACCCTTTAAGCTTTAACTTCTCTCCTAAGAACCGTTTAATTAAAGGTAACTTAACCTTTACTGCTCTAATTCCATTAATACGTTCTTTAAGTAGCCTGCTATTATCCTATAAGTAATTAACTATTTCCTGTAACTAACCTTGCGTAACTACTTAAGAATCTGTATCTGCTATACTAGTGTCTCCTAACCCTAAGGTTGTGGCTGCCGTTGACGTCGTCGTGACTAGTGCTTTAGGTGGCATATTGTTTAACCTTGTTTAATACCATAACCTTAGTAGTAAATGTGTAACGGAACCTTATAGCAGAAACTACGGTGGGTCCTATTATTAGGCTAGATATATAGGTAAGAACAGTGTCAACAACGTAATAATAACTGGTGGAGTAGTTGCCTAATAGATTAACTCTAATTATATTCTAAGATTTACTACAAAGAGAGAACTATCTGGGTAGGGACTGTAGTCCATTAAATACACAACTATACGCCTAAGAAATCCCTTCGCTCCGTAAGGTACGTGTACTCTATCTGCTCTATCACAGATTACACAGATCACACAGATTATACAGATTATATTATATAACCTCGGCTACCATTTCTCGTTACATGGTTCCACCGGATCCATTCTAGACCGTGCCTATATTAACCAACTAGCTTCCTCCAACTCTTCTCCAAGTAGTCGTAACATCGTACTTAAGCTGTCCGTAACAAAGATCCTAGCAGTATAGGAGATAGAAGGCTAGCCCGCTAAGTATATAAATAAGCGGTCTCCTATTCCGCAGGGCCCTAATAGTCTTAAAATAGCTATACTGGTTCTACTTACCTATATATATAGTAAATATTAAGGGCATATAGCGTGTGGGGCCTTTACTTTTAAACTTAAAGGTAAATAGATTTAAGATCTTAGTAGAGCATTTATTGCTATTATGGGTAAGTATATAGTAGCCTAATAGGATATTAATAAGTGTGTGGAAGTAGCACTCTAGGGATAAGACGGCGCCCCTAGTCTAGAGCTTATAGTAGATACTCTAAAACTCCTCCTTAGTATAGCCGTTAAGGAGAATATCTCTGTCCTTGTTAGTAAACTGCTTTTTTTTATACTACGCGTCCCTTTACTATAGCGTCTTTAGGTACTCCCTAAAGCTATCCTCCTATAAAAACAGGTGGCTATTTATTTTTATGGCTTTCTATATCTAATAGAGGTTTATTAAAGTAGTAATATAGCTATAAACTAACCGCTATAAGAGACGCGTCTCCTCTTAGGGTATATTACTATTAGCTTTATAGCTCTTCCCTTTTAAGGGCTAGGCTATAACCTCCTTAATAAAAAAGAGAAGT
>Ga0307507_10005038_pt1 | contig 22280 bp, 14 predicted proteins | sample 7_EM_MG_FD_207223 | JGI IMG/M metagenome (GOLD analysis project Ga0307507, IMG submission 207223) | Populus trichocarpa ectomycorrhiza microbial communities from riparian zone in the Pacific Northwest, United States - 7_EM | ecosystem: Host-associated > Plants > Roots > Unclassified | place... | reverse complement strand
CTGCTGACCAGCGACGAGCCGGTCGTCGAGCAGTTCCTCAACGGCCGCAAGCGCGGCCCCATCGGGATGTCCGAGGAGAAGGACACCGCGACGATGGCCCGCGAAGAGGCCGAAGCTGCCGCCGGGCACTCCGATGGCAGCCCGGACGAGGACGTCCGCGGCGTCGTGCCCCAGATGCAGCCCAGCCCGGGCCTGCCCGAGCGCGGCGGCGAGCGCCGCCGCAAGGACCGCGTCATGCGGATCCTGCACACGCTCCCGCCGGCCGCCCAGGAGGGCATCATCGAGTCGCTGAGCCCTGACGAGCAGCGCCACTACGGCGTGCACCCGCACCTGATGGCCCGCGCGGGCCACCACACCCCGAACGCGTTCGGGGAGCCGGAGATGCCCAACCAGCACCACGGCCAGCTGCCCACCGAGCAGATCGCCCGGATCCCCGGCGGACAGCCGCCGAGACCCGGCAACTACCGGCCACCACGCGACAACGGGCCAGGTGGCAGGTGAGTTCTCCCGCAACACAGGCGAAGATCCCCGGGATCGGCATGCTCCGCCAGACCGGGAACCTGTTCGCCCTCGGCCTCGACATCATTCGTGGCATCTTCCAACGGCCGTTCCAGCTGCGGGAGTTCATCCAGCAGGCGTGGTTCATCGCGAGCGTGACGATCCTGCCGACGGCGCTGGTCGCCATCCCCTTCGGCGCGGTCATCTCGCTGCAGTTCGGCTCGCTCGCCCGTCAGCTCGGCGCGCAGTCCTACACCGGCGCGGGCTCCGTGCTCGCCACCGTGCAGCAGGCCAGCCCGCTGGTCACCGCGCTGCTGGTGGCGGGCGCGGGCGGCAGCGCGGTCTGCGCCGACATCGGCGCCCGCACCATCCGCGAAGAGATCGACGCGATGGAGGTGCTCGGCGTCTCCGCGGTGCAGCGGCTGATCGTGCCCCGCACCCTGGCGATGATGCTGGTCGCGCTGCTGCTCAACGGCATGGTCAGCGTCATCGGCGTGCTCGGTGGCTACTTCTTCAACGTCGTCCTCCAGGGCGGGACGCCGGGTGCGTACCTGGCGAGCTTCTCCGCGCTGGCCCAGCTCCCGGACCTCTGGGTCGGCGAGCTCAAGGCACTGATCTTCGGCTTCATCGCCGCGGTCGTCGCCTCCTACCGCGGCCTCCACCCCTCCGGCGGCCCGAAGGGCGTCGGCGACGCGGTGAACCAGTCGGTGGTCATCACGTTCCTGATGCTCTTCGTCGTGAACTTCGTGATCACGCTGATCTACCTGCAGATCGTCCCTGGAAAGTTGGACTAGCGCATGACGTTCCTCCAGGGCGCGAAACGCGTCGCCAACCGTCCTTTGCAGACGCTGGACCAGCTCGGCGACCAGATGTCGTTCTACGGCCGGGCACTGCTGTGGACGCCGCGGACGCTGCGCCGCTACACCAAAGAGGTCCTCCGCCTGCTCGCCGAGGTGAGCTTCGGCTCCGGTTCGCTGGCGGTCATCGGCGGCACGGTCGGCGTCATGGTCGGCCTGACCCTGTTCACCGGTGTCCTCGTCGGCCTCCAGGGCTACTCGGCGCTGAACTCGATCGGGACGTCGGCCTTCACCGGCTTCCTGACCGCGTTCTTCAACACCCGCGAGATCGCGCCCCTGGTCGCCGGGCTCGCGCTGTCCGCCACTGTCGGCGCCGGCTTCACCGCCCAGCTCGGCGCGATGCGGATCTCCGAGGAGATCGACGCCCTCGAGGTCATGGGCGTGCCGAGCCTGCCGTACCTGGTGACGACGCGGATCATCGCCGGGTTCGTCGCGGTCATCCCGCTCTACATCATCGGGTTGCTGAGTTCGTATCTGGCGTCACGACTGGTCGTTATTTACATCTACAACCAGTCGGCAGGTACCTACGACCACTACTTCGACCTGTTCCTACCACCGCAAGACGTGCTCTATTCGTTCATCAAGGTGCTGATCTTCAGCGTCCTGATCATCCTGTCGCACTGCTACTTCGGCTACCGCGCCAGCGGCGGCCCGGCCGGCGTCGGTGTCGCGGTCGGCAAGGCAGTGCGCCTGTCCATCGTCACGGTTTCGATCATGAACTTCTTCATCGGGTTCGCCATCTGGGGAACCGACGTCACGGTAAGGATCGCGGGATGAAGGTGCTACGGACCAGGCTGCTGGGTCTGCTCTTCGTCGCCGTTCTGGTCGGCGGGATCGCGCTCTCGGTCGCGCTCTACGACAAGGCCTTCACGTCGTTCGTGACGGTCAAGCTGGAGGCCGACAGCATCGGCAACCAGCTGATCAAGCAGTCCGACGTGAAGGTCCGCGGGCTGATCGTCGGCTCGGTCGCCGACATCGCCGCCACCGACAAGGGCGCCGAGCTGACGCTGGCGCTGCAGCCAGACTCGGCGAAGCTCATCCCGCAGAACGTCTCGGCGCGGTTCCTGCCGAAGACGCTGTTCGGCGAGCGGTTCGTCTCCTTGGAGATCCCCGACAACCCGTCCGCGAAGGCGCTCGCCAGTGGCGACGTCATCCCGCAGGACCGGACGTCGAGCGCGGTCGAGCTGGAGCAGGCCTTCGGTCACCTGATGCCGGTGCTGCAGGCGGTGCAGCCGCAGAAGCTTTCGGCGACGCTCACCGCGATCTCCACCGCGCTTGAGGGCCGGGGCAAGCCGCTGGGCGAGACGCTCTCGCAGCTGGGCACCTACATCGGCGACCTCAACCCGCACACGCCGGAGCTGGAGCACAACCTCAAGGCCCTCGCGGAGTTCTCCGGGCACCTCAGCGACACCGCGCCGGACCTGGTGCAGACGCTGGACAACCTCGGCACCACCGCGAAGACCGTCGTCGACGAGCGCCAGAACCTGGCGAACCTCTACGGCAGCCTGACCCAGGCCTCGGTGGACCTGCAGACGTTCCTCGAGAACAACTCGGACAACATCATCCAGCTCGCCGGCACCGCCCGCCCCACTGCGGAGCTGCTGGCCAAGTACGCGCCCGAGTACCCCTGCGTGATGAAGCAGATGGCGGCCAACGTGCCGCTGATCGACCAGGCGCTGGGCAAGGGCACGGACAAGCCCGGACTGCACGCGACGATCGAGATCGTGGTCCCGCGCGCGGCCTACAAGGCGGGCAAGGAGGAGCCGCGGTTCGAGGACAAGCGCGGCCCCCGCTGCTACGACATCAAGGACATCCCCAAGCCGTTCCCGGCCGAGCCACCGGACGGCGCGTTCAAGGACGGCACCATTCACCAGACCCCGCCGAAGTCGGTGTCCGAAGGCCTCAACCCCGCCAACTTCAAGGCCGACGCGGCCGGACAGGGCGGCGGCGCGGGCGGCGGCAACCCCGCCTACAGCAGCGGTGAGCAGGACTTCCTGGCCCAGCTGCTGGGCCCGCAGGTCGGCCTCGACGCCGCTGCCATGCCGAACTGGAGCGCGCTGCTCGTCGGCCCGCTGTACCGGGGTGCGGAGGTGACGGTCAAGTGACCGAAACGGAAGCCGTAGCCCCCCTCGAAAACTTGACAAGTACGCGCGCGCCCCGGCCGAAGGCCTCGTTATCGCGGGGGCAGGCCGCCTGGGCTCACCACCTGGCGCCGATCAGCGGTAGGCGCGGCCTGGCCACGCGATCGCGATCGCGCGCAGACGGGGGGAAGGCATGAGGGGATTGCTCGCACCGCTGATCAAGCTCAGCATCTTCGTGGTGGTGACCGTGCTGTTCACCACCGTGCTCGGGATCAGCATCGCCAACATCAACACCACCAGCACCAACAGCTACTCCGCGCGCTTCACCGACGCGACGCTGCTGCTGCCCAACGACGACGTCCGCATCGCGGGCGTCCGGGTCGGCCAGGTCAAGGACGTGAAGATCGTCGACAAGCGCCAGGCCGAGGTCGAGTTCGAGGTCGACTCCGGGCGCACGCTGCCCGCCGGGGTGACCGCGCAGATCAAGTTCCGCAACCTGGTCGGCCAGCGCTACGTCTCGCTGAGCCAGGGCAGCGACACCACCGGTAAGACGCTGCAGCCGGGCGGCACCATCCCGCTCGATCGGACCACCCCGGCACTGGACCTGACCGAGCTGTTCAACGGCTTCAAGCCGCTGTTCACCGCGCTCAACCCGGACGACGTAAACAAGCTGTCCTACGAGGTCATCCAGGTCCTGCAGGGCGAGGGTGGCACCGTCGAGAGCCTGCTCTCGCACACCGCGTCGCTGGCCACCACGATCGCCGACAAGGACAAGGTGATCGGCGAGGTCATCGACAACCTCAACTCGGTGCTGGACACGGTCAACGCGCACGCGCCGCAGCTGGACACCCTGATCGTCAACCTCCAGCAGCTGGTCTCCGGCCTCGCCGCGGACCGCAAGCCCATCGGCGACGCGATCGAGGGCCTCGGCAACCTGGCCCAGACGACGTCCGGGCTGCTCGGCGACGCCCGCGAGCCGCTGAAGGACGACATCACCGCGCTGGGCGGGCTCGCCGACAAGCTCAACAAGAACGAGCCCGCACTCGAGCACTTCATCCAGTTCCTGCCCGGGAAGGTCGCCGCGCTGACCCGCACCGCGGACTACGGGTCCTGGTTCAACTTCTTCGCCTGTGAAGCCACCGGGAGTGTCAGCTTGCCCCCGCTGATCAACGAGCCGATCAACCTGCCGCTGCTTCCGGCCAACCGGGAGAGGTGCACGGGATGAAGTCGTTCCAGAAACGCAACCCGGTGCCGATCGCGCTGGTCGGCATCGCGGTGCTGGCGCTCGCGTTCATCGCCGCGCTGAACTCCGACGACCTGCCGGTCATCGGTGGCGGCACCACCTACAGCGCCGACTTCTCCGAGGCCTCCGGGCTGCAGAAGGACAACGACGTCCGGATCGCCGGGGTCAAGGTCGGCAAGGTGTCCGACATCGGCCTCGACGGTGACAAGGTCAAGGTGTCGTTCAAGGTCAAGGACGCCTGGCTCGGTGACCGCACCACGGCCGCGATCAAGATCAAGACGCTGCTGGGCCAGAAGTACCTGTCGCTGGACCCGGAGGGCGAGAAGGCGCTCAACCCGGGTTCCGCGATCCCGCGCGACCGCACGATGGCCCCCTACGACGTGCTCGACGCGTTCCGCGGGCTGTCCCAGACGGTCGACAACATCGACACCAAGCAGCTGGCGCAGAGCTTCGACACCATCTCGCAGACCTTCGCCAACACGCCGGAAGACGTGAAGGGCGCGCTCTCGGGGCTGTCGAAGCTGTCGGACACGATCGCCTCGCGTGACACCCAGCTGTCCAACCTGCTGGCCAACACCCGCGAGGTGTCGCAGACGCTGGTCGACCGCGACGCCGAGGTCCAGAAGCTCATCTCCGACGGCAACCTGCTGCTCGGCGAGGTCTCGCGGCGCGAGCAGGCGATCACCGCGCTGCTCGACGGCTCCCGTGAGCTGGCCACCCAGCTGCAGGGCCTGATCGACGACAATGGCAAGCAGCTCGACCCTGTGCTCACCTCGCTCGACCAGCTCACGTCGATGCTCCAGCGCAACCAGGACTCCCTCGCGCAGGGCATCGCCAAGTTCGCGCCGTTCATCCGGGTGTTCACCAACACCATCGGGAACGGCCGCTGGTTCGACAACTACATCTGCGGGCTGCTGCTGCCATCGGTCGGCCCGCTGAACAAGGATGGGTGCTACGCGAAATGAGTGACACCCGCTTCGGCCAAGCCTTCGTCAGGGGCGCCACCATCGCCATCGTGCTGGCGCTAGTCGTCGCCGGCGGCATCTGGTGGACGTTCAAGGACGCCGGCCGCAACCACCTGACCGCGTACTTCGCCGGCGCTGTCGGCCTCTACGAGGGCAACAGCGTCCGCATGCTCGGCGTCGACATGGGCACGGTCACCAAGATCACGCCGATGGGCAACCAGGTCCGCGTCGACTTCGAGTACGACCGCACGGTCGCCGTCCCGGCCGACGCCAAGGCGCTGATCGTGGCGCCGTCGCTGGTGTCCGACCGCTACATCCAGCTCGCCCCGGCCTACACCGGCGGCCCGCGGATCTCCGACGGCACGGTCATCCCGCTGGACCGCACCGAGGTGCCCCTGGAGGTCGACCAGCTCGCCGCCAGCCTCGCGCGGGTCAGCGAGACGCTCGGCCCCAACGGCGCCAACAAGAACGGCTCGCTGTCGAACCTGCTGACCACCGCGGCCGCCAACTTCGACGGCAACGGCCAGGCGCTGCACGACACGATCACCAAGCTGGGCCAGGCGGCAGGCACGCTCGACGGCAACAAGGACGACCTGTTCAAGACCGTCGAGAACCTCGGCCAGTTCTCGCAGACCCTGGCCGAGGGCGACAAGCAGGTCCGCAACTTCGAGAGCCAGCTCGCCGACGTCAGCGGCTACCTGGCGGGGGAGAAGGACAACCTCGCCCAGACGGTCGCGCAGCTCGGCACCACGCTGACCGCGGTCCAGACGTTCATCGACCAGAACCACACCCGGCTCAAGTCCAATGTGGACAAGCTGGCCAGCGTGACCAAGGTGCTGGTCGACCAGCGCAGCTCGCTGGCCGAGATCCTGGACGTCGCGCCGGTCGGCCTGAGCAACCTGGTCAACACCTACAACGGCTCGTCCGGCACGCTCGACGCCCGCGCGAACCTCAACGAGCTCACCCAGCCGCCGCTGGTGATGATCTGCAACCTGCTCAAGCAGACGCCGGCCGGTGTCGGCGCGCTCGGCAGTCTCTGCGGCTCCATCGCGGGCGTGCTCGACGGGGTGATCCCGCTGCCCTCGGCGGCGCAGACCATCCAGGCGCTGCAGAGCGGCCAGCTACCGCCGCTGCCACTCCCGGTCGCCGGGGCGCTCTACGGCTCGGGAGGCACCAAGTGAGGAAGCTCCTGATCGCCGGCATTGTCGCGACCGCGTCGTCGCTGGTGCTGTCCGGCTGTGCGTTCAAGGGGATCTACGACCTGCCGCTGCCCGGGGGCGCCGAGCTCGGCGACCACCCGTACACGCTCAAGGTCGAGTTCCGCGACGTCACCGACCTGACCCCGCAGGCCGGGGTGAAGGTCAACGAGGTGCCGGTGGGCCGGGTCGAGGAAATCGGGCTGACCCCGGACGGCTGGCACGCGCTGGTCACCGTGCGCGTCAACGGCGGCGTCAAGCTGCCCGCGAACGCGCTGGCCAACGTCAAGCAGTCCAGCCTTCTCGGCGAGAAGTACGTCGAGCTGGCCTCGCCGGGCGACGACCAGGCGAGCGGCAAGCTCGCCGACGGCGCGACGATCCCGCTGGCGCGGACCAACCGCAGCGTCGAGGTCGAAGAGCTGCTGGGCGCGCTGTCGCTGCTGCTCAACGGCGGTGGCGTCGACCAGCTCAACACCATCACCAAGGAGCTCAACAACGCCACGTCAGGCCGCGAGCCGGACATCAAGGCGCTGCTGAACAACGCGAACGAGCTGGTCACGAACCTCGACAAGCAGTCGGCCAACATCACCCGCGCGATCGACGGGCTGAACCGGCTGTCGTCGACGCTCAAGGGCCAGAAGGACAAGCTCGTCGGCGCGGTCGACAACCTCGGCCCCGGCCTGGGCGTGCTGGAGCAGCAGCGCGGCCAGCTGGTCACCATGCTGAACGCGCTGAACAACCTCTCCGGCGTCGCCACCGACACGGTCAACAAGTCGAAGGCGAACCTCGTCGCCGACCTGAGGGCGCTGACCCCGACGTTGCAGAAGCTCGGCGAGGCGGGCAACGACCTGCCGAAGGCGCTGGAGATCCTGTTGACGTTCCCGTTCAGCGACCAGGCCGTCAACGACGTCAAGGGCGACTACTTCAACCTGTTCGCGAAGATCGACCTGAATCTGAAGAGCGTCCTCGAGAACCTGGGCAACAGCAGGCAGAACGCGCTCGGCGGCCTGCTCCCGCTCCAGGGCCTGACCGGGGGGACCGAAGGGGCGTCGGCGAGCCCGCCGCTCCCGATCCCCGGCGAGGGCGCCCAGCAACCGGCGCAGAACTGCCAGGGGCTCGGCGGGCTTTTCGGAGGACTGTTCGGGGGTAAGCAATGCTGATCCGGCGCACCAAGCTCCAACTCGTCGCCTTCGCGGTCATCTCCATCCTCGCGATCGTGTACGCGCTGGTCCGTTTCGCGGGGCTCGGCACCGTGTTCGGCAACAGCGGCTACACGGTGAAGCTCGAGCTGCACGAGTCCGGCGGCATCTTCACCAACGCCGAGGTCACCTACCGCGGCTACAACGTCGGCCGGGTCGGCGACCTGCGGCTCACCAAGACCGGGCTGGAAGCCGACCTGAACATCGACCCGTCGGCACCGCAGGTGCCCGCGGACCTCGACGCCGTGGTCGCCAACCGCTCGGCGGTGGGCGAGCAGTACGTCGACTTGCGGCCCAAGGGCGAGAAGGGGCCGTACCTGGCCGCTGGCTCGGTCATCCCGGCATCGAAGACGACCACTCCGGTCAGCACCGACCGGCTCATCGGCGACCTCGACACCCTGGCCGCCTCGGTGCCGACGGACGCGCTGCGCACCGTCGTCGACGAGTCCTACAACGCGTTCCAGGGCACCGGTGGAGACCTGCAGCAGCTGCTGGACACCGCGCGCAGCTTCACCAACACGGCCCAGCAGTACCTGCCGCAGACCATCCAGCTGCTGGACGCCGGGGGCAAGGTGCTGGACACGCAGAACCGCGAGGCCGACAACTTCGCGACGTTCAGCAAGAACCTCAAGGACCTGTCCGGGACGCTCAAGAACTCCGATCCGGACCTGCGCAAGCTGATCGGCATCACGCCGGTGGTGGCGCAGCAGATCAGCCAGGTGCTGGCCGAGTCCGGGCCGGGGCTGGGCGCGCTGACCGCGAACCTGCTCACGACGTCGAACCTGACCGTGACCCGGCTCGACGGGATCGAGCAGGGCCTGGTGACCTACCCGGCGCTGTCCGGCGCGGCCGGCAGCGTCGCGCCCGGCGACGGCACCGCGCACCTGGGCCTGGTGCTCAACCTGTTCAACCCGCCGTCGTGCACGAAGGGCTATATCCCGGGCAAACAGTTCCGGCCCGGCTCGGACACCTCCGTCCGGCCTGCGGACGAGAACGCGTACTGTGCCGAGCCGAAGGGCAGCCCCATCAACGTCCGCGGCGCGCAGAACGCCCCGTACGGCGGGGTCCCGGTCGCGCCGTCCGACTCCGACGTCGCGGCCAACTCGAACCGGCCGGCCCAGGAGCTCGCGGACCAGCGCAACCAGCAGGTCCCCGGCGTCGTGGGCAGCCCGGGTGTCAGCCTCACCAGCCTGGGCGCGCTGCTCGGGCTGGCCTGACATGGATTTGATGACCGTTACCTACCCTGGAGTGCTATGAGTTCGGACGAAGCCGTCACCAGCGATGACGCGGAGGTCTCGCCTTCGGGCCCGGGGAACCGCACGCTGGTGCTGGGCGCGGCGCTGTTCGCGCTGGCCGGGCTGATCGCCGCCGCAGTGTTCGGCGTCATGTGGTGGGCGGCCGCGGCCGACGACAACGCCACGCTGGCGAACTCGCGCGACGCGGTGGCCAAGGCCGGGGTCTCGGCGATCAAGGCCTACACCGAAGTCGACTTCGAGCACCTGGACGACTTCTTCAACAGGCAGAAGTCGGTGTCGGACGACAAGATGGGCCAGCAGCTCGCCCAGCTGGAACCGACCTACCGTAAGGCGCTGACCGACGCGAAGACGAAGGTCACCACCAACGTCTTCGACGTCGCCGTCGAGGAGCTCGACGACCACGAAGGCAAGGCCAGTTTCCTCGCCGCCATCACGACCCACGTCACCCAGGGCGACAAGAGCAGCGACAAGCCGCTGCGCCTGGAGGTCTCGATGAGCAGGGTCGGCGAGGATTGGAAGCTGTCCGGTATCGACAACGTCCCGCTCGTCGCGGCCGGCCAGTAGCGTCACCGTTTTAAGGAGCTCGTAGTGCCCCCCTCCCGCCGCCAGCCGCCCCGCAGCACCCCGCCGGTGCGCAAGCCCCGCGTGGCCGGCCTGCGTAAGCCCGCGGAGACCTCCGAGGAGCCTTCGGCTCCCGCGCCCGCTCCCGCTGAGGCGCGCAAGCCGCGTCCGGCGCCCCGGCCCGGCCGGTTCCCGGAAGCCGAGGGGTTCGAAAACTCCGCCGAGGACACGGCGGTGTTCTCCGCGGTGGACGTCGAGGAGCCCGCCTCGGTCGACGCGCTGACAGGCGAAGCTCCCACGCCCGTCAAGCGCGCGCCGCGGCGGAAGGTGCGTGACTCCGGCGAGGCGAAGCCCGAGGACGTCGAGGAGGCGGAGGCGTCCGTCGCGGACGAGAAGCCGGTCAAGGCGCCCTGGTCGCCCGCGCTGCGCTCGTTCCAGCTGGCCGTCGCGCTCGTGGTCGTCGGCCTGCTGCTGTTCGGGGCGGCGAGCTACTTCCTGATCCAGAAGATCGACGTCTCGGACGCGACGAGCAACACCGCGCTGCTGGACGTGGCGGCGACCGCGCAGGTGAAGGACCAGGTCTCGAAGGCGACCGAGGCGCTGTTCTCCTACGACTACAACAACATCAAGAAGACCGAGGACGCCGCGAACGACCTGCTGGTCAACGACGACGTCAAGGCGAAGTACACCTCGCTGATGGGCGAGGTGAAGCGGCTCGCACCGGCGCAGAAGATGGTCGTGACCTGCAAGGTCACCCGCGCGGCCGTGATCCGGCTCAACGGCGACCTGGCCGACGTGATGGTGTTCGTCGACCAGACCTCGACCCGCGCGGACACCAAGAAGACGACCGCGGGCAGCGCCCAGCTCCACCTGAACGCCCAGCTCCAGGGCGACAAGTGGAAGATCACCGACATGAACACCTACCCGGCGGGCAACCCGGCCGCCCCGGCCCCGGCGTCCTCCTCGGCCCCCGCCTCCCCGACCCCCACGAAGTAGCCGTCCCGTTTAGCCCGCTAAACGCGCTCCCGCGTCCCGGGACGTCGCGTTTAGCGGGCTAACCGTAGCTTCCGAGCCGTGCCGGATTCCTTCCGAATATCCGATTAATGCGGACTTGCCGCAACCTGAGCCTGGGATAGCTGGGGCACCAGGTGCCACTGAGGCGGATGAGCTGGTTCCGTAAGGCCGTGAATGGCACATTCACGGCCTTAAAGACCCTCAATGTGCCATTCACGGCCTTCCGGCCACGAGGCGCGCCGCTCGCGCTCAGAGCACTCCCGGACGTCGCGTTTAGCGGGCTAAACGTCACCGTGCCCAGCAGGCCGCCGATAGGGTGGGTAGCGCCCGAAAGACTGCGAAGGGGAGTTCATGAGCGTCATCCCGGACGACTACCGCGACCTGCTCGAGCGGCCGCTGTACGCCCACCTGGCGACCATCCGGCCGGACGGGAAGCCACAGGTCAACCCGATGTGGTTCGCCTGGGACGGCGAGCACCTGCGCTTCACGAACACGTCGATCCGCCAGAAGTACAAGAACGTGACCGCCAACCCCGAGGTCGCGATCTCCGTCAACGACCCGGACCAGCCCTACCGCTACCTCGAGGTCCGCGGCAAGGTCGTCCGCATCGACGACGACTCCGAAGGCAAGTTCTTCGCCGAGCTCGCCGAGCGCTACGGCCTGAAGCTCGACGGCCCTGTGGGGGACGCTCAGTACCGCGTGGTCTACGTCGTCGAGCCGACGGCGATCAGCAAGCAGTAGACGGGCCGGCAGGCGGCCGGCGGCGGGACGTCGCCGGCCGCTTCCACTCGACAGAAACCGGCGCCCGAACCCCTGATGTGATCCTTCACGCTCCGGGTCCCGCCCCGCCCGAACTACGGTTAGCCCGCTAAACGCGCACCCCTCGAATAGGGGTTGGGGAGCTGCGAACCCGCAGGTCAGAGGCTGTCGGTGGCGCTACCGGCGGGTAGCTGGAATGATATTCGGCCGCTTACGCTCCGCTGACGTTCTTCCCCGCTGCGCCAACCGGCGGGACCCCCGTGTGGCATCTTGACTGGAGGCCTCGGTGGGTTCACGCTTACTCCCGACGGCGAAACCCGGCGGCCCTTGCGGGAGGGACAACCGGTGAGCCTGGAGGCATACCTGAAGACGTTGCGATGCAGGCTGGGCCCCGTCGGGAGCGCCCCCTGGACAGACCGCAACGTTCGGGCTAGACTGTCTCTTTGCGCTGCCCTCTTTCAGGCTGCCCCGAGCCGGTAGTTAGGATAGTGGGCACACGGCACCCTTGACAGTCGCTATAGCTGTTGCTATGGCGGCCGTCACCGCTCATTGTCCCCGGAAGGACGCATCTTGGCAGTCTCTCCCGCGAACCAGGCCACTGCTGCGACCACCTCGGCTGTATCTCGCTCGGAGTCCACGGGAATCCCCGGCGCGCCCAAGCGGGTCTCCTTCGCAAAGATTCGCGAGCCACTCAACACCCCCAACCTGCTCGACGTCCAGATCCAGTCGTTCCAGTGGTTCACCGGGCACGAGGAGTGGTTCGAGCGTCGCGTCGAGGCTGGTGAAGAGAACCCGGTCGGTGGTCTCGAAGAGGTCCTCAACGAGATCTCCCCGATCGAAGACTTCTCCGGTTCGATGTCCCTGTCCTTCTCCGCCCCGCGCTTCGACGAGGTCAAGGCCTCGATCGAGGAGTGCAAGGACAAGGACATGACCTACGCGGCCCCGCTGTTCGTCACGGCGGAGTTCGTCAACAACAACACGGGTGAGATCAAGAGCCAGACGGTCTTCCTGGGCGACTTCCCGGTGATGACCGACAAGGGCACCTTCATCATCAACGGCACCGAGCGTGTCGTCGTGTCCCAGCTGGTCCGCTCGCCGGGCGTCTACTACTCCAGGGACGTCGACAAGACGACCGACAAGGACGTCTTCAGCGTCCGCGTGATCCCGAGCCGGGGTGCGTGGCTCGAGTTCGACGTCGACAAGCGCGACACCGTCGGCGTCCGCATCGACCGCAAGCGCCGCCAGCCGGTCACCGTGCTGCTGAAGGCGCTCGGCTGGACCACCGAGGCGATCCGCGAGCGGTTCTCGTTCTCCGAGACCCTGCTCGCCACCCTCGAGAAGGACCACACCGCGGGTACCGACGAGGCACTGCTCGACATCTACCGCAAGCTGCGTCCGGGCGAACCCCCCACCAAGGAGAGCGCGCAGACCCTGCTGGAGAACCTGTTCTTCAAGGCGAAGCGCTACGACCTGGCCAAGGTCGGCCGGTACAAGGTCAACAAGAAGCTCGGCCTGTCCTCGCCGTACGACACCGGGACGCTGACCGAAGAGGACATCGTCACCACCATCGAGTACCTGGTCCGGCTGCACGCCGGCGAGGACAAGATGGACGCCGCGAACGGGACCGACATCCCGGTCGAGACCGACGACATCGACCACTTCGGCAACCGTCGCCTGCGCACCGTCGGCGAGCTGATCCAGAACCAGATCCGGGTCGGCCTGTCCCGCACCGAGCGCGTCGTGCGCGAGCGCATGACCACGCAGGACGTCGAGGCGATCACCCCGCAGACCCTGATCAACATCCGCCCGATCGGCGCGGCGATCAAGGAGTTCTTCGGCACCTCGCAGCTGTCGCAGTTCATGGACCAGAACAACCCGCTTTCGGGCCTGACCCACAAGCGCCGCCTCTCGGCGCTGGGCCCCGGCGGTCTGTCCCGTGAGCGCGCCGGCATGGAGGTCCGTGACGTCCACCCGTCGCACTACGGCCGCATGTGCCCGATCGAGACGCCGGAAGGCCCGAACATCGGCCTGATCGGTTCGCTCTGCTCCTACGCGCGGGTGAACCCGTTCGGCTTTATCGAGACGCCGTACCGCAAGGTCGTCGAGGGCCGGGTCACCGACCAGGTCGACTACCTGACCGCGGACGAGGAAGACCGGTTCATCAAGGCGCAGGCCAACGCGCCGATCGACAACGACGGCAACTTCCTCGAAGACCGCGTCATGTCGCGCCGTAAGGGCGGCGAGGTCGAGCTGATCGACCCGCTCGACGTGCACTACATGGACGTCTCGCCGCGGCAGATGGTCTCGGTCGCGACCGCGATGATCCCGTTCCTCGAGCACGACGACGCGAACCGCGCGCTGATGGGCGCGAACATGCAGCGTCAGGCTGTGCCGCTGCTCCGCAACCAGGCGCCGTACGTCGGCACCGGTGTGGAGCTGCGTGCCGCGGTCGACGCCGGTGACGTGCTCGTCGCCGAGCAGGCCGGTGTCGTCGAGGAGCTCTCGGCGGACCTGATCACGATCATGCACGACGACGGCACCCGGAAGAGCTACGGACTGTACAAGTTCCGCCGCTCCAACCACGGGACCTGCTTCAACCACCGCCCCATCGTGAACGAGGGCGACCGGGTCGAGCAGGGCCAGGTCATCGCCGACGGCCCGTCCACCGAGAACGGTGAGATGGCGCTCGGCAAGAACCTGCTCGTCGCGGTCATGCCGTGGGAGGGCCACAACTACGAGGACGCGATCATCCTCTCCGAGCGCCTGGTGCAGGACGACGTGCTCACGTCGATCCACATCGAGGAGCACGAGATCGACGCCCGCGACACGAAGCTGGGCGCCGAGGAGATCACCCGGGACATCCCGAACGTCTCCGAGGAGGTCCTGGCCGACCTCGACGAGCGCGGCATCATCCGCATCGGCGCCGAGGTCCGCGACGGCGACATCCTGGTCGGCAAGGTCACGCCCAAGGGCGAGACCGAGCTGACGCCGGAAGAGCGCCTGCTCCGCGCGATCTTCGGTGAGAAGGCCCGCGAAGTCCGCGACACCTCGCTGAAGGTGCCGCACGGCGAGACCGGCAAGGTCATCGGCATCCGCGTGTTCTCGCGCGAGGACGACGACGAGCTGCCCCCGGGCGTCAACGAGCTGGTCCGCGTCTACGTGGCCCAGAAGCGCAAGATCCAGCCGGGCGACAAGCTCGCCGGCCGGCACGGCAACAAGGGTGTCATCGGCAAGATCCTGCCCGCCGAGGACATGCCGTTCATGGAGGACGGCACCCCGGTCGACATCATCCTGAACACGCACGGTGTGCCGCGACGGATGAACATCGGCCAGATCCTCGAGCTGCACCTGGGCTGGCTGGCCTCGCAGGGCTGGGAGATCAAGGGCAACCCGGACTGGGCGAAGAACCTCAACGAGGAGCTCTACGACGTCGAGCCCGGCACGAACACCGCGACCCCGGTGTTCGACGGCGCCAAGGAAGAGGAGCTCACCGGGCTGCTCGGGGCGACCAAGCCGAACCGCGACGGCGAGCGCATGGTCAAGGAGAACGGCAAGGCGACCCTGCTGGACGGCCGCTCCGGCGAGCCGTACCCGTACCCGGTCGCGGTCGGCTACATGTACATCCTGAAGCTGCACCACCTGGTCGACGACAAGATCCACGCCCGCTCCACCGGCCCGTACTCGATGATCACGCAGCAGCCGCTGGGTGGTAAGGCGCAGTTCGGTGGCCAGCGCTTCGGTGAGATGGAGTGCTGGGCGATGCAGGCTTATGGAGCGGCTTACACGCTCCAGGAGCTGCTGACGATCAAGTCGGACGACGTGGTCGGCCGCGTCAAGGTGTACGAGGCCATCGTCAAGGGCGAGAACATCCCCGAGCCGGGCATCCCGGAGTCGTTCAAGGTGCTCCTCAAGGAGCTCCAGTCGCTGTGCCTCAACGTCGAGGTGCTCTCCAGCGACGGCGCGGCGATCGAGATGCGCGACTCCGACGACGAGGACCTCGAGCGCGCCGCGGCGAACCTCGGCATCAACCTGTCCCGCAACGAGTCGCCCTCGGTGGACGACGTCGTGCACTGACCGCGAGCTGAGCTGGGTAACCCGGGTGCGGGTGTCCCGCAAAGACACTGCCTCCGGGCCCAGCTCGCCCGCCAACCCCTCTAGTCGAAACAACCCCAAGGGGACTTAGACGTGCTGGACGTCAATTTCTTCGATGAGCTCCGCATCGGCCTGGCCACCGCCGACGACATCCGTCAGTGGTCCTTCGGCGAGGTCAAGAAGCCGGAGACCATCAACTACCGCACCCTCAAGCCCGAGAAGGACGGCCTCTTCTGCGAGAAGATCTTCGGCCCGACCCGGGACTGGGAGTGCTACTGCGGTAAGTACAAGCGCGTTCGCTTCAAGGGCATCATCTGCGAGCGCTGCGGTGTCGAGGTCACTCGCGCCAAGGTGCGCCGTGAGCGGATGGGCCACATCGAGCTCGCTGCCCCGGTCACCCACATCTGGTACTTCAAGGGTGTTCCGTCCCGCCTGGGCTACCTGCTGGACCTGGCGCCGAAGGACCTCGAGAAGATCATCTACTTCGCTGCTTACGTCATCACGGGCGTGAACACGGAGCTGCGCCACAACGACCTGCCGACCCTCGAGAACGAGATCGGCGTCGAGCGCAAGAACCTCGAGACCAAGCGTGACGCGGACATCGAGACTCGCGCGCAGAAGCTGGAAGCCGACCTGGCCGAGCTGGAGGCGGAGGGCGCCAAGTCCGACGTCCGCCGCAAGGTCAAGGAGGGCGGCGAGCGCGAGATGCGCCAGCTGCGTGACCGCGCCGGTCGCGAGCTGGACCGCCTCGAGGAGGTCTGGACGACGTTCACCAAGCTGGATGTGCGCCAGCTCATCGCCGACGAGCTGCTCTACCGCGAGCTCATCGACCGGTACGGCGAGTACTTCACCGGCGGCATGGGCGCCGAGGCCATCCAGAAGCTGGCCGCGGAGTTCGACGTCTCGGCCGAGGCCGACAACCTGCGCGACACCATCCGCAACGGCAAGGGGCAGAAGAAGCTCCGCGCGCTGAAGCGGCTCAAGGTCGTCGCGGCGTTCCAGATGACCGGCAACGACCCGCGCGGCATGGTGCTCGACGCCGTCCCGGTGATCCCGCCGGACCTGCGCCCGATGGTCCAGCTGGACGGTGGCCGCTTCGCGACCTCCGACCTGAACGACCTCTACCGTCGGGTCATCAACCGCAACAACCGGTTGAAGCGGCTCATCGACCTCGGCGCGCCCGAGATCATCGTGAACAACGAGAAGCGGATGCTGCAGGAGGCCGTCGACGCGCTGTTCGACAACGGCCGCCGCGGTCGTCCCGTCACCGGTCCCGGTAACCGCCCGCTGAAGTCGCTGTCCGATCTGCTCAAGGGCAAGCAGGGCCGGTTCCGCCAGAACCTGCTCGGCAAGCGTGTCGACTACTCCGGCCGTTCGGTCATCATCGTCGGCCCGCAGCTGAAGCTGCACCAGTGCGGTCTGCCGAAGGACATGGCGCTCGAGCTGTTCAAGCCGTTCGTCATGAAGCGGCTGGTCGACCTGAACCACGCGCAGAACATCAAGTCCGCCAAGCGGATGGTGGAGCGTTCGCGCCCGCAGGTGTGGGACGTGCTCGAAGAGGTCATCACCGGTCACCCGGTGATGCTGAACCGCGCGCCGACCCTGCACCGCCTCGGTATCCAGGCCTTCGAGCCGCAGCTGGTCGAGGGCAAGGCCATCCAGCTGCACCCGCTGGTCTGTGAGGCGTTCAACGCGGACTTCGACGGTGACCAGATGGCGGTGCACCTGCCGCTGTCGGCCGAGGCGCAGGCCGAGGCCCGGATCCTGATGCTGTCGGCGAACAACATCCTCTCGCCGGCGTCGGGCCGCCCGCTCGCCATGCCGCGTCTGGACATGGTGACGGGTCTGTTCCACCTGACCCGGCTCACCGAGAACGACGAAGGCGCGGGCAAGGCCTTCTCATCGCCGGCCGAGGCCATCATGGCCTACGACCGCAAGGCGCTGAGCCTGCACGCCCCGATCAAGATCCGCATCACCGACCGTTCGCCTGCCAAGGCCGACGAAGCGGCGCTGGCGGAGAAGGGCTGGGAGCCGGGCAAGATGTGGCTCGCCGAGACCACTCTTGGCCGCGTGCTGTTCAACGAGCTGCTGCCGGCGGACTACCCGTTCATCAACGAGCCGATGCCGAAGAAGCGTCAGGCCGCGATCGTGAACGACCTCGCCGAGCGGTACTCGATGACCCAGGTCGCGCAGACCCTGGACCGGCTGAAGGACGCCGGTTTCTACTGGGCGACCCGGTCGGGTGTCACCATCGCCATCTCGGACGTGCTCACCCCGGTGGGCAAGAAGGCCATCCTCGACGAGTACGAGGGCAAGGCCTCCCAGGTGGAGAAGCGCTACCAGCGTGGTCAGCTGTCCCACACCGAGCGGAACAACGAGCTCGTCAAGGTGTGGACGCAGGCCACCGAAGAGGTCCACAAGATCATGGAGACGGCGCTGCCGGAAGACAACCCGATCGCGGTGATCGTGAAGTCGGGCGCGGCGGGCAACATGACGCAGGTCCGGTCGCTGGCCGGTATGCGTGGCCTGGTGTCGAACCCGAAGGGTGAGTACATCCCGCGTCCGATCAAGGCCAACTTCCGTGAAGGCCTGTCGGTGGCGGAGTACTTCATCGCGACGCACGGTGCCCGTAAGGGTCTGGCGGACACGGCGCTCCGTACCGCCGACTCGGGCTACCTGACCCGTCGTCTGGTGGACGTGTCGCAGGACGTCATCGTCCGCGAGACCGACTGTGGCACCACCCGCGGCATCATGATGCCGATCGGCGAGGACATCGGCGACGGCAAGGTGCTGCGCGACCAGCACGTCGAGACCAGCGTGTACGCGCGGAACCTCGCGACGGACGCGGTGGACCCCAAGGGCAACGTGGTGCTCAACGCCGCCGACGACGTCGGCGACCCGGCGCTGGACAAGCTGATCTCCAGCGGCATCTCGAAGGTCAAGGTCCGCTCGGTCCTGACCTGCGAGTCGGCCGTCGGTGTGTGCGCGACCTGCTACGGCCGCTCGATGGCGACGGGTCTGCTCGTCGACGTCGGCGAGGCCGTCGGCATCGTCGCCGCCCAGTCGATCGGTGAGCCGGGTACGCAGCTGACGATGCGTACGTTCCACCAGGGTGGTGTGGCCGGTGACGACATCACGACCGGTCTGCCGCGTGTCACCGAGCTGTTCGAGGCCCGCGTCCCGAAGGGCAAGGCGCCCATCGCCGACGTCGACGGCCGCGTGCGGATCGAGGAGAGCGAGCGGTTCTGGAAGATCACCCTCATCCCGGATGACGGGGGCGAGGAGATCGTCTTCGACAAGCTGTCCAAGCGGCAGCGGCTCGCGAACACCCCGAACGGCCCGCTGGGCGACGGCGACCACGTCAACGTCGGTCAGCAGCTTCTCGAGGGCACGCCGGACCCGCACGAGGTCCTGCGGGTCATGGGGCCGCGCGAGGCGCAGATGCACCTGGTGGACGAGGTCCAGAAGGTGTACCGCGCCCAGGGTGTGTCGATCCACGACAAGCACATCGAGGTCATCGTCCGGCAGATGCTGCGCCGGGTGACGGTCATCGATTCGGGTGGCACGGACTTCCTGCCGGGCGAGCTGCCCGAGCGGACCAAGTTCGAGGCCAGGAACCGTTCCACGGTTTCCGAAGGCGGCGAGCCGGCTTCGGGCCGTCCGGTGCTGATGGGTATCACGAAGGCGTCGCTCACCACGGACTCGTGGCTGTCGGCGGCGTCGTTCCAGGAGACCACGCGAGTCCTGACCGACGCGGCCATCAACGGCCGCTCGGACCGCCTCGTGGGCCTCAAGGAGAACGTGATCATCGGTAAGCTGATCCCGGCCGGTACCGGCATCAACAAGTACCGCAACATCCAGGTGCAGCCGACCGAGGAGGCCCGGGTCGCGGCTTACGCGATTCCGTCCTACGACGACGGCTACTACACCCCGGACGTGTTCGGCTCCTCGCCGGGCGCGGCGGTGCCGCTGGACGACTACGACTTCGGTCGCGACTTCCGCTAAGCACTCAGGTGAAGCGCCCCCGGTCCACTCGGACCGGGGGCGCTTCGCGTTTCCGGCAAATATCCGAAGTAGGTATTCACCATCCGCGAATGTGGCTATGGTGAGCCGGTTCTTCGCGGTTCGGGGGCTTTGCGCGTTTCCATTGGTAATCAGGGGTGACACTGCGTGAACAAAACACCTGGTGCGAGACCGATCTCGCGTTCTTTCGCCGCGCTCGCCGCGGCGCTGGCATTGGCCGGCGTGTTCGCCGCGCCTGCCGTGGCGGAACCGGAGCGGACCTCCACCGCGCCGTCCACGGTCGAGCCGCCGAGCAGTAGTTCCACGGCTCCGTCCACGGAGAGTTCGAAGCCCGTGACACCGGCGCCGAAGGCCGCGCCCGCGGAGCGGTCGAAGGTCGAAGTGTCGCTCGCCTTCGACAAGACGTCGTACGACACCAACGAGGACGTCCACTTCAAGTTCAAGGTGAAGAACATCGGCGGGACTCGCGCGGAAGGTCTCTGGGTGGGCCAGACCCACACCGATCCAGCCAACCTGAGGATCAACGACTGGGGACCGCTGCAGGTCAACAAGGGCGTGGCGCTGGACCCGGGGGCGAGCTTCGAACTGGCGGTCACCGGGAAGATCCAGGACATCGAAAAGGACTCAGCGGTCGTCCAGGGGATCATGTTCGACAAGACCGGCTTCAGCGCCAGCGAGGAGTTCTCCTTCAGTGCGCACGTCAACAAGGTCACTGTTCACGCGGCGGGAGTCGTGTACGGCGACGGGAACGGCAACGGCAAGGTCGACGGCGGCGAAAAGCTGGGCGGTATCAAGCTCACCTTGCGGTACGTCAACGGCTCCACGACGTATACCGCGACCAGCGATGCCAACGGGAAGATCGACTTCGGGGACGTCCCGGCCGCCAAGTACAACCTCGGCGGCGAGGTGACTCCGAACTGGCTGTTCCCGTGGGACACCATCCAGATCGGACCGGACACGAAGGACCTGCTCATCCGCGGCGTGCCGCCGCTGAACGGCGCGTTGAAAGCGTCCATGGCCTTTACCCAGGACACCTACAAGGTCGGCGAGCTCGCGCACGTGACGGTGACGCTGTCCAACTCCGGCAAGATCCCGCTTACCGGCATCGTGGCTGCGTGCAACCGCGCCGGTGCCAGCTTTGCCCTCAGCGGTGGCCCCGGATGGGGAGATCTCTACGCCGGTGCTGGCGGGGTGACGATCATCCCAGGCCAGACGCGAACGTTCGACGTGGCCGAAAAGGTGCCGGATGCGGCCTTCAACCGTGGCTTCGTCGGGGCCGGCTGTGACTTCGGCTACCGCGAGGTCGACATCGAAAACCACGCGCAGGCCGAGGACAAGGCGACGGTGCCAGGCGCCGTCGGCGCTCTCGTCGGCGACGTGGTCTACAACCCCGGCCAGGGCAAGCCGCAGCAGCCCATCGCCGACGTCAAGGTGGTGCTCGTCGCCGATCAGGACTGCCCGGTCGTGGGCGAGCAGACGACGGACGCGAAGGGGCACTTCGAGTTCCACAAGCTGCTTCCCGGCCTCAAGTACACCCTGTACGTCCTGCCGCCCAAGGGCTGGAAGGTCAAGTACGACAACCCGACCTCGGTCGATGTCATTGGTCCGGAGAACCCCCCGAGCCGGGTCGGGATCGAGGTCGAGCCCGGCGATGCGCCGCTGCCGACCGTGCCGACCCAGCCCGCGGACTGCGGCAAGACCGCCCCGTCCCCCTCGACGACGCCGGGGACCGGTGGCGGCGAGGGCAGCGGTAGCGGGCTGGCCAGCACCGGTGCCGACGTGATGGGCCTCGGCGCGCTCGCACTGGTCGCCCTGGGCCTCGGCGCGGGCCTGGTGCTCGGCGCCCGCCGCCGTCGTCGCCTGACCGACTAGCCCCGCCATTTCAGAAGCGCCCCCGGTCCACTCGGACCGGGGGCGCTTCGCGTTGAGCGGGCTAACCGTCGACGTCGCGTTTAGCGGGCTAAACGTGACTCAGGGAGCAGCGCGAGATCGGGAAGTCGAAATAGGTGTCCGGGAACGGCTCGTTGTTGAGGGTGTAGTGCCACCACTCCTCGGGCAGGTTGCGGAACCCGGCAGCGATCATCGTGTTCCTGAGCAGGTCGCGGTTCTGGCGTGCCACGCCGGTGATGGCCGGGTTGTCGGTGTGGGCGAGCGGGTCGAAGCAGTCGAACCCGGTGCCCATGTCGACCATGTTGTCGGGGAAGCGCTGGTCCTTCGGCGCGAAGCAGGGGACCTGGGGCTCACCGGGGATGTACGGGCGCTGGTAGCGCGGCGGGAGCTTCACGATGGTGAGGTCCATGGTGCTGCCACGGCTGTGCCCGGACTTCTCGGCGATGTAGCCCTCCTCGAAGAGCCGGTCCTTGGCGACGTTCGGGTAGAACTCGGCCTTCGTCTTCTCGTCGGCGAGGGCCTTGGCCCAGCGGACGAAGTGGTCCACGGCGCGCTGCGGGCGGTAGCAGTCGTAGACCTTCAGGGTGTAGCCCCGGGCGAGGAGCTGCTGCTGCGCCTTACGCAGGCCTTCGGCGGCCTGCCGGGT
>Ga0307507_10005037_pt1 | contig 22282 bp, 26 predicted proteins | sample 7_EM_MG_FD_207223 | JGI IMG/M metagenome (GOLD analysis project Ga0307507, IMG submission 207223) | Populus trichocarpa ectomycorrhiza microbial communities from riparian zone in the Pacific Northwest, United States - 7_EM | ecosystem: Host-associated > Plants > Roots > Unclassified | place... | reverse complement strand
GTACTATATCCGAGCACAATATATATATATATATATGTACAATTCCGTCAATCCCAAGCCTCTCTCGCCAAAGTTTCTTGCTCAATGCAAAATATACATCTTAAATACCAGTAACTCCTGCAAAGGAAATCGGAAATATCTCTCTTACTAAGAGAAAGACCCTCGAACCATCTCATTTAGTAGTTGGAGAGAAATCCCACTTTCCGAGCGGTGGAGTGACTTCGTGGCCAATCACGGTTGTGAGCAAGGGGAAAAAAAGCTTATTTATGAACCCATGTAGCTTCCGCCTTGGCAACGGCCGTTGATCAACACTAGCGTGCCAAATGCTAAGACCGCACCTCCCCAACCCCACTTCTCTAGCCACCCACCCATCCACCGATTAAGCTATTATTATTACCTTCTACTTCTATTCTAATCCAAGCACCGCTCCTATTCCGCATTGCCCCTACCTCTAAATATCTCCATCCCGACAACCCCGAGGCGTACCCTTGGCCACCCTTGATGGATCGAGCGTCCTCAAACAAACCCATCAACCTGCAGCCAAGATATCGAGTGAGCTCACATGATTACCAGAAAGCACAAGCAATCCTAGTTTTTACTCTATAGCTATTCTAAAGCGCTATGATAGCTTTTGTGCGGTGGAATCCGGCATGTATTATAACGAGGGGCGCATGGGTGGTATGGCTAGTTCCGTGACATCTTGGATCCAATTGTAATCACGCCCGTGAGGTTCTTGATTCTTCATCGTTTACAGGCTAGAATCCTATAACTACCTGCACAATACCGCCCTAGTGATTTTTTCTGATTTTTCTTTGACCTTTATTGAGGACGCGGGGAGCACTATTTTGGGGGACGAAAAGTCCTATCATAAATCCTAGTGCACGTTTTGACCGGTTCAAGTATCATAGCTTATACATTTTCCTTGCGTGAGATTCTCTACCGTATCACTTCGCTAAATATCGGTATCGGTATCGGACCGGTGCACTACAGCACTACATATGTTCCCGAGCTTCGTACCATAAAAACTGGAAGAATTGAACCTCACCCTAGGACGCCGGAGCCGCCTCTCCTAGTATAACAAGGCCTGTTATATTTTCCCCTCAATTTGTCAGCGGAGGGCCGAAAGCCAGAGTCCTTTTTCGGGAGATCCCCCCCCTTTACCCAAAGAGGGGAATTCTAGACGCACCAGCGTGAGGTTCAATTACTGTATTCGAGTTCTCAAGGTCCACTCACTATCACCGCCCCAGCATATCTTAGTTCGGACCCAGCTTGGGCAGTAAAATTTGACCTCAATGAGCCCCTTTCTCGTAGGTTCTTAGACTACCGTAGGTCGGTTCACACCCATCAAGGAGCACCAGTCAATCATGGAGAGTGACTGCATCCGACTACTCGAGTAGACTGGAATAAGGACATGCTCATGCAATGGTGGTCGATTTGGGCAGCACTCGTGCCTGCGGTTTTGGCTACCATCTTTGCCTATCGGTTTTTATAGTAGCATCCATTTGCACCGTACTCGTATATTCCACCCTATTGAGCACCTTCCCTATTACTCCACCCACCGGTATCACTGTTTGACGCTGGGGCTCGGGCACGGGCTCGACATGCGACTCGAAGAGTTTTACAGCCTGGATTCATTCAAAAATATCAGGACTCAGTAGGGGGTTGGTATTGTACGGTATTATGTCCTTATCCTTGCCAATACACTCTACCGTGGTCGTTATGGCGGTTTCAGTGGCGGGTTAGAACATGTGCCCAGTAGCAAGAGCAAACTCCCCAGAGTTCAGTACTCGTGCGGCGCAGTTGAAGCCGGACACTTGAGATGGTAATGCCCATACAAAGTGTCCGGCTTTAATTCGGCCCCGTGAGTACGGTACAGTGCAGCGCCGGTACCGGTACTCTACTAAACCAAACCAACCGCCAACCTCCCAACCACCGTCTTTGGCTTTTGAAATTCACTATTGGATCATCAGCCTGCAGAGGGTTCTGATAAGTTAGCAGAATTGCGGCCACCAGTTAATGAGATCAAACATGCCCTGGGCCCCCAGGCTATACCATGTCAGGCAAACACTATCCCTTCTCAGGAGGCTTTGTTTCTGAATACGGAGATCGGGTGGCGCGAGGAGGGCGGTGGATTGCACGAGCAAAATAAATAGGGTTCACTATTCAAAAGCAGCCTACGTAAACACACTCTCACCGGCCAAAACAGCGCTTACAGCACCCAACGGGTGCGTTTAATAATGGACATGATAGGCTGGAAACCTATTCCTACAAAAGCACTGGTCTGACAGTGGAAAAAGAAACGTTCGTTTCGGAAGCTGGTGAGCCGATCGTAACATTCCTTACAGGGAAAACTGTCAGAACATTCTGGCGTGGGTTATGCTAAGGAAAACCCTCGATAAAGGGAGGAAACATTCCATCTTGAAACGACACGGGGATCCAACCCAACCAAGGGGCTCTTAACTCTGAGGTTATGCAGCACTCGAGCAAGTAGCAGTAGTATCATACTCGAGCATGATACAAACGTCAAACATCCCCTGACCACGCCAAAATTGTTGGAATGCTCGTTTTGGTTAAGCGTACTCGAGTACCTACCTAATACTAACTTACCAACCTTCTTCCTCTGCAATTAACCTCCCCCCCCCTTTTGGATTATGGTGGGCGTGCTTATCGGTCAAGCTCCAGCACCAGCACTCGTACTTGTCCAATAAATCCCTACGATACAATCACAACCATAGCCACCACAACCAACCCCCCCCCTTCTCCACATTCTCCCCCCAGACAGGACAAAGCACCCCGCAGATCTGTGCGGATCGCCGCTTATTATATTTTACGATACTACTCCCAATTGTCTGACGTTTGTAAAAACGACTGCTATTGCATATGGGCAAAAAATGGGCCGGAGCCTCAAGATTTTGGTGTTATGCAATAGCAGTCGTTTTTACAAACGTCAGGCAATTGGGAGTACCGGCACCCGTGCCGCATAAGCGACGTATATTAGAGGGATTAAGCATACTAATTTACTCTAGTATATAGCTCTCCCCCCCCGCCCAGCATGCCGTCGAGACTTGTATCACTACATGATTCTTCAAGTGCTTCAGGATACAAGTGGGATACCGACAGGGGAGGAAGGGCCATAACGCCTTCCTTTCCTCCTACTACCGTACCCGTTCCGTATAGTACGAGTTGAAAAAAGGAAAAGAAAAAAGGAAAGAAAAATCCAACCCCCTTGATGCCCTCCCCTATTCCTGGGGAATTTCCTTCCTCTTTGTTCTCTCAGGTAGAGACGTTATAAGCTGTTGGAGATCTCGCACAAAAGACTCTTTGTCATTTTTATTACTATTTCCCTCACCTTCTCCAGCCGCTCATCTCTTAATTAACCTAAATATATCTCCTTCCCCCGCCCCCCCTTCAACCTCTTTCTTTCTTTTTCCCATATTAAACTCGGTAGCGCTAGTCGCATCCACCTCTACAAAAACCCCCAAGAATCCAAGCGAACGTTCAAATCCGTTTTCTTCACTTCATAACAATTCCAGCATACTCTAGCCTTCTTTTTACTATCAGTTCATATCAATCCATCTAAACCTTAACCAAAAATGCTATTCAAAACCACCCTCCTAGCGAGCACCTTCGCTCTCCTCTCGAACGCTCAAAGCAGCGTATCCAGCTCACCCCCAACTCCAAGTGGAAGCGTAAAAAACCACGTAGTCCAAGTCGGCGATGCGACTGGCGCGATAAAGTTCACCCCGGACTCCATCACAGCCGCTGTCGGCGAGATGATACAATTCCAATTCTACCCTCAAGTAAGCTAACTTTCCTCGCTCTATCTCTCTCTCCTCTTCCTCCTCCTGGTACTTCACACGAGCAAAACATCAAATTAACAATACATAAAATAAAAAAACAGAATCACTCCGTAGCTCAATCCTCCTTCGACAAGCCGTGCGAACCCCTCGCGCAGACGAACGGCACCACGGGCTTCTGGTCCGGCTTCATGCCGGTGTCCTCGTCCAGTACCACGATGCCAACCTTCTCCATCCTTGTCAAAGACACCAAGCCGATATGGTTCTATTGCGCCGCCGCCAAGCATTGTCAGGGTGGGATGTCGGGTGTTGTTAACCCCCCATCCTCAGGGCCGAATACCCTCGATGCGTACAAGACTGCTGCCAAATCGGTCTCGTTGACCGGAATACCGACTGGCGCTGCGGGTTCCGGGGGGTCGAATTCAGGGTCGAGTTCAGGGTCAGGGTCGAATTCAACTTCCTCTGGAAGCGGAAGTGGAAGTGGGAGCAGCAGTGGAACTAGTGGTGGAACTTCTGGTACTGGTCTTGGTAACACGATTCCTGGGAATATTACTAACGGTGGAGCAGTACCGACCACTACGCCCTCTTCCGGCGCCCCGAGCGAACTTCATGCCTGGAAGGGATGGGCTGTCATTGTTTGTGGGATTGTCGGGTTGTTGATGGTATGAGTTGGGTAGTCAGTCAGTCAGTCGGTTTACTCTTTGCTTGCTTGCCTGTTTTTTTTGTTTTTTAATCGTTTCCCCGTGATTGCTCTGGTTCGGGACGGCAGGGTGGTTGTATAGTGGCAATATAGAGTATATCACACTGGACGGATTTTGTTTGTTTGGCTTTTTTTCTTTCTTCTTTTTACCTTTCGTTTCCCCATTTCCCATCATATTATTCGACAAACAAGGAAGCTAAGCGGGAGAGCGAGAGTTAAGTTTAATATTTGTATAATATCAAATGCCACCGCAGCTTATCATATTCTATCTATCCATCACATATTATATCATAACGTATAGTAACTCAAAACTCAGCCCACAAACCCAGCCAACCGTAAACCCAGAAAACCCATTCCCGAGTGACCTCTCATGATTACAATTCTGCGCACAATATCAGTACCATGCTATTGTAGTTTAGAACATTACCCGTATCGTGCCGTACTGCGCCTCCCCCACAGAAAGGTAGGTGGAGAAAGAAGAAAGAAAGCCCTCCCCGCGGAATCAGAGACCTTCCAACCTACCGTATCGCACCTATCGCATCCATCTACTCGAGTACAGTTCGTTCCGTACTGTACCGTACCCGACGAGTGACCACCAACTCACCGCAATACCGACACCACCCGAACCGGCTCCGGGGATATACCGGTACGATCCGGCACTATACTCGGGTGTGCATGTCCATAATAAGGCAAAAGAACAAGGATTTGTTTGTGCTGGTAATTACGATAGACAGATTAGATAAGTGGAAAGAAGGAAAGAAAGAAGGAAAGAAGCAGAGGGGGCTTAGCCCCCCCAAAGTCGAATGAATGAATGAAATGCTTGATTAAATGCTTCTGATATCATACCGTAATTGAAAGTTGAAAGTTGGAAATCTAGATTATTACTGGTAATCTAATAATCTCTACAGGGTCCATCCGCTCTGGGGTTGTTTATGTCTGCCTGCCGGAGCTTGATATTATATCATAGACAGCACCGCCCGTTTATTTGTTTGCTCAATTCCCTGCTGTGGTCTTGCTAAGTTAATCCCTCTTTTCCAATTTTCGCATTCATACCCTAGCACTAGTATACTAGTTTCGCTGCCAGCGTCAACTGGTAATAATAACGCAACGCGAAGTTGGGGTTTCGATTGGTTGGTTGGTTTGTTGGCTACCTGGCCGGCGCAAAACGAAACGACGAAACGGAAACGGAAAACGAAACAAAATTGCTCTAATATTACATAAGAGTGACAGACAGTCGAGATATTTTTTGAAGGGGGGAAAAATAGCAATTGTAACGAGTATAGAAAGAGCAAAAGTAAAAAATTCCCCGTCGGTTAACTAATCCATAGCTGCAAGTCACTGTATTTATAATTCCCCCCAACAGCAACAGCATCACCAATAATCACTCGCTTTCCTTTCCCTACCGTATTCTTTCATAATATTGAGGAAGTAAAAGGTTCACAAAAAGGGAATACTTGTACGGTACGGTTAGGAATTGGAGAAAGTCAGTCGAGATTATATTTTCACTGTGAGAGGACTATCATACAGTAGAGTATCATACAAAGCAAAGAGCCTCAGAGAAGAAAGAAAGGAGAGAAAAGGAAAAATCAAGGTCATACATACCGAGGAAGGTGAGTGATATGACACGGCTACGGTAGAAGCAAGCAAAGCAAGCAAGTTTACCATACGCAATCAACATTCTGGGCTACACAAGTAACTTAAGTTTACTTGGCGATTAATCAGTTGGGGGAGCATCTTGGCTCCAATTTGTCCAAATACGGTACTTTTTTGTTAACCGCCAAGTAATCATTCTCCCATCCAGCCCCTCCCCCCCGTTCACTTCCTACCAGCCAGCCAGCCCAACCGATTGACTCATTCACTCACTCAATTATTTACTTTTCCTCACTCATTCACTCACTTACTTATCGGTCCTACAGTCCCTAGTCAGAAGTGGACTGTACGTTTTTTTGCTGTATTGGACTTCTCGTATTTCCCCCCTCCCTCGCTACCTCTAATTCCGCGCGTACAAAATGTGGGATGATAAAAAAAATGGTGTAGTGGGGTACCCGTACTAGACTACCATATTGGATCAAACAACCATTAAGGAAAGAAAGAAGGAAGGAAAGAAAAGAGCTTACGCACACCCCCTCCTCTTTTAAGTTTAAAATTCCACGTAATTAGCTTACCCTTCAAATCCATGTAAAAAGTGCAAAAAGAGCGGAAACGAACCGAATGAAGAATTGTATCATACAACTGTCCACACATGCATCATACAGAAAGACCGGCAAGCAAGTATGATATCGGTTGTGGTAGTGCGGTAGGCACAGCGGAAGAGAAAAAAACAAGAAGAAAAAAAAGGCATATTATAAATTCCCTTTTTTGAATTGAATTCCATTTCTCCCCTACTTGTCTGCCTGCCTGCCTACGTACTCCGCGTTTTCCCACTCCAAAGCAAGCCAACCGAAAGAGCTGAAACAGTGATTTAGGAGGAAAGAAAAAGAAAAAAAAGAAAGGAAATACAAGTAAACAAGTGAAAAATACAACTGATAAAGACAAAATCCCGTCCAAAAACACACTAATAAGGAAAATAAAAAGCGAATACCCGTTAACAAATGAAATGCTGCTAATGAGAAAAAGACAAGGTTGAAGGGAAGCAGGGGGTGAAAATAAAAATAAAAAATGGTACGATAAGGTATGAAACAGTAATATATGGAGTGAAAAAAAAAGAAGGATGGTAGTGTTTGGATCAGAATTTGAGGCAAATGGTGATTTTGGAATGAATAGACACAGGTCAAGGTCCGGCCGTCGCTGTTTGGATGAAACAGAAACAGTTGGAAGGAAATTGAGGTGGTACAATGGAAAAGATATCATGAGGGTGAGGTGAGACTCGTACGAACATTCTGCCATGTAGAAAGAAAAAAAGTAACAAAAATACAAGATTGATATAAGATGAAAACAATGTTTTGTTGGAGGAGGAGGGTAAAAATAATATCAAAACAGCAGCTAAGGTCGATGAAAACTCCCGTGCGTCTAAAGTCGTGTAATTCCCAGCCACCTAAACTCCAGGACCTACCAGCCAATGCTCGAGCGAGAAAATCAAGAGCAACAAGTTTGGCGTGGTACAATGTATATGAAGGCTTTAACAGATCTCCATAACGTTTATTGGCCACCAACAACCAACCCGATCCTTCTGTAGATACCCTCAGCAGCATCCAACATCTTGTTTGCTTCTCCTAATGTACTCTCTTCGATCTCCTCGCTCTTCTCCTCAACAACCTCTGGGGATTCCTCTGCAACGGCCTCTTCAAAGAGATCCTCTGGTTGAGCCTGACCTCCTGCAATCATTTCCAAACGTTCAAGCAACGCCTCGACACCGGTTCCAGGGAACAATTCGTCGAGAGTTTTCTTCTCGTCAACCTCAGTCTCTTCCCTGGTATAGTACTGCATCTCCTCCTCGTAAACGTCGAAGAGATCCTCTGGCGCCTCATACTCGTCCTCCTCCTCGAAGTGATAGTCCATGATATCTGCCTTCTCGTTGCGGACGGGGAAAAACCCATCAGCAACAGGAAGGGAACTCAATTTCCAGTCCTCATCCTCAACAACCTTTCCATTCAAATCCTGGATGCTTGGAGGACCTTGTGGAAGTTCGAGAACACTAAACACTTGCGGCGAGTTGGTTCCCCAGGTGTTGTACGCCAAGGGCCACTCAGAATCTTCGGAAACCGGGGCAAGGTTAGGATTGACATCCTTGCGGGTATTGGGGCGAAGGGAAGCGTCGTTGTTTGAGGGAACGGTCTTTGGTTCCGGTGCGGTGGTGGTGTTGGGAACCTGGTCCAAAGTATCGTTCTGGGCGGCCGGCTGCATAGCGTCCAAAAATACTGAAAATGCGGGAGAGCTCAAGAGCATTCTAGTAAGCTCACTAAGTTTGTTATTCTCTTCCCTGAGTCTGGTGTTCTCATGTTGAAGATCGGTAGCTTCGTTTGTCTTGGTAGCAACTTCCTGCTCCAAGTGGGTGATGTATTCTATAAAATCTTGTTAGTAGATGTAGACAGGCGAATCCGAGAACCGATGGTATTACCTTTTCTCCTGCTTCTGAAGGCACGGGCAGAAACCTTGTTTCTGAGTTGCCGCCTTTCCTTGCTGGTCAACTTCTTTCCTTCCTCACTGGCAAGTAGACGCTCATCCTCATCCATCTCATCCTCCTCCTTCTTGAGCTTGGCAATGTGGGGTAAAACAGCGGGCGCGCCGTTAGCAGAAGGATGAGGAGCGTTGCTCTTCATGGAAGTCAAGATTTTGTCTACACGTTCATTGACACTATTCTTGGGAGCAACCTTAAGTTGTTGCTGTTGGGATAGCGGAACTTGCTGTTGTGTTTGCCTCTGCTGTTGCTCTCTGATTGCTCTCTGCTGTTGTTCATAGGCAGCTTGGTGTTGATGGATACCAGCGTAGAACCTACCAGCAGTAGCCATAGGGGGGGCAGTCGGACCGACAGGAGGGACTGTTACAGTAGGGACTTCGATCTTAACCGAAGATTCCAAGTTATCCATCATCGGTGAAGTTCCCAAGACCAGACTAGGGTTAACAAAATTGGCCGAGCTCTCCCCAGCGGTTGTGCTCTCTGGGTAAAAGTACGCTGGCATCATGCCGTTCGAACTGTTTAGCGAGGGAGAAGCGTCGTTGTCGAGTTGCATGAAATTATTCTCATGGGGAGAAACCGACATGGAGGCAGTCGGAGGGAAGAAGTCGGGATAAAAACCGGAATTTACGGGAAGCGAGCCCGTTTGTTGAGTGTGAAGATCGTATTGATGGCTCGGGGCGGGAAATCCTGTAGCTGACAGGTGGTTGTTGCCGGTTACCTTTTGGTTCATCGAAGGGGTACTAGCCTGCGACGAGGAGAAAGAGGACCGAGATAGAGTAGGCGAGGGCATGAATGAGCTGGGGCCATCGTAGTCGATGAAGGCGTCGATGTCGTTAAAGGAAGAGTTCTCCTGGTTGAAAGATAGGGAGGAACTCGAGCGGTTCCTGCTCATGTTATTCTGTTGTGACATTTCAAACGAGGAAGGCCTTTTTCGTGAAGCTGGCTTTCGCTCGTTGGTCCGTGACAGTGGGAAAGTAAGGCAGAAGCTAATTTCCAACCAACTATTCTTTTCTCCTTTTTCTAGTTATGTCTGTAATCGTGATGAGACGATAGGATAGTTGTTTTTGTTAAAACTCAAGACGGACGAGTATTTACTTGTGTGAATCCTAACAGAGAGAAAATGCGGAAGGTTTAATGGTGTTGATGATGATGATAGTAGCGAGTGGGTGGTGGTGGTGGTGGTAGTAAAGGAAAGGGCGAGGAGAACTTGGTTGTATTGTTGTTGAGTAGTTGTGAGGGTGTGCGGGCAGGAGAAGGGGAAAAGGACAGGAGAGGTAGCGAGATGAAGAAGAAGGTAGGCTGTGTTGCAAGCAAGATTGCTGTGTTGCAAGCAAGATTGCTGTGTTGTGTGGGTGCGGTGCTGTGGGAACGGTGGTGGTCGCAGGTATTGTCGGAGCAAGAAGAGAATTACAAGCGGCAGCAGCAGCAGGAGCAAAAGCTGATTGATTGAGGAGACAAAAGTACGGGGGTTGCTCCCAAAAGAGACTCCTATTGGGCAACAAATGCACTGAGGGAGCAGGGAGGAAGGGGAATTTGCGACTTTTTTTGGGGGGGGACAGCAAGGAAGGGGGGAAAACGGGGCTGTGTTGCAATATCCATCCACCTTTCCTCACCCTCTCCCACCAATCCAAGTTCTCCAACCCCATCGAGGAAAAAAGAGGTTAGGAACCAAGCCAGGACCGGAGGACCAGTATCCCGGGACAAGATTCGTGTTCACCCGCGTTCTGCTGCTCAAAACGGTTGTTGAAGCGCTCAGCGCCCTCCCCAGTCGAGTGCTTGGCTTTCTTGGCTCTGTTTGAATTTCAGTTAAATCTCGCCGCTTCAGAGCCCGGGGCCTTAGCGTTCTACAATTTACTCAGATATGTACAGAGCTCGTCATGATCCTAACAATATCTCTCCAATCGTGCTGCTGCGGTCATACAAAACACTGGCACAGCGGTTTTCATCATCATCGACAAGCCCACCGGAGCAGCCCTTTGACAAATACCGGTACCTTCTTCCTCGCCTGCTCCGACGATCTTTTTATTTATTTTTATTTTTATTTTTTCTCTCTCCCCAAAGATCGCAGCCATCCGACACTTTACGATAGTATCGTGCCCGTACCATAGTAGGGACCGGTACCGTAGAGTATTTACTACCGATACAGCAGTTTCCCAACAAGAGGGCCAAGGCTCTACGCATTTATGAAAACACGCGGCACCCCTTTTTTGTCGCTGGACTGACTGACATACCGGGTCTTTACCATAATTACTATTCGTTGCTCAGTATCCTACCGGTATTTTGCCAACTATTGTTCCCTCTGTGCTGCTCCGCACAATGACCCAGAAAACAAAAGGTCCCCTCGTCCCCAGCTTCAGTGTTCTCATCACCATTACCGTACTCCCACAATAACGTAGACACTATCGGCTCATCCTGCTTTTCTCGCTAAACCTTGGAACTTCTCCCTGCAAGACAGCAATGTCCAATTCCTGATCGAGACACCTTGCATTGTTTTCCGTTTATCCGACACGAGGCTTGCGTCACGCTTCATAGCAGATCTCTTACCCTAAGCCCTACTTTCACTCTGCTTTCACTCAAAAGGCTTGTTGCACTGCGGATATTTCAGGCTTAGCCTTTTCTAAAAACAGATCAGATGGACGAGTGGGGAAATGATTTGCCCGAGTTCCCTCTGGAAGCCACCCGGGCGAGCTAAGGCTAGTTGCAGAAGAGAAAAAAAGAGAACCTTGTTCAGCTGAAGTGAGACTCCGCGATCCCCCGTTGTGGGTCGCTTCTGACATGCGTCTAGAAGGTTTTCACGAACCAAACAAATCTGCCTACCCGTATATCCCGTAAGTGGAGAAGGCGCTCTCGAAGGGGATAAAAAAATGCCGTATACGGCTTTTGAGACAGTATTGCCTGCTGGTAAAGTCCTGCAATAGCTTATTTGTCAACGAAAAACAAAGCATTTTAAGAGGCTTCTGGGGACGTTGCCAGCACAGTTCCCCCCGGGGACCCAGTCACCCCGGTACCCGAATGGTTCATAGCGGTAGCCCATGGAACGGGACCACTCTTGTTTGGAGAATTTCCACCAAACGTCTTCCTCGCGGAATGGAGATCGTCAGACATTGTGATAATCTAGCCAATCTCACTCGTTCCCCCCCTCGAAGCTCGTCCATTGCTCAAGCCTTTTCCTAGTTTTCTTCACAGTCGTCTCGTCGCCCCTAAATTTACCGAATTTCGCTCACTTTTAGCTTAATTCAATACATTATCCCCGCACATGTATCTAGCGCGGTGATAGGCAAGACCATCACCTTGATTAGTTCGAATATCACCTATTGGAGGAATAAGTTCACTCATAGAAAACTGGTCTAACCAACCAACGAATTTGACCTTCCCCTACTTGAAGATAAACCACCGTTTATACCTTTTGGAGTTAGGAGGTGGAACAAAACCAGGGCCTGAAAATTGGTCAAGGGATAACTTGAAACGTTATAAACACTGGGCTATCCCCAAGCAGTTTTGCTGGCCATGGTACCGGTATGTCGGTCGTCGTTCAAAGTCTTTTGGCTCGAACCAAATTTCCCGCCCTACATGCGTGCTTGCACAGACAGTACACAACCAATTGGCCTGCAAAAATTACCTTCTCCCGCCTAACACGTGGCTAAGTTACTGTACCAGTACCTGTCCTTATCCCATGAGCACCGTATTGCACCCGGTTCAAGTTCGTCGAACCCGCCTTATATTCACCGGCCCCACAAACGACACTTCAATATTTCCTCCTCTGGACCCCTTCTCCCTGTAACCCGGAGCAATATCTAAGCTTATCCTCACGGCTGGTTACTGCCATACCCCTACCGTAACCAAACAGAAAGTGAGGGATCAACATCGGTATATTCTGACGGCGAAGGTTACAATACGGGAAAGAGCTCCACCGACCCGAATATCACGGGTCCGGGGGATTCCCGGTCCGATTCCTCGGAGAGCTTTCCGTGCAGGTCCGTTTCAGGCTGACTGATGCTTGTCTACTAGTAGTCTAGCCTGATAGGGTAGGGAATTTAAGATTTTGATAATCGCGGTTTAGATTAGGGGGAAAAGCCGAGACTCCCCTTCGTTGGGCTTATAGGCTCTGGGGCTTGCCTGGTGATATTTAGGAAGGGGGGCGTAAAGATGATCATTTGTGCAATTTACGCCGCCATGGGTAGGTAGTCAGCCGGTTCACATAGTATCACTCGGTATGTCATTTGCCCCAACGGAAGGAATGTTGTGGTTCAATATAGATTACCGGTATCATACCTGGAAGGATGGGTGGGAGGCGATGCTTTTTGAATCCGCTGTTTGTTACCTGAGACTAGCCCCATGCACACACCTATCCCTTCCCCTCCCCGCCTCGGTCGTAATCCCTGAAGAATCTATGCAGCTGGATCGCCAGTCGAATTTCAACATAGCTCAGACCATACCGCATTCGATTCATGCTCTCCTATCAAAGCCTGTCAATGTTATTCTGTTGATTCCTCAGACCGCTTCCGCCGCTTTGCATTGGAGAAAGTTTTGGAGACGGTGAGTCTGCTCTGTGAGAGTGGTGCCGATGGAATGATGAGCTGGGAATACTTGTAGTTTGTTGTGTGCTTTGGGCTCAGGGGATCACTATCACAACGCATTAATTGTATGGAGCGAGTATGATATGAGACGGAACGTGTGCGAAGCTTAGGGTCACACGAGGAACAAGGGTACATGTATGATATAGTAACGGTATTTAGAGAGTTAAGAGCGGCGTTGGGGTTGGCGGGGGGTGGAGGAGATTGGCTTGGGCGGGCGTTTAGGTCATATTTCTAAGTGATAGGTTGTGTTCAAACCTAATCCCTTTGCTTGGGGTAATTGTGTTTGGAGTGTGGGGTTTGGGGCATTGGTGGTCATGTAGGGCTATGCTTCGTAGACCTTCCACGGGTGCGTGCAGTATGATAATATTATTATAAAGTTTCTTTTCTTGTGCTTATAAACACCCAATGAGAAGGGGAAGTACATTATCTCTCTAGTTGACCTTGAGACCTTGGAGGCTGGGAAAAGTCTTTCGTCAGTGGAGAGTTGGCCATCATTGCCGAGCAGACAAGTATAATACTTACACATGTCGTCGTTCAATTGCAGATTGGACGGTGTAGTTAGACAATCAAGAATTTGGCAAACAATCCACAATACTCGGCATTACTTTGCGCATATGAAACGAGACCCGGCCTCCGGAGCATAACATGGAGATAAGCATCACAAATCTGCCGCAACAGCGCACTAAGCCGCTTGGAGAAAAGCCTGCAGAGCTTTCTACTTGCAAGGCAATGGCCTGTCTCACGACTTAGCCATTCGATTTGATTAGTAGTTTGCATCACCTTGGACCCCCTCATCCCTTCCAACCTCATCATATATATCGCGGTACGAGGTAGCAAACGATCGCTCTTCTCCAGGGCGAGCCTAATCACTCAAATCCAATGTCTGATATTACTCCTGAAGAGTTCTCCTCTAAGCCCTTCGATTACCTGATCGTTGGGGGCGGCACCGCCGGGCTTGTCCTCGCCGCACGTCTCTCCGAGAACCCCAACATCCGCGTAGGTGTTCTCGAAGCCGGGAGGGCACAGTTCGATAACCCCAAAGTGAAAATCCCTGGTCTCCTTGGAAGGTCAGTGGCAGATCCCGAGTTGGATTGGACCTACATGACCACTCCTCAGAAGGAGCTCGGTGGAAGACAGCTGCTCTATTCTAGGGGGAAAATGCTTGGCGGGAGTTCGGGGCTTAATTTCATGTTCTGGGGGAGGGGTGACAAGAGGGACTATGAATGGGAGAAGGACTTTGGGGTAAAGGGGTGGACATGGGATAGTTTTTTGTTTGCCCTCCTTCCATGATTTTTACTCTATCGTACTTTCTTTCTTTCTTGGGTAACATAAGTGTTTATGATATCTTAGGAAGTATTCGAACAAGTCCCAGACTCTCAACATCCCGACAGAGCCTGAGCAATTGGCTATGCTGCCTACACCTACGCATGTTCCAAAGTTTCACGGTACCGATGGTCCTATACATGTTAGCTTTTCGAGTTGGTACGAGGATGTGAACAAGTTCCTCATGCCCGCTTTTGCGGATATTGGTGTTCCAAGAAACGTAGAGCCTATGGGCGGCTGCCCTGTTGGTTCGAATATCGCTGCCCTGAGCATCGACCCAGCCACAGGGACTAGGTCCTATTCCGCAAACGCTTACTACAGACCTAATTCTAGCAGGGAAAATTTAGTCGTTTTAACCGGTGCTCAGGCTACAAAAGTGTTGATTGAGGATTTTGTGGCTGTTGGAGTGGAATATCTTTTTGATGGAAAGATGCACTCTGCTCATTGCTCGCGAGAGGTGATTTTATCTGCGGGGGCAATCGCATCCCCACAGTTGCTTGAGCTTTCTGGAGTTGGTGATAGGAAGCTCTTGGAGAAATATGGGATAGAGTGCAAGGTGGAGAACCCAAATGTCGGAGAGGGAATGCAGGATCACCTTTGTGAGTGTGTGAGTGCCACCATGGGATGGCCTAGAACTAAGAAACCTAGTAACGGGTATTGAGTTTGAGCTCCGCCCCGGCACTCGCACCATGAACGACCTGGGTGACCCTCAAAAGCTCGCTGAAGCAATGAAAGAATACGAAGCCTCGTGCTCTGGGATTTTAGCAACAGCACATACACATTATGCTATGATTCCACTTTCTAGAGTCATGCCTCAATCCGAAGTAGAACACATAAAACAGACCATCAAGATGGATCTTGAGACTACCACAAGCCCGCGTGATCGCCTTATCTACCAGATTGAACTCAACCGTCTCAACAGCCCTCAGGACTCCCTCGGGCAAGTCGAGATCATATCAGCACCCTTCGGCTTCCATGTCTTCCGAACCGAAGAAGAAGACATTCCAGGAAAACAATACTTTAGCTTCTTCATAGTCGGAATGCACCCCCACTCGCACGGGTCGGTCCACATTTCCTCCCAGAACGTGACCGACCAGCCAGCCATCGAACCGGCGGTCTACTCCTCCAATGTCGACCGCCACGTCCTCCTTCGCGCCACACAGCTTGCCAATGAAATGGCCAAGCGGCCCCCTTTCGGAAAGTTTCTGGGAAAACGTATACAACCGCCAGAGGGAGAGATGATGATGACCGAAAGTGACTGGGATAAGTTTGTTGGAGAGTCAACGCAGACTTGCTGCCATAGTATCGCTACCTGTGCTATGCTGCCTAGGGATAAAGGAGGGGTGGTGGACGAGAAACTCAGGGTTTATGGTGTGAAGGGATTGAGGGTTGTGGATGCTAGTATCTTGCCGGTGCATATCTCGCATCATATGCAGGCTACTGTCTACGCTGTGGCGGAACAGGCAGCGGATTTGATTAAGGAGGAGTGGTAGAGATATTACCCTCCGAAAATTTGCATGGACCGTAAGATATATGCAGAGGTTAGCATACTGGCCCATTGCTGGCAATGAATGGAATGGGAATGTATTATTAGAAGAATGGTGCAAGAATCTTTAGCGGGTGAGCGGGTAAACACCCTCGCGAGGAATTTTTCCATTAGCTGTTGGTTTTGACCGAGAGCTGTCGAAATCCGTATTGGGTGCATTTACACTCACCCTCTAAATTTCTTGCACTGTATGTACTATATGTTGGACTTGCACTAGTTGTGCGACTTAGGATATATAGTCACCTTGTATTGAGGGAATCATAGATGACCCTCACAATAGAAGAGGCCTCCGCTATCATGGTATCGTACTAGTATCTTACCGCTGTGCCGGCATTATAAAAAGGCAAAACCTGCATCATGGAGATATAATATGTTCTATTTCACCAACCAAGAAATTCACTTGGGAAAGATGATATGCTTTTGATCAAGAGGATATGCTATTGACAAATAACTTAGTAGGCCACTTTTTAGATGAGATACGCTCTTAGTAAGGAAAAATTTGTCCTACTATATTCCACCAGCCAAGTAAATTTTGTCTCTTGCTTATATATATTATACTGGCAGGTTGGACATCTTGAAGTATGTATGTATTTACTACCTGATATCTTAGTATTGTATTTAACGAGTATCAAGAAGGTGGTGGTGGAAAAAATCAAGGCACTTGGAATGGGGGAAGCTTCTGTTTGGGTATCATAGAAGCGATATTGTTAATGGGTAGACATGTTTAAGGAGAGGAACTTCTCCTATACAAGTAATATGATAGAAATACAAACCTTGAAGTCAAAAACAAAACATTTCTCTTTATTTGTAATAAACATATGAGTTTAGGAGTAAATTATATTCTAGTAACAAAGCTCTCCTGTGAGATATTTCGATAGCAGTATAGAAAAAGCCAAAACTTTTTTTTTTCCTTCTTCAATACTCTGTAGGATATCTCTCTTGTAAAGTGACCTCTTTTTGTGAAGAGCATATTACCGCATGCTCTTGATAAAGTATTTTACTTGGCTGGTGAGATGGTTTATAATGACATTGTAATTTACGATAACCTACCCTACCCTCAACTAGCACACATTCCACCGCCACCGTTTTGCTCATACGGCAGGGCGCCCAGTCATCAACGAATCACTCGAACTTCTGGGAAAAAATGCGTTGCGCACAGACCATCTGTTTTTTTCTTGCGGCTCAAGCAACCTATAAATACTGCAATGTAACTTAAATTTATCACCCAACTTTGACAACGGTTCATTGGCAACAAAAATGGCTTCACCCCCGCCCCCGCCCACAAAACGGGCAAAACTCGACGTGCCCAGCCAAAAAGCCTCCCCACAGAAAGAGCTTGAACTTGCGGTCGGAATTGCTGGTTATGTGCACCCAGACTTGCCTGGATGGCAGGGTGTGTTCAAGAAGCGGTACGCGGACTTTCTGGTGAATGAAATTGGGCTCGATGGGAAGGTTGCGCACTTGACGGATTTTGGGTCGGAGTTTTTGAGGAAAGGGGGGAAGAAGAGGGAGGAAAAGAAGGAGCAGAAGGAGGAGGAGGCGGGGCCGTCCGTTTCTAGCGTTGTCGGAGAAGATATCGGCCCAGAAGTATTGGCTGCTACTCTCCGGGCTCAGCTCAGGCTAACAAGCCAGCAGAATCCCAAACTTCAAGGCATCGTTCGATTGACCGGTTCTGAAACTGCAGAATTCTGCAGCAAATTACTGGCGAGCATTAACGGCGGAGCAGTGGGGTCTCACCCGGAACATATAACCCAGACCATAGACCGTGAAGAGCGAGGCCTCGTCCACACCGCGATTCGGGAATTTTCTTCGGGAAAAATCGACTCGGTTACCTTGAGCGGTGACCAAGATGGGTGTATCAGAATTTATGCGAGTACCGGGCAGCCTGGCATGCGTCAGAGGAAGCGGGGCAATCGTGCGGGACGGAGGAGGAATAAGTCTGGTAAAGGCGATGGGGAAGTAGGGCTGGATTATTGCCATTTTTTGGTGTATAAGGTGAATAGGGATACCATGGATGTTATGGGGGTTCTACCTCACTTAATTGGTGGCGCTGGAGGGAAGAATCCGTTCTCGTTTGCTGGGAATAAAGATAAGCGGGCTGTTACTGTATCGTGGTTCTCTGCATACAAAGTTCGTGCGGAGCGGTTGGCCCAGTTAAACCAGGGAGAGGGCGGACTTAGAGGGTGCCACGTGGGGAATTTCTGCTACAAGGATACTGGTCTAGGGCTGGGTGATCTATGTGGAAATGAGTTTGTCATTACTCTCCGGGAGTGTGTTTCTTCGGACGCGAGCGAAACTTTAGAAGAGGTTGTTAGCACTGCAATGCAACGTGTGAGGGAAACCGGTTTCATAAACTACTTTGGGCTCCAGCGCTTTGGCAGCCACGGTGTCGGAACATGGGAAGTCGGGGTGGAGATGCTGAAAAGTAACTGGCGCGGTGCTGTCGAGAAAATCTTGAGCTACGACCCTGCGATTCTGGAAAAAGACAATTCCGTCTCCACAGAGGAGAAATCCCGTGCACAGGCTTGCCACACATTCCTTACCACCTACGATTTCCAGAAAGCCGTGGAGCTCATACCCCGTCGGTCAAATGCTGAGAGAGCGATCCTCACATCCTTCAGAGATCGGGGTATAGAGGCTAATGAGCATGGTGGAAGGCTAGATTATATGGCGGCGCTACAGGCTATCCCTAGGAAGATGAGGACAATTTATCTTCACGCTTTTCAGAGCTTTGTCTGGAACTATGTCGTTACTGAGAGGATTGCTTGGGGTACTAAGGTTCTACCTGGCGACCTGGTAATGGCGGAGCCCACTACTGCCGCTGAGAACAAAGCACCCAAACCAACTACTACTGACGATGCCCCGGAAATAGACCAGGATGGCGAAGTCATCGTCCATGCTCCTCCGGGCGGCGCGGGGGTAGCTAACACCAACCCGGAAGAAGAAAAGTTCAAGCGGGCCAGAGCACTCTCCAAGGAAGAAGCCGAGTCAGGAAAATACACGATCAAAGACATTGTGCTCCCGACCCCGGGATGGGACGTGATCTATCCCCAAAACACTCTCATGGAGGTCTACAGCCGTGTTATGAAAGAACACGGCTTGGACCCTCTGAATATGAAGCGCACTCACAGGGAAACAAGCCTTCCAGGATCCTACCGTCACGTTATTGGCACGTTTATCAACGGCGAAGCCAGCTACCAGATTAGAAAATACCGTGGCGACGAGCAGATTGTCAAGACTGATCTTGAGGTCATCAAGCAAAAAGAGGCTGCTACCGAGGGGGCTGCAAAGGGTGATGGGGTTAGCATGGAACTCGATGCTCAACCTGAAGAGGGCACTGTGATTACTGCGGAGCGGGAGGAGGAGGAGGGGGAGGAGAAGACAGCGGTGGTCTTAAGGTTCCAGCTTGGTACAAGTACCTATGCCACCATGGCACTCCGGGAGCTGATGAAGGACGGGGTTAAAGCGTTTGTTCCGGAATTTGGCAGGGCGTAGGCAGGAAAAAAGGCTAATGGATGTGGTGGGTTTTCATCTAGTTTAGTTTTAATTGGATTGGATCTACACACGTGGGGGGGTTAACGCATCGTACATAGAAATCTTTGTCTATAGCAGATGAACTATCGAGCTATGATATGTGCTATAGAAGTGATTGGTACAGTATATCGCAGAGTTCTCTTGCGAAACAACTAAACTGTGCTCTCTCGTCTAGATACTGTGAACTCAGTTTATTCCTTGGCCCGTGATTCTCTCATAAGCTAACATCCAATTGCCCCTTCCTTCCATATCCAACATATGTTGAGAGAACTAAACCGGATAGTAAACACACTGGATCAACATCATTGGTGCAATTCCAGAGCACAACCTACGGTAGGTATATCCAGTGCGGTACAGTACATACCTTCTTGCATAGGCACGTAGTTACATAGTTACAGTACATATCACGCAACCATTGTACCCAAACAATCAATCAACCCAGTCAACCGTTAGACTAAGTTCTCCCCGCCCCGCCCTGTCCAACCTCAATCCCGTCCGTCTCGCACTTCATGCCGGTAGTTAACTCCCTGCGATTCATCGTGCCCATGCTGCAGATGGATACGGAAGAGGAGAAATTAAAATGGGAAGAAGAGAAAAAAAAGAAGAAAAAAAAGGTAATAAACGGATTATTTACAGTACTACTCGTAGTACATTGTCACAAAGGTGGTAGCCTTGCGTAGCAAGCTTGAAAGCTTAAGTGCAGCGCCGGCCAGTCTATTCTGTTCTGTGTTTGGATTTAGTAGTGCTGGGTGCAATACGCTTGAACAAGGCTGAGGTGCGGAACACGTGCTTGTGCAACGCCAGAGCCTTGTACCAGTGAGTTATCGCCCTCTCGCTTCAGGTCTCGGTGATCCCGTCCAACTCCTGGAAAAGTCTGATTCTCATTACACACGATCTCTCCACCTCTCTCGCAAAAAGGAGCTCAGACAATTGACTATAGCGCAGATGTCGTCAGGGCACCAGCAGGTCACCGGTAATGCCAACTCGTTCAACTCGTTGACGAACTACGGCAATATTGTCAACGTCGCTGTAGGACCAGACGCTGAGAGGCATCAAATTCAGCAGTGGCTATCGCCACTTGAACCACAACAACGGCACCAAGGCGTGAGAACCGACCGACTAGACGGCGTGGGAAACTGGGTGCTAGGAACCAACAAATTCAGGAAATGGAGTGACATCGGAGATGGTTGTGCTGAGCCAGTGTTGTTGTGTTACGGAAATCCGGGAGTGGGGAAAACGTATCTTAGGTAGGAAGGCCACTCGTTTGGAGAAGGACAATGTAGATGTCACTGACTATCGGCAAATAATAGCTCCTTGGTGATCGATAGCCTGTGCGATCAGACAGGAGGAAAAGACGTTGCTGTTGTAGGGCTCTACTGCGATTTCCTTGCTCAACAGGCGCAGTCCGCCACAAATATGTTGGGTGCCATCCTCAAGCAACTCGTCAGCAGAGGAGGGATCCCGGAGCACATACGGGAGGCTTTTCAGAAGGCCAAACAAGATTTTGGCGATCGAGGCCTTCGAATTCCCGAGATGGTAGGAATCATGAGGAAGACTATTAGATCGCTAGCACGGGTGTTTATATGTATCGACGCTTTAGACGAATGCGCTTCGAAGCATAGACTGGAGCTCTTTGAATCGCTGCGAGAAATCGTTCGGGTGTCACCGAACGTGAGAATATTCCTTGCCGGGAGGCCGCATATCGGGGACGAAATAATGAAATATTTTAGCAAGGTGGTTAGGATACCTGTTATTCCTACCCAGGATGATATTACGAGCTACCTGGAGATGAGACTAGACCACGACCCTGACCCTTATGCAATGGACGGTGAATTGCGGGCGGATATTATGAGAGTCATTCCGGAGAAGATCTCAGAAATGTAAGAAAGAATATCAACTTGAGGCACATTCCCGTACAAGCATGGATTCTTATTTGCTAACGGTGATGCCTAGTTTCCTTCTTGTTACCCTAAATATTGACGCAGTCCTAGGCGAAGTTACTCTCCACCAAAGAAGAAAAAAGCTTGATGAGATGACCAAAGGGGAGGGTCTGGGAGATGCTTACGCGGCAACTTTATCACGAGTGAAGGCACAGCACGGAAGTAGATCAAAACTAGGCATGCAAGTTCTAATGTGGGTCTCGCATTCGGAGCGGCCGTTGCGTGTGGATGAGTTATGCCACGCCCTGGGGGTCGAAGAAAGATCCAGCGAATTGAATATTCGGAATACTCCTGCAATAGAAACACTGCTAGCATGCTCTCTAGGGCTTGTTACGGTCGAGAAGTCATCGTCTACCTTCCGCCTTGTTCACTACACTCTGCAAGAATACCTCTCCCACAATTCCGACTTATTCCATAAGCCCAATGCAATGATTGCTGAGGTCTGTTTGACCTACCTCAACTTTCACCAGGTCAGGGGTATTTCGCCTACCCTTCGCTCTGTCCCACCAACCGTGCCTTTTGTCGAATATGCTTCTTGTCACTGGGGCACACATGCTAGTCGGGAAACCACTGAAAGTGTGAAAAGGCTTGCATCGAAACTATTGGATGGATACGATAGGCACATATCATCGAAGATACTATTATTGCGTGGGATGAGCATTGAGAACAGGCCTTTTGATAGAGAAGACCGCCCTACGGGATTTACAGGGCTTCACTGTGCCGCATACTTCGGATGCGTGGAGATAAT
>Ga0307507_10005036_pt1 | contig 22283 bp, 9 predicted proteins | sample 7_EM_MG_FD_207223 | JGI IMG/M metagenome (GOLD analysis project Ga0307507, IMG submission 207223) | Populus trichocarpa ectomycorrhiza microbial communities from riparian zone in the Pacific Northwest, United States - 7_EM | ecosystem: Host-associated > Plants > Roots > Unclassified | place... | reverse complement strand
TATGAAAGGAACTTGATTTGTTGTTAACATAAGTTATAATCATGAATGCCTGACAACATTTACAAGTATTAGCATTATTCGAATAAGATAACTAATGTAATCATGTTAACAATTTATAATCCGATTGAACCTCCTTTGTGTGTGGTTTCCAGTTGAGTAATAAAAAGAGTTTATACTATACTTGTTTGAAATACCATTAGTGGATCCTCTAACCTTGACAATTATTTTATCATTGTTTAATCCTTACATCAATATCACATCTCAAAGCTTTCTTTAACTTGTTGTTGTTGTTGTTGTTTATAATTTATACAATTAACCTCCCTGTGGTTCGACCCCGATCTTGCCGGGTTATTTATTACTTCGACACTCCTGCACTTGGGAGAAGACATCAATCTTTTGGTCGTGTCACTGTGCCTGTTTTATGCCTAAAGTTGTTGTTGCTAGCTCTCCTCTTGCTAGCATTTTGGGTTCCTTTCTAGTAGCCAAGTGTTACTGGATGCAATTGTTGCTGGGTTTTCATGTTTGGTGGGTGCCTACTGTTGCTGTTTGCTTCCAGCCGGTCTCTATTTGATGTTTTCTGGGTTGTCTGCTCTGCTGGTGCTCTAGTCAGAGCCTCTGTTGATGTTTAGTCTCTTGCAGGCTTTTTAGGTTCTTCTCTAGTTCTCAAGCATTCCTGGATGCAGGTAGCTTTTCCCGCTGTGCTGGTTCTTGCCTGCTAGTTAGTTTGCTAGCTAGTTTAAGGTTTTATTTCAGGGAGTCTGTTCCCTTAACTCAAGGGAGTCTGTTCCCTTTCTCTGAATGTAAATTCCTGTACAGTTGACTTGCTAGTCTCCAGCTATGTTTTATTTTTTATCTATAAAATTTCTTATATTTGATTAAAAAAAAAAGAAATCAAAACAATATAAAATATTGAGAACAAACTACCTATTATAAAACTTAAGTTTCTTTTTATTTTTTTTAATAAAACTCAAATTTAACTATCAAATTTATTAATTCTTATCCTTGAATTTCAAGGTAACTCTAATTCTAAATGTTTTAATGATTACCTTCTTATACTAAAAGAAGTGGACTTCTTTCTGGAGTTTTTAATGTTCATATGAACAATTCAATTCTTTGTTTTCTTTTTTTTTTCAATTCCACTACCTTTTTTTTTAATTTCCTCCCCTTTTTTATCTTTCAAAATTTCATACTTTCTTTTTCTCAATTTCACTATTAGACTTTTAATAGTTGTCTGAATTGCTTTTGGTCCTGTCAAGTTAGATGGATTATGTTGAAGCAACTATTGCACAATTTAATTTTAAACCCGGGTTAGGCAAATAATTAGGTCAAGAGGTTTTTTTTGTTGTCAATTTCATCTTTTTTCTTCTTTTTAATTCCATCCTCATACTTTTTTTACAAGTTAGATGGGCTACCTTTGGACCGACCAAGTCAACTAAAGTCATGTCAGGATAACTTCTACATGGTTTAATTTTAAACTCGAACAAGACAAAGAATCAAATCGGGAGGTTTCAAGGTTGACCTCATATGTCAGGTTTAATAACAATGTCAAATAGTTATCCATGACCTAGATATTTTTTTATCATGTTCAAAAGGAAATTTGGATGCAACCCACAACATGAAGTAGGCTTATAATGGTACAGACATCTTGATCACATGATCAAGTAACCCCCAACTTGAAATACAACCCAAGAAACAGAAAACCAGGTTTGATAGAACCCTGATCTAGAGGAAACCTTGTACCTTATAACCCGGAGTATGTGAATGGCGTCATAAACCCAGTTAATCTTCAATAAGTCAGATTTACAAAAAAAAAGGATGTTATACCATAAACAATTAAATGAAAGAAATGCATGTTTATTATCACCAAGCTGCCAAAGTTTACAGCTCCAAAAACATTATATAGTCTCCTTTAAATAATCCTAATAAGTTTCTTTTAGGTTGCAAGCCAATGGACCTAAACTACAAATCAACTAACATAAGTCCAATAATAAAATAAACCCCTAAATAACTTTTAATGGTCTATAACAAACCCAAATTAAAAATAATTGTTAAAAATCAAATAAATAAAATAGGATAATAAAAACAAAATCTCCATGCTAGAATTCCTCTATGTAGCTGAAATTTCCAAACTCTTCTAAGTGGTGTTTTGGCCAAAACTTTTAGTTTAGAAGTTCAACTAGGAAACTTTTTTTTGATTGCTATAATTTCCTTTCTTATATTACCTCCTCTTAGTCTTCTTGATGCACTAGGAATACCTATAAAATAAAGAAAATAAACCCAAGAGAAAGATCCCCTTGGATGCCATCATATCAAATCCAAGCCACATTAGGAACCCTTATAGCCCAAGCATATGCACAAGTTTAGGGCCTAAATAAGTCTGATTTAATTTCTCTTTGACGTCCAAAATTAATCCATTATAGGTATGGACTAATTGGGCTAAAATAGCCAAGAAAGAACACTTGTCCACTAATTTGTCAAAACAGTAACAACTTTAACCAATTTAAATAATATGTTCTTGAACTACGATTAACCTGAAATTTTACCATAATATAGTTTCATATGCCTAGTATCTCCCTCATAACTAGAAAATTGACAAATACAAATGAAAACACTGACATAATGTTTTATTGGTATATAGTGATGACCTTCACTAACAAAATCTTACATCCCTGTATTCATTGATAAACACCAACAAAAAAATTCTATCGATAGATACCAAAGGAATTGTAGTGGGAAATAAGGTATGAAAAAAATCCAAAAAGTATAATGACATGTAACTTTTACAGACGACATTACCAATAAAATTAACTCAATGGAAAAATTTCCTCGGTATATACCTTGGGAATTATGGAGGGTATTACAGTCGGATTCAAAAAGGAAAATCATATTGTGACGTGACATTTTTACCGATAGAATGACCAATGGAGTTATTGATGGAATAATCTTATCAATAATGTCGTCGGTGATATTTAATTTATAACCTGACGATCGACTCTCCTCTCCCCTTCCCCCATTTCTCCTTTTTCCTTATGTATTTTTTTCTGCAACAAAAAGCCACCCCTTCCCCAATCTCAACACAACTCAAACTCTCACAACAAATTCGGCCATCACAACACTCAGTTTATCAGTATTTTTGCTCTGATTTAAATTTTATTGAGGATTCTCCACTTTAAGCAAACAAATGTACGGTTTTTTTTATTTGAACTCAATTTTAAAATGTTAATTTTTTTTCGTATATTTTGTAGTATATGTATTTTGTTTGGGTGTTTACTTGTTTTATAGTTTTTTTCTCATACAAATTTGTTAAGTGGATTTATGATTTGTACAAGTTAGGGTTTGTTTTAGATTTTGTAAAATTGTATTTCTATGTAAATTGATGAAACCTATATCGAATTTTTGACTTAGATGCTTTGATATGAAATATATAATAGCTTATTAATTTAATGGGTCTGTTTTATATTTTATCAATTTTATTGTCGAGCTGAAATTTTTTATAAATGTATACAAATTTGAATGTATGTAGATAAATGATAATAAATTAAGAGTACAATTAAAATAGATTTAATAAGTTTGAGTTAAATCAATTTTTTTGCAAATTTATTGTAATGGAGTTCAGGATTTTGTTAATTATGCACTATCTAATCCGAGAAATATTAGTGGAAGGGGTATTAGATGTCTATTCAAAAGGTGTAAAAATAAAAAGTTTATCGCTCCAGATGTTGTAACAATGCATCTTCTATAAAAAGAGTTTCTGGAGAAATATCTGTATTGGTATACATACAAAGAACCATATGTTCCTCATAATACGATAGTAGAAAAGATGGTTGTGTTAACCTCTAGTTCTAGCAACGTGCATAGAGTTATAGATAACAATAGTAATCCTTATAGGAATATGGTGATGGATGTGATGAGAATGAATCAGGGTCATGTCGACCAACGTCCAATCATAGATGAAGAACCTATTGTAGACGTGGCCAAGTTTTTTTTATCTTTTGAAAGATTTTGACGAACCATTATGGGATGGTTGGACAAATCACAGTAAATTATCGGCACATACAAGTGTTCACCATCAAGTCAAATCATGAGTTAAGTGGTGCCGGTTATGACAAAATTATTGAATGAGTAAGAAACATTTTATTTGAAATGAACAGATTGAAAGAGAACTTCTATGCTGCTAAGTCCATGATGAAACCCCTCAGTATAGGATACCAAAAAATTGAATTGACACTTGTCTAAATTTATGCATATTGTACTACCTTGAAAATGCAGAGTTGACCAAGTGTAGAACATGTGGGCATTCTTGCTATAAACCCATGACTAGCAAGGGAAGGACTCTTGTCACACACAGAAAACTTAGATACTTTCCAATCACACCTAGACTGCAGAGGTTATTCCTGTCACTAAAGACTACTAGGAACATGACATGACACCAATCACATGATGTGGTGGATGAAGTGATGGTGTACCCTTCCGGTGGTGAAGTCTGGAAACACTTTAACAATATGCATTCTTAATTTTCAATGGAGATAAGGAACATGTGTCTTGGGTTATGTATAGACGGATTTAATCCATTCGGATCATTTGTTGCTCCTTATTCTTGTTGGCCGGTGATACTCATGGTTTATAACTTGCCATCAAGAATGTGTATGAGGTCGAAGTTCATGTTTTTATCTACAATCATACCTGGTCTTAATAGTCTAGGTTAGAATATAGATGTTTGTCTTCGACTATTGATTGATGAGTTGAAGCAGTTGTGGTCATCTGAGGCTTTAACTTATGATGTATCAAGAAAACAAAATTTTATAATGAAGGCAGCTTTGATGTGGACTATCAATGATTTTCTAGCTTATAGAATAGTTTCTGGTTGGAGCACACATGTAAAACTAGCATGTCCATATTGTATGGAAAATAACAAGGCATTCACACTAACAAACGGTGGTAAATCATCTTTTTTTACTACCACCAGCAGTTCTTGCCAACAGATCATAATTTTAGAAAGAACAGAAAGGACTTCTTTGTTGGCAGAGTTGAAAGGGATGTTGCACCGCCATTTTTTTCAGGTGAAGAATTATATGACGTGGTATCGGAGTATGGTGACATTGTGTTTGGTTTTCAATCTAGTAAGCAGAAGTTTCCTAGTTTTAGTTTTATCCATAATTGGGTAAAGCGAATTATTTTATAGAAACTTCTTTATTGGAAGACCAATCTCCTCCGTCATAACCTTGATGTCTTGCACATAAAAAAAGAATATGTTTGATAACATTTTCAACACGTTATGGAAGTGAAGGGGAAGACAAAGGATAACATCAAGTCTAGAATGTATATAGCTTTATTTTGTCACTATAAAAATATAGAGTTGGTTTATGTTGGGTCACGGGTCGCAAAGCCAAAAGCCAACTTTGCCTTAGACAAGAATGCACAGTTACTTGTCTAATAATGACTTAAAAGTCTGTGATTTCCTGATGGACATGCCTCTAACATATCAAGGTTGGTGGATTTGGAGGATTGTAGATTGTATGGAATGAAAGTCATGACTACCATATATTTATGTAAACACTCATTCCATTAGCTTACCGGGATTTATTGTAAAAAATGATATGAGATGCACTCATAAAGATCAGTCACTTCTTTAGAGATATATGTTCCAACAAGTTGCAGACACAACACATGGAGATGCTTGAAATGAATATCATCCAGATAATATGTAAACTTGAGATGATATTCCCTCTATTGTTTTTTTACTCGATGGAGTATCTACCCATGCATTTATTGTTTGACACAAAAGTTGGAGGCCCGATCCAATATAAATGGATGTATCCATTCGAGAGGTTAGGGATTGCACATGCATCATAATTAAAATTTTATTGTCTTTCTTTGTATATTTTAAAACATTCATTTAATTCCATACAGGTACTTCTTCAACCTTAAGAGAAAAGTAAAAAACAAGGCGCATGTTGAGGCTTTGATATGTAAGGCCTATATTGTTTAAGATATCTCAACATTGATCTCGTACTATTTAGAGCCTCAATTGAGAACGAGAATCAACTGCGTTTCAAGGCATGACGATGGTAGGGAAGTGCCTTCATGTGGGAGCTTGTCAATATTCTCTCATCCTAAACAACCCGTACCAAAAAATATTGTGATGGAAAGATATTTGTCATAAATAGAATTTAGACAAATATATAATTATGTATTATTTAACTGCGATGAACTGATACTTTTTATTCAATAAGTATACTACTTAACATATCGTTATGATGCGAACCCTAGCGGAATTTAATGGAATTCATGACCCCAAGATCAATCTAATCTAAGTTTGTTGAGATTTGAATGAGCTTATCATAATGGAAGACTTGCTCCAAGGCAACAAGACTATAAACCAACTCGATCACAACGCCTACACCTAGAGACGAGCAAAGGAAGTACAAATTCACAATAAAGAATGATCAATTCTTTAAAGAGTTGAAAGTTCAATCAAGAACCAAGATTGAGCAACCAAAAAGTTGGCTACAATGCTAAACATATCATCAAAAGTCTGCCTTAAAATTATTGCTAAAGAGTATTTAAACTCTAAGCCAAAACCCTAGTTTCCCTAATGGGTCTCACATATGCCCAATTTAAAGAATAATCAACCTAAGCTAAAACTAGCCCAAACTAATTAAAATAAACAAAATAAACAAGTTTAAGACCCAAATAAAATGTTTCCTCTCAAAATAAATAAAGTTTGATAGCTCAACTAATTAAATAAGACAAGTTCGTTGTTTCCATATTTTGTTTAGCAGCAGCAAAAGCCCAACTTAAAATGGATGGTTCTCTCTCTTATTAATGAATTAAAAGGCTTTCCATATACCGTTGGAAAGGTATGAAAGTCTAGTTTCTAGCCCAACTGGAATAAAATCAAAATTCGATCTGTAGCTCCAGTTATGACCAAAAGAGTAACAAAAGGTCAAATTGTTCGAATGTAGTCTTCTTCTCCAAATCCTTGTGTAATGGTCTTGGTTTCACTAACAAGCCTCTCTTGAACATGAATCAGATTAATCAAGGCTTACTCTTTGTTATTACAAATCCTCTTGAAGTCCACTTTAGCCATGTCTCTTGAAGAAGTCCATTGAAAGCTTCTTTTAACTTTTTAGCCCTAAGCCTAGTAACTGTACCAATTAGAACATCCAATGGATCCTTTGATGGTTGGATCGCATCATGTTATTTTCAAACAATTTATCTCTTATAATATCATAAATTGATACATTGTTGAATTCTTCATATGCAACATTGTCAATATTTACTGTCCTAAAACTCACAGGTGACTAGATCCCAAATCTTTCGATTACAAGATAAACAATTTTCCATGTGGTTTAAAATACATGTAACTACTATTTAATTATTATTATTATTATTATTATCTCTCGAGATACTTAATTTCATTACACATTTCTCGTTAACTGTTCATGGTTGTACTTTATGTACCAGGTTTATCAATTGAGAGTGAATGCTAGTGTTACTTTGTCTTTACTAAGTCTGGATCATAAAAGAAAGGTGAAGTGCTAAAATGAGTATTTCATCAATGGATATATGTTTCATATTGAAGAATAAGAGTAGAAAGACATATAACAATGTAGTTTGTGTTAAAGGATCGACTTGTAATGAGTTTGAAGTTGACTACTATGAGAAGTTGAAAAAGATTATTAGATTGCAATATCATAATGAGCAGAATAAAGTATTTTTATAAAAATACTATTGGTATGACACCACTGACAGAGGTATCAGAGTAGATCCCCATCATGGTTTGGTCGAAATTAATTCAAAGGCTAAACTCTGCAATGTCGACGATGTCTTTATTTTCGCCAAGCAATACCAACAAGTTTATTACACATACACTTGTTCCCTTAGAAGGGATCGTTCAAGAGTTGATTGGTTATTCGTAGCGAAAACCAAACCCAGGGGTCATGTTGAGGTTGTTCAAGATGGTAACGATAAATTAACTATGAGAAATGTTATCTTTGAACTTGGTGAATTAGTTGATCCATATCGAGTTGCTCCATCTAATGACTTAGAAGAAAATTCAGATTTTGGCATAACCAATAATATTTTTTTATTGATGTTGACGCTGAGAAGTTGAATGATGTTTTGAGCTCCAGTAGACATACATAAGTCGATGAAAATGATAGCAATGAAATCAACGTAGAAGATTGCGATAGAGATGAGGACGAGTCAATTGACGAAGAAGAAGCCAATTTTGATTAAGTTGCACAACACTAAAGTGTATGCTATAAACTATAATGTAATATTTATAGACAGAATTCACTTCAATGTAATGATAATGATGTTAATTTATTATTGAATGACAAAGAAATATTTATTTTATTACTGTGATGTGAACTAATGTTATAAATTATGTGTGCAACAGTGAATTTTAATATTTGCAAGATAGATAGATAAGGAATATAGATACAATTTGACATCAGATACTATTTTACACAGATGGAAATATCGACATAATATATTTGTCGGTATATTCTAAAGACCATGAGAATTGTTCCCCTTCTCCCTGATATTATTCACAATGTGCATTACATATGGGTATACATATATAATTTGTTCATCTGTATATTCCAGAGACTATGAAAATTGTTCACTTATTAATGCGCTGATAATTAATGTTCCTTTGACTGTTGACTTTTTTCTCAACTATTCATAAATTTTTGTGAAAGCCATCAATAACACTTCAAGGGAAAATTTGAATGGGAGAGAGTTGATAATAATGTTGCGAGGATAATTTAGGAGAATCACGTTGTAATTAGGTAACATCAAATTCATGATAGTTTTTTTTATTCCAAAGATTAAAATTTTATATTTCATTTACTAATAAATAATTAATTTGTGCCACATAGGTTGCGTAATTTTTGGTACGAGGCGCCAAAGAAAGCAAGAACATATGTGAAAAAAAAAATAGCTACCAGACTAGAATGATGTGATAGTTTGGAAGGATTTCAAACCATTGTACGTCTTAGAGGTTGTTTGGGTAGAATACATTTGACACGTGATGTCCATGCATTTTACATAAGTGTCATAGTCCAATGTGAAAAATCAGAATCGGCATGTTCATGGTTCAGTTACCTCACATACCGATGACTCCGTTCTATTCGTTTTGCATGTGAAGCGGATGGTAGGATATTTTTCATTACATCCATTTTTTATTAGTTGCTTTTTATAAATATATTGAACTGATAATATTTTTTTTCTTGCAGGCTATAGTTCTTGGATGGGATCGAAGCCCAGTGGAGCTTTTTATTGAAATGCATGTGTGGAGTGATGACCACCAAAAAGGGATGCAACCGAGCTCGGCACTTTATGGTATGTTGGTTTTCAACCTTTTTTTTCTTAAGTTATTATTTCCTTGAATAGATGAATTTATTTTTTCTTTCCAGGATACATATGATAACCTATTGAAGAAGAGATACGGGGACAATCCTTCGACCTATCCAGATCTTGATTCAGATTTGTTATTGGAGACATGATCGTCTGGTGGATTTGATAGAAATTGGGTGTACATAATCTTGAACACTACAACCAAAAACTTGCGGACGACCCGTGGTGCTTCTATCGTTGGATGCTCGCAATCAATTTCGAGCATTCAAACTCCATAATTCACGGCGATGTTAGACCAATGAGTATAGGCTCGAACAACTCATCCTACTCGTAAATGTGAACGATTCACTGCTGATTATGAAGAACTTTGTCGATTGTTAATGGAGATGACATCATAGATTTAGCCCCACGGTCCCAACAACGACCAGCCTTCTCCTTTTTCTCCTTAAGCACTGCCTCTATTTTAGATTTATTGTATTTACATGTACAAATGTTTAAATTTGTAATAAATATTTGATTTTCATATTAATTTATTTTATTTTAATTATTTTGTACTTCTGTTCACTATTTTTTTAAGAAAATATTTTTAAAATATTACGTTACTGACGGAACAATTTCGTTGGTATATTCCAAAGAGTGTTGAAGAATTACTGTAAATGTCACTGCTATTGTTAACTCGCCAATGAAATTACAGATGGTATTATGTTGGTGATATGTTATATTTATCGGTGGATATACCGACAAACAAATAAAAATATCGATGACATTACACATGGTTTTCCTATCGATGATATGTTAAATTTACCGATGGAGATATCAATGGAATAAAACGGGTAAAGTTTTTTGGCGTGCTTTGTACGTTTGTAAATTTATCGGTATAGTTATTACCAAATGACTCACCGATAATCCATAAATTAATAATGAGAGTTTTTCCGACAAACTATTTATGTTCGTGAGTCCGTCGGTAACATAAATACAGACGGATTGCTAGTGTAAATACCGACAAAATTTTCGTTGGTAAAACTATTAAATATGGTAGTGCCTGTAATATTTTAACTCGATCCAATATATAATTTAAAAAATATGTATGATCTCGAAACTGGTCGGTAGGTATTTTAAAGCAAAATTCAGACTTAATTTGATTGGTATCATATAAACTAGGAACTTCTATTATTTATTTTATTTTCCTTGCTAAATGAAGGTTCGGACTTCACTCATTTTTTATGTGTACACTCTTGACCGCAAATGATATTCCTCTTCACACATCTTATGAGTAATTATACTTCATTATGATCCCCTCATTGCAAGCTTCTATACGGGATTATCTTTCACTATTACTTTTTCGAAGATTTTAAGAGGACGATCATGGATAGTATTGCTCAAGAGTGATGAAAATGGGAAACGACGATGGTAACCTATTTGCGTGGACAGTGGTTGATTGGTCAGTAAGGAGGGAATGGAAAAGAAGATGAAAAGGAAAGATCTAAGAGGTATATATATATTTTGAGGAAAGGGAATGAAAATGAAATTATAATGTAAGAAGAGATAATTAATTCATTTCTTTTGTTTGGATTGTAAAACTAGAAATAGAAAGGAATGAAATGGATCGACAGGGAAATTAGAGGGGAAATCAAACCTCTCAGTTTACTTTTTGTTCATAAAACATTTCTGCTAAAATGGAGAGGAAAGCAAGGGAAAAAAAATAAAAAATTGACACTATTTTCCCCAAAATATCTTTCAAAAAATACCCTAGCTAAACTTCTGATTTTTTTTTTTAAAAATAATAATATCTGATCAACACTTCTTGTGTAAGGAAAATATAATAAAAATCTGAGGGGAAGCTTAACTGGTCAGACCTTGAATTTACTCTCCAATGATCACGAGTTCGAGTTTTCTCAGGGTCACTAGAGGCTTACATGGTCGTTAACTTTAGGACCCGTGGAATTAGTCGAGGTGCGAACAATCTGACCCGGACACCCACGTAAATTAAAAAAAATACAATAAAAAATATAATATTTTTGTTTGTTTTTTCCATCTATATATTCAAACAATGATCAAAACTTAATTTCCCCCCTCTAATTTGAGCCAAAGGAAAATAAAATTCACCTCTTTCCATTTCTTTCCTTTCCTTTCTTTAATTTCTCTTAGTTTCTTCTGCATTGATAGATTGCAATACATATATACTGCCAGACAAATATAGAACAAAAAAAATCCACTCAATCCAGTATCGTTGATTATCCTTTTCACCACAATAAAAAATAAAAATAAAAATAAAAATTAACAATCATGGTCCTCCTTCCTGTTCTTCAATGGGACGATCTCTAAAAATTTGAGAACGAAATTACCATTCCTATATTGGTTATATATATATATCCACATAACTAAATTTGTCTTTAATTAGCAACCCTCTAGTGCTAGCTTTGTCTCCCCATGTATATTCATTAGAGCATGACTCAATTCATTGGATACATTGAGTGTCAACATGCTCCAGATTTCTTACGGTTTTCTCAACAAACACGATCATCTCTAATTGCTTTACATTACGTGGTCCCTCACTCCCCAAAAATTGCTGGTAAGAAACCCTAACCCTAGGCATTTACTTTAACCCATTTTCAACTTCTACTGGAATAGATACTACATGTATATTTAGATGTAGACCTCTGTGTATGAAAAGAAAATAAGTAAAACCTTGGACAATGGCTGATAGCCGCATGTTTTCAAAGAATCAATTTAATATAAAAATTAACTTAAGCTATGAGGTGAGATTCCAATATATAATTTATATTATTCTCTAACACATCACCTCAAGTGAAAACTTTTTGGGCTTGAAACTTGCACGGACCCATATTACATTATGCTTAATTTTTTATCAAATAAATGAGGATGATGAGATTCGAACTCGTGACTGTTTAGTCATCAAGGCTCTGATACAATTTCAAAGAACCAATTCAACCTAAAAGTTTAAGCTATTAAGTGAGATCCCAATATATAATTTATATTATTCTCTAACACATGTTTGAATGATGATGATATACTTGATGTTAGAACTAGTTGTAATTATGTTCCAAGCAATGAGATCAGAGATGAAATTCAAATGAATGAACTACAGTAATTCATCAAAATCAACAAGATAAGATAAGGAATCATTATTCATAAAAAAAAAAAAGAACTGCAATATCAGCTAAATCCAATAATTAAATACATCAGAAAAGCTATTACCTAATAATTGATATCAAATAATTATTTCAATTCAAAAATTTAAGCTGTTAATTATATGAGTTCTTAGTAGTTTACTAACCCAATAATCAAATACATAAAAAAAATAAACTGGTATCTAATAACTGATATCTAAGAACCATCTCAATTTAAAAATTTAAATGATTATGTGAGTTTTCAGAAATAGTTATATATTATTCCGAACTAATATAATGAAACTAGTATAATAAAATTAACAACGAAAAAAAAAGATGAAATTATCATTCATGTTTTCTGATGAAAATTAAGCATGCTTGTGTTATAAACTGACCTCATACTTGTTGAAAACTGATCAGGTAGAGCAAAAACCCAACTCTAACCACTTTCCAGACCAAGATCAATCAGAATATAAGCATATGGCAGCAATGTTTACATTCCCCGACTCAATAGCAAAATCAATTCGATCAAAATATTGATCTACCTTTATCCCTACCCACACAAGCTAAAGTTTCTTTCAATTCATGGAATATTATGCTGAGATATGAAGATAAATCTAATCAAAAGACAACAAAGTAGCTAGCCATGTGTATATGAATAAAGGAAAAAACCCACAATAATCTTCCCACCTAATTAAGACTATAATCATTGTAAATTAAGCTAAAAATATCCATGTCTACTCCCGATCGATCTAGAACCTTAAATGACTTTGTAGTGCACCGATTCACGAATATCCCACATCATATCAAACTTGAATAGAGCTGGAATTCATGAACTACATCCTGATTCCTTGATTATTTCTATATGACGAGGAGGAGGACGGTGGTGCTTCTTTTTCTTGATCAGCAATACTAGTATTATTAGTGTTAGCAGGCTTCTCTTGATTAGCTCTATCTCCTTCTATCTCTCTATATCTCTGAAGATACCTTCTTAGTGGCCCGGCGTAGTCATCAAAACCTAGGGCTCCCATAGCCCAGCAGACATCATCTCCATTCACGGTTTTGCGCCTTTCCTTTCTACACTTCTCGGATGCTTCACCGGTGACAAAGCTAATAAACTCTGAAGCACATTCTTGCATCGTTTCCTTGGCTTCTTTGGAGATTTTCGCGTTAGCCGGCAGAATTTGCTTCATGATCCGTCCAACGTTGGCTATAGGCAACAACCTGTCTTGCTCCAGCTTGACGCCGCCGTCGTCACTTGAAGCACCAGCACCAACATTATCGACCATGTCTAAGCTAGATGCAAAGAATTTAGTCCTCCTTTTTACTCCAACCTAGCTAGACTTGCCGTTTGGTTGGTCAAAAACTCATCTTTTATATTGCATATGTACACGTAAATACGTACATAAATACATTAGGGTATGTCTTCTTGTTCAAAATGGCATGTGTGGAGCCGACCACCTGGTTAAGTTGATTCACTAGTGGGCTCCATGTATACTCAATTCATTGGAGCTCATAATCCTAAATATTTAATTTGATTTTCGTGATTAAGTCCGCTACCTAGCTCATACAAATATATTATATATATATATTGACAACCATGCTTGACTGTACTTTCGATTATTATAATTTTATACACTTTACAGGGCTCTGCTGTAAAACAGTTTTTAAGATAAAACAAATGTTAATATAATAAAAAATTATTTAATATTGATATTAAATTTAATTTAACAAATCAACAACTTAGCTCAAAAAACAACCCGAATAAGTAAAAATATTGTTTGACTTCTTAAAAAATTCAAGATAATTCTTTTTTTAATATTAAGACGATAACATATTGGTTTAATCTGAGCTTTGTGATTAACCTATTAAATTCACGATCTGAGTGATGGATTCCACTGCGTTTAAGAATTTTATTTTTTAAAAATTATTTTAACTAAATTATATGACAAAAAAATAAAAGTTTGTAAAATCAAGTACAAACTAAATGGTGTAATGTTTGTTTGAGACAATGACAACCTCATAAAAAAATATGTCAAAACAATTTATAAAGATAAATTCAAAATTAAATAAATGTTGAAAAATAAAAATAAAATAAAAAAACAAAAAAGAAGAAAATACAAAAAAAACTCAACTCATTCATTGTTCATATAAAATAGTAAAGGGTTAAGTTGACCCAACTCTTTTAAATATATTAGATAATTATTTTTTAACATATCATATCATATCATGTAAAAGGTTAAAAAGTTTTAATATATCTTTGAAGTATATTTATATTATTGTAAAAAAAAATTATCTAAATTTAATTAAAAACTTACGCTATCAACTGTTAATTAATGTTTTATTAATTTAATATAAAGGAATAGAGATAGTAAAAAGTGATCAGGTTGAAACTCTTAATTACTTGGATTAAAATTTTAATATCACATCAAAAGATATTTTAATTCAAAAATATAAAACGAGTACTCCTCATAAATGATTTCTGATTGGTTCAAAGAACCTTTAGGTAATCTACATGTTTTTACAGCTTTTACTCTTTAATGCTCACCAATAAGGAGAGACCAAGCACGTTTTAGAATAATGATAGGTGCTTTAAGCTGTGAATTATTTAACCATTTGTGTCTCCTTTTGGATTTAAACCAAACCCTAAGGCTAATTGGCTATACGTACCCATACCAAAGACACACATTGCGTCATGCAATGCGACAGCAAAGGTTTCCTTTTAATTAATGCGTGTGGTTTTGTACCTTGTAGGGTTGCGCCAGGTCTCACCTTTGGAAGATGTGATGATATTGAAGCCATGGCTATCTATCAAAGAGCTTCTTCAAGCTAATTTGCATTCTGGTATATCCACTTTACTTTTGCCTCCACATGTTTTAACAGAAAGTATGGTTGTGATTGTATTTTTGAAGTGTTTTTTTATGTTGAAATATATTAAAATAATATTTTTTATTTTTTATTTTTAAAAAATTATTTTTGAGATCAGCGCATCAAAACGAGCAAAACATATAAAAAAAATTGAATTTTAAATAAAAAAAAATTAAATTTTTATAAAACGTGGTTTCTACCATGTTCCCAAACGGTACCGATCATCTTGTAAGCTTCCATTCTTTATGAATTAACTGTAATACACCCAGAGAGTTTTCGCAATACTTTATCTTCTTCGCATCTAATCATTTTTGTTATTTATTTATTTGACAATAAATAATATTTTCAGATTAATTTATACATTCATGCAAACTAGTTTTCTTATTAAACAATACTCATTTTGGAAATCATTCCAACACCCCCATTGCTAGTTATATTTAATGGCTTCTTTAATTATCTTTTAGAGTTTTTATTAGAAAGAACAGCCTTTCATACTAGCCATTCAACTTATTAGTTTGATTTTTCCGCGGGAAAACTTTTAACTACAAATTAAAAAATTTATGTACATGCATTCAATAAAATAAATTAAGAATTATATATGATAATAACTAATAATAAATATGTTAATTCTTAAAGTTTTAATTGGTTTTAATCAATAAAATTGAATTTTACTTTGTCAAATAAAGCATTAAATCTATTTTTAACATCGCGAGAGCCTCATATAAAGTCTAAATTGGTTTAATTATTTTTTTAATACTTTTATCTTGCATTGCCTAGCGTATTCTTGATTTCAGATATTGTTTTATAATTTACCGATAATTGATTTTGCAAAACCAAATAATAATTGTTAAATAAAAAGGAAAAGAATCCAATAAAAAAAGAATGTGAATAGATTTTTTTTCAAGGATCATAAGAAAAAAATGAGGCAGTAAAAAAGTCTAAAGGACCGAATAAAAAAGGATTTAAGGTGACTTGTATTGATTATTCATAAACCTCTTCTATATTTTCTTGTTGTTACTTCAAATTATGGTAAACAGAAACAATATACATACCCATTGAATAAATTGAAATCTTTTCTAGCTGTTTATATCATTTGGAAACTTGTTTTCTTTTCTTTAAAGTATTATACATAACCATTGAATATTTTTTATTTTAATTTCTTAATTAATTAAACCATCATATAATTATTACGAGGCGAGTTGCTAATTAATTTCACCCGCGGTACCTCTTTTTTTTTTACAATAAGACATATCTTTAAATTAGATTACACATGTCGTCAATTGAGAATAAATCCCTCTTTGTACCTCCATAAATTCAATATAAAGTTTATTGAAACAGCTGACCTTAAATTTTCTGACCAAGGATGAAACACACCTCCTTAATTTAACCACCATGCATGATAATCCATATGTTGACATCAATCAGTTCATTAATTTCCACGAAATGAGGGAAATAGTACAATAAATCCTTTAATTAATATTATAATGGAGAAACGTTACCTCCATATCTATCCATCATGTAACAAAAACCTCGTATAAATCCAAACAACCATACATTAGGTTAACAAGTGGACTTTATATATATATATATAATTCACTCATGTCATGATGATGTGTACATTAAGGATTCCACCAAGATTGGTCCATTAAATTAAGAAATGTTTACTACAAGTGGGTGTAACAGTATGCAATGCTTCTTCTCCATCATGAAAAATAAACTTCAATATTGAAAGAATAAAATAACAACCTGGCATTTTTAAATGTTCCTAGAACTCGGAAATATCAATTCAATTTGAGAGCCTTTTACAATATATATATATATATATATATATATATATATATATATATATAGACACACACACCCTATGGTTTCCTCTTCTATGGCTTGAAGATTCTCCTCCCATTTCTTTGTCACATATGATCTCGTTTCCGGAGTTAAAGGATATTTGGCCCACTAGGGTTTGGAGCAAAGCATAAAAAATTCTGCCATGAACCAAGTTATTACGATTTAGTCAACAGAAGAAACAAATTTGTTTCTTGAGGTGCTACCTGTTCCAGGCTATTTGGTAGTCCAGAGGTGATGAATCTTAACACGTAAGATGTTTAGAAATAAGGTTGATATGGTGGATAATCTGTTGATTTCTAAGTTCAAGCAATCTAATTTATTCTTCATAGTTAAGATGTTTGGTAATTTGATATGAAAAGCTCAAATGGTTGGTAAGTGGTAGCAGATGATATCTAATAAGTCAGGTGACCGGTAACTATGGTAATAGAAGGTGGTGCCTAGTAAGTCCAGATAATCGATAGCTATGGTAGTAGCTGGTGGTGTCTGGTAAGTCAGGTGACCGGTAGCTCTGGTAGTAGCAGGTGGTGTCTAGTAAGTCAAGTGACTAGTAGCTGGTACCTGTAAAATGTCCTATTTGATGGACATGGGGACTCTCCATTGATAAAGTCGGTAACTTTATATAGAAAGAAAGTGAAATGATATTTTAGAGAGATAGACTTTGAAAATATATATGCTAAAATATTGAGAATGAAGAGATTGTGAACTTTTGACTTCAATGATTCATGGTGTATTTATAGCCCGTGAATTTTGTCTTTTGTGGAGATAAGAGGCTGAAGTGTAATTTCATCCTTGTGATATTTTAAGTTACATTCTACTTAAAATAATACATATTGAAACAAAATAAAATACTGAGGGATCCGCGTGGAGTTTTGAAAAAATTATTGGCGAGAGTTGGGCTCGGGCACATGAGATATGAGAAATGGGTCTAGACGCGCTGCCTAGACCCAAGCATATTGAGCTCAGGGCGCACTCCTGAGCCCAAGCCCACAGGGGTGTTGGGGTGTATGCCCTGCATAGGCTCGAGCTTCTTACCTAAGCCCAAGCTCCATGGGTGTTGGGATTGGGCTACCAAGCTCGAGCCTAAGGGATGTTTTTTTGGTCTATTTTGAAAGAATTTTTTAGGGAGTTTTTGGGTCCATTTTATTTGGATTCATCAAGAGGTAATATAATTATTGTAGTTGGAAGTAAATTAAGATGCATCCCCCACATTAGCTCTTGACTGGTGGTTTGCTTAGATCTTTTGAGAGGAAAAGAATACTTTAGATTGAAAAAGAATTTTAATTAAATATATCTATACTTCTACTTGGTATTCCATGTTTATAATTTGATGATGTTTTAAAATTTAAGATGCTTAGAGATATGGTTTTTTTGGTGGTTGGATTATAAATTAATTAATTGTTCATCCAATTAAATCCACTTTTCATAGTAAAGAAAGATACCTCTTGATGAAAGTCTCCTGATACTTACAAAAAGAAATCCTATTTGAGTGAATTGGAAAATCTTCAAATGCTTTTGTAGAGTAAAATTAACAAATATATTAGAGAGCATTAAAAACAAGGTTGTTCCTTGTTTTTGTATTAAATGAATGCCCTGTAAGAAGATGGTATATGTATGCTTGAGAATGGAAATTGAAAATCTTTTATCTAGGTGATTCAGGAGGTATTTTTAGCTTATAAACCTTGTCATTTTGCTTGAGAGAGAGGGCTAAAAAATCATTATAGCCTTGTAGTATTAATAAGGGATAAATATCCCTTACACATGCATTAATATTAAATAAATATCTCTGACATAAATATGAATAAGAGACAAATATCTCTTACACGTGTATTAATGAGATGAAAATATAATAAGTTATGAGAGACACTTGTATACATAGAGGTGCACATTGAATAAGATCTAGGCAAAAAAGATAAGGATTTGATAAATAAAAAATCCTTCAAGGAGAAGTGCTAGGTTGAGGCCATAAAGCTATGCCCAAAAGAAGCTAGTACACGAGCCATATCTTTTTTGCCAATGTGCTTAGGTTAGGCCTGAGTCTATAATGCACTAGGCTTGCGCCCAATGTTTGGGCTTAGGTTTCATGCCCGAACCCGCGAAGCACTAGGCATGTCATGTGTCTGAGCTTAGGCTCTATATAAAAATCTATTAGGGCGTTGAGCATGGGCCCGATACTTGGGCTCAGGCACTACACCTAATCCTATAAGAGAGTAGGGTGTAGGCACAACACTTAGGCTCAAGTGTGTTGCCCAAGTCCTTAGGGTGATGGGTGTGTACCCAATGACTATGTAGCGCCCGAGCCCACGAGTGCTTCTGTGTGCCTAATACTTAGATCCAAAACATGTTTATGGATTTGGGCAAACAAAAAATTACATTTATAAAAATATTGATAAGTCTTGGTCCATCATAATTGTTATAGGATCATATTGTTAAGTCATAATTAATTTCAATACAGAACCCAAGCCAACAAGAGCGGAGCCAAAGGATGAGTTATGCTTAGAGTCCTGACTTTTTTAAACCATAGTTATAAAACCTAGGTTGGCGGATTGATTTAGTGTTAACCTGAAATCTAGTCCAAACTGAGTTTTTTTTAAATCATTTTAGAAGTTGACTTAGTTAAACCTAAGTGATATGACATGTTAACCTGCAATCAGATTACCCTTGCCAACCCCGGTTGAACTGACACATTTTATGTTTTTCTTTTAAATTAAAACAATTTCGTTTGAGATAGATCGAGATTGACCCGCTGACCCGTGAGGTGACCCAAAAAACCCACAATCCAAGTTGGTTTTGATAACTATATATGCTTTAACATTTTAAAATTCTCTAGAAAGATAAATGTTTACGTTAGGTTTTTAGCCTCAACAATACCGAAACTATATATTTATTTGGTAGAAGGTGGAATTTTTTGCATTGTTCAAATTGAAAGTATATATTAGTTAGTGCCTTTACTAGGAAAGGTAGTTCAAATATATAGTGATTTTAGAGAGATTTAATTGATTTAAAATAATCACTAAAAGATATTTAAAGGATCAAATTTATAAGGTTTTTATTAGTAAAAAAACAGGTGTTAGGGAGAGACAATTAAAAGAAGAAGGAAGTTAAAAATATTTTCAAAATGGATTTCTTCATCGGATATCATGGCTAATAATAGTACATGATTTAATTCAAGTTTATATTCCTGCTTACACCAAAAAGAGAATTTGACCTTGACTTGTATTTTATATTCAAATCGTTTTAATTCTAGCTTGCACTTTAGTGATTATGAGCCTACACATAATTAATTTTGTTAGTTAAATGGGTTGTTAGTTTCTTACTTTGGTTTATTAATAATAATAAAAAAATTTATACCAGTCAATATAATTTTATTGTGATTATAAATCATGTATAACTTTATTTGTCCACGTGATGTTTTAGACTTAACAATGCCTAATTTGGTTTATTTAGGTATTTATTATTAGAGGCATTAATATTTAAGAAATTAAAGAAATACCTGATAAAAGAATTAGAAATTATTGTTGATTAATTTTACATTATGAGATTTATTAGTTTAGTTGTTGCCGAGGTAACCTATATATTAGCAAACCTTATTATAGGTGTAAAAAAAAATAAAAGATTAGTCATAATTTATGACATTAGACAATGATTAGTTGGAAGGCAATCATAAATAGGAGAATGAGACTAGCCCAAAGAAAAGTCACTTCAATTAGTTATGAACAAACTTCAAAATATTGCCCAAAGAAAAGGCCACCATAGTCTTGCGTCCATTCCTCTACCATAACAGTGCCACCAAAATCACCAAACACCCATCTTCTCACCGTGAAGTCACCATTGCCGCCTAACTCAGCCACCGCCACCACTAACAGCATCCCAATCAAAGCCAACCATAACTTTCTCTTCCTCACCCACTGTCCCTTTGTCGTTTTACATTGTGACAGCAACGACCCTCATCACAAGACCATATCCTTCATCTCCATCTTCTTCAAAGCTAAACCCAACCTTAGTCTTCTTTGTTCCCATCAACCACTTCAACCAAAAATCCAAAAAACCAAAGCTTCACACCACACCTCCTCTTCCAATAAGCCAACCTTTAACCCACACTGCAAACCCTTAATTCCTTCACCACAGAACGCTTCACTACTCCATCACCCATCACCCATCACCCAAGAACAAGCCAATAGCCATTGTCTCCTGCCCTCATAACCCGGTTCAACACCATCTGCCTAGTTAAGCCTCCATCATAGACACTCCGCCCTTAACATCCGCGGACCAGCCTCTTCTCATAGTTCAACCCCACGGTGGTATAAGGAAAGCAATCACTCTCCCACAAATCACTCATTCAGCAGCATCAGTTCCTCCACAAAATCCTCACTTACAGGAATCAAATCCTTACGTTTAAATTGAATTATGTACAGCTTGCAGTTAGATACAGAATAGCAAAAGTTCAGGCTTAATAAGCTCCTCAACTCTGTATTTATACATGCATAATGTAAATGAAAATGTATGTGAAGTTATTCCATTAAACTGCTATCCATTAATCTTTATGGTATCAGAGCCCTCTTTTCTCAAACGAGTTCTACCTTGATCTTTTTTTTATTTTTTTTCTCTTCTCTTTCGCTTCTGCAATGGCTTCCTCAGCGTCCTCCCCTGTTGCTATTAATGCTACACAGCAAATTACGACCAAACTCACACCAACAAACTATCCCTCTTGGCATGCACAGTTTGAGTCCCTCCTTCTCGGCTATAACCTATATGGTTACATTGATGGTACACTCACATGTCCCCTGTCCACGAATCCTGATGCAGCACCTACTGCTGCCTCTACATTCTGGTTTCGACAGGACAAACTAATTCTGAATGCTATACTCACTTCGGTATCAGATTCTGTGATACCCTTTATAGCAGCCTCCAAAACATCTTCTCAAGCCTGGAACAAACTGACCAAGCTCTATGCCAGTCGTTCCAGAACACGAGTCATGCAACTCAAAGAAGATCTCACTCTCATTCAGCGTGGAACACGCACTGTCACAGAATTTCTTTATTCTATCAAGTCTATTGCCGATGAGCTTGCACTCA
>Ga0307507_10005035_pt1 | contig 22285 bp, 19 predicted proteins | sample 7_EM_MG_FD_207223 | JGI IMG/M metagenome (GOLD analysis project Ga0307507, IMG submission 207223) | Populus trichocarpa ectomycorrhiza microbial communities from riparian zone in the Pacific Northwest, United States - 7_EM | ecosystem: Host-associated > Plants > Roots > Unclassified | place... | reverse complement strand
AGTCTAAGCCTCCGGTACTTAGTCTCGTTATATACCGCACTTTGGTATAGAGATAGTATCGTTACCCTATCGATTCCCGCCACCACCCAGGAGGCGGTTACACCATTGGTGGACCAGGAGCGTCCAGGACCACCTTGGACCACCCTCCGACATTTCCCTGATGAATGCTGACTACCTCTATCATGATTAGATATATTCTGCTAGAGTCCAATAACATTCCCGCAGATAAGCTAGTCTACTCAGTGTTGCCTTTCGACATTTACAGAACTGGATTTGGAAGTAATCCAAACATCTTCCTAAACTTCCGGGTTGACCTTCCGGTAGCTCCCTTACTACCCTTAGGCATGTAAGTGCCCGCCTAGACTCATCCCGTGTCTAATGGAACCAAGGTACCTAATGCCCTAGGGGCAGCCACCCGCACATCCCTCATATATCCTGTGAACAGTATTTGGTCGGACAGAGGGCCGCGACGTTTTTACTGTTATGAGTCTCTCCAATCCTTAGATTTAGTATCGAGATTCTCAAATACATAGGCACTTTGCCTTTGCGCACTGCTCATTCATTGTTGCCAAAGGGGGATGTTGGACACCAATTCCAGGCCCGGGGCCAGGCTTGAATCTCACTTTAATCATACCAAAACCCGGTATGCCTTTGGTTACCAGCGGTACTAGTAATATCTAATCTACGGCATATCAGAAGTTATTCTAACATACTCTGGAATAGGTTCTCTGACGAAGGTTGAGTAATTGGTAGGGTAACCGGGTAGGGTAATGAGATTCTGATAGTAGGGTAAGTTTACCCTATCATGGCTGATATCGCAACCAAAGTCCGCGTAACACCTCATGAATGGTCTGCAGAGGTTTGTGTAACACTTCTTTTGTTTACTTGAGCTTCGAGGAATACTCCCTCCGAAAGGTTACTCTGTCCACAAAGGCACCTTTCGCTACCTTTGGTTCCAACACTTATTACTAAGGTTGACTATTGCTACGGCTCCTGAGTAAACCCTTCTACTAACTTTTAGTCTACCATGGTATACTCAGTATACCAGACCCTACTTACTATGGTTACCTCTTGGTATACCATTTGGGCTTGCAAGATGGTCAACTATAGCTACCTGTCCTAGGGTTGTTACACACCCGCTGATTGTAATCTCAACACCATGAGTTTCATTGTTACAATACCTTTTCCCACACATTCTCAGTTGGCTGCACCCACCATGTCCTCAGGCCCCCCATTATTGGGGCAACCTTGTCTCTCTTGTTATTCTCCCTTCTGATCTTCCTGTTCCTTTGGCAGCCTGGTAGTAAGGGGTCTCACAGTCTCTCCCCTTCCTGTTCCCCCCTATTGATGTACTGGCTCGCTTAGCATTTGCATGGTGTGCAACACCTTTCTTTTGTCAATCGGTCCCTCGAAGTTCCGGGTTATCGTTGAAGTCATGGCGCCGGTGGCTTTGCTCTCTGGTATTCCAGTATCTCCTTGAATCGGTGCACTGTACGGTCAGCATTGTTCAAACCCCTCATCGCTCTACAGTACTCCCTCGATCATAGTTGTTTTGATTGGGATTACCCCTCCCTCTACTCTCTTGGATTTTGTCCCATGGCTTGGTTACAGCTCCTCTACACTCCCTCAGCTGCTATCATTCTACTAGAGCTCGTAGCTTACTGCTATAGTACCTGCCAGACATTATGGACCGGCCCTCAACCATGGCTCAAAAGTTTTTTCTCTTTCACCTCTACGATCTCAGCTGGTAGCTTCTTACTATCTGTCTCATGACCTGCCCCAGCAGCCCCTTCACATAGTAAGTGAACTTCCAATGGCGTCTAAATGAGTCTCGCATTTTAGCGAGGCCCTGGCCTTTTCTGTCTCCACTTGGTCCCCAAGCCGGCCACCCTTTGGTTCGCCCTTTGGACTCACCCCAGCCACATTCATGCCCACTGATCAAGGTTACCTGCTAGAGCTTGAAGTGGTTTTGATGTTACTATAATTTCTTTGGTAGTTTTTCTTGAGTTTCTCTGTGTACTTTCTGTTAGAAACTTTGTGGTCTGAAGTGGCCCAGGCAAGATATTTTTCGCACTTTGGAGAGCTGGAAGTAGGATTTTCCTTTATTAGTTAATTGTTTATAGGTTTTTTGTTGTCATAGCTTTGGCTGCATACATGGTTTGTACCTTAAAACAAATACCACTGATTTAAAAGATAAAAGAAAAAAAGAAAAAAAGGACAAAAAAAGAAAGAGTTTAGATTTGAGATATGAACTATCTTCACTACACACTCGGCGATTAAAATCTCAACATCATGAGACTTGATCGTCACCACCCACTACCTCTCTTCTCTTCTGATGGCTTTTTGCCTAGGAGGTGATGCTACCACTCCCCTCTCCCCCTCAGTTTCCCTTATCATGCTGTTTTGGCTTTGGCGTCCTTGTTGTAGAGGTCTCACGGTCCACTTCCCTCACTCTCTGCTGGGCTTTTCACTACCTCACTTAGCTTTTGCACGGTTGGTAACACCCTGTCGTCAATATTACGGACGGCTGCGATTACAGTTCGCAGTTGGAGAATACTTTTCAACAGGCCACGGTCAATTTCTCAATTGCCTTCTTTACCTTTAGAGGCTGTCTAGTCAGCCACACAGTTATCGATAGTCATCACATGTTTGGCTCTAGGCTTCCTACCCCTCAGTTACAATCCTTCCTCGCTGAGTGATACTTGCAGCAGGTAACAGATACTTCGCTAACGATTACTTCTCTTTACCTTGTATCCACTACGATAGTCAAGTTCTCTATCTAGCAGTGTCGATTGCTAGGTTTGTGTAAGATAGTTGTGTCTTTTAATCCCCGCAAGTATGATAGATAAAAGATCTTGTATTGAAAGTATGGTGTATGAAAGAACTTAGATGGTTGCGTGAAGAACCCAAATCCCACGTCTTTTTTTTTCTTTTGGTTTCTTTTTTTTTATATCATGCGTGAATTGTTTCTAGGTACAAGAAGCTTCGTGCAGCGCGAGCTATGGAAAAAACAAATCCTATAAATCAAAACAAACTAACAAAAGAAACCTAATCCCTGATCCCCCACGGTAACTGTAACTACTTTGTGGCTAATACCGTTCGCCGACTATTTCCAGAGGAAATTCAAATATAAGCAAACTTAACACGAAGCTAGTCTTACATGTTTCTTGCAAGGAAAGGTAGACAAAAGGATACATGGAACCAACGAAACCATAAGGAGAGTTAATTCACTACGGGGGACGAGGTTGGTTCCAGGTTGGGGAGAAAGGGGAGAGAGGGGAGACAGAGTTGGGGGTTATATCCGCTAAGAAGCCGGTTTTAGTGTCTGATATGTACTGGCCTAGGGCTCGTATAAGGTGGGGTTCAGTCTATCAGTAAAAACAACTTTCACTCCAAACGCATAACGCCCGCCTCCGGAAGAGCCGCCATCGCCCCATGCGTCCTCTGCGCCCTGGCCGTCAGGGCGTTCTTTGCGTATCATGTCTTGCGTCTGGAGCATCCCGATGGCCCTTTCTCCTTCCCGAAGCACCCTGTGCGCTTGTCATGGCCCATTCCGTCCCACCACCATCCGTCACCTTACCTTTTCGTCTCCGGCGTCCGGCATACCCCTACCAAATTGGCTGCATTGTGTGCCGTACTGGCCACTCCCCCACGTCCACCGGCCTGGATCTGTTCCCTGGCATCCCAGAACGCTATATTCGTATTCTGCCCACCAAGGCCGTTTTATCGGCATGCCTACCGTAGTATGGAAAATAACCTTGTTGTTACGATCCACTGAGGCTAAACCTACGTCATTGAGATTTGTTCTTATAAAACATGCTCCTCACTCATGGGCTCCATAGCGTGCAGTAGTTTCATATTCTGATTGAATGGCCTCAGGTTAATCCTCTAGTACCCAAGCGGCCGAGTTGAAGCCCGACACTTTAGCTAGGGATTGCCATCTTAAGTGTTCGGCCTCAGCTCGGCCTCATGTATATTTCATTAAACGTCCACAGATTTATCCCGTAGTACTCACGCGGCTTAGTTGAGGCAGCATAAATACTGTACATAATCCCGTAGAATAATTCAATATAATTAATATATATCATGAAACGTCCGCAGATCAATCCTATAATTCACTATCCATTCCCTCTCCCCACTAGGAATTACATACACCTGTCCAATTACTGCCCCTATGCTGACTATTCGCATGTCTTGACTAGTGGACCGCTTGCTCATTCATATATGTCTGCTTGCCAGGTGAAATCTACCACCATTGATCGAATCGAGTACGCGAACCAATACCAGTCGATGGACTCCTGCGGCTTCACATAGAACATTTCTTATCTTGACAAGTACTAATAAACGCGCCAGCACCTGTCCTCGCAAATTCCAATAACTCTCCTTCCCGCCAGTCTGGAACCATACCCAATCGTTTCTAGCACCGCCGTTGCGGAAAGCCTTTGTTCCAGTGCAGCGGGTCTGGTGGATCTGGAAAAGGTCAGCTTCCTGGAAGTCAGAAACTGGAATTTCAAGCTGGGGAAATCGCTCCATGGGAAGCAATCCCAGTTCGGTAGAGCCAGCATGCAGCCACGGGTCATCCGCTGCAGTCTGCTTGATAAAACGTAGGATCTTCTCCATCATGTTGCAATGCTCGATCTCATAGGCTCTGTATTGTTCAGAGAGTGTGCCAATGTTCGTGCGGCCTTTGAGCATTAGCTGCGGTGCACTGCGGCTTGAAGAAGTCGGTATTTCCATCCCGCTATTTTCTACCACGATCACACCTGTTTTCAAAAGTGCTTCAATAGTCTGCAAGCGCATTTCTTGAGCGTGCTGGCAGCCATATTACAACACGATCTGTCGGGTAGCTTCATTCTTGTTTGACGTCCGGTAACGGTCTTTAATGTACTCCTTATGTGCTAGTTCGCCGATCTCGGTAGAATACATCGATATGGACCCAAAACGCCGTACATGGGAGGCAAAATGACTCGGGTAGTGCATCTTGATGTAGTTGAAGTGATTCTCGCGCCGTATCAAATCTGCCCGCTGATTGCCCCTTTCAAGTCTCTCTTGATCCACCTGCCGATGGCGCTTGGCGGCAGTGTTGTGGCCGGCCTCATTATCACATTGATTCGCCATTAGTTCCCTTACATCCCGATCCTGACGATTTGCTTTTGCACGCGTAGCCTTCGAGGTACGGAACTCAAGAAAAATGACCTAGGTCAGGTGAAATGTCTCTAGAACCTTTCCATGTAGACCAGTGTTTCTGGTGTATGACTGCATTATTGGGCCATGAGAGAGAAGTCAATCAGAGCACTAACACACTTCAAACCGCTCTTGAAATCGTGATACTGAGAACTGTCTGGATTTCGCAATGCGGATGCTAATACGGCTGAAATACAGTGGCCAAGGTTGCCCATTTCCTTTCCCTGCCATTGTGTAACTTCACGATAGGCCTTTTTTTGTACGCTGAGTCTGGGATAAGGCAGAATTTCTTTCCAGGCATTGTCGAATGCCTGCTGCCGTTTATGCTTTTTCAGGAACCCCTCTACCCATTCCATCATATGTTTGAATAGGCCAAGGTAAATGTTGTATAAGAGGTCCGGCTTATGTAGGTCGGCGGGGTTTCCTTGGTCGAGTTCAGCGGATACATTATTTCCTTTTTCACGCCCACCTGCTCAGAGTATTCAGCAATACCGGCCATTTCTGCCGGCTCATGCCTCAAGGCTTCCTCCCTATACAGGATGTAGGTGTGGGTCTCATACATCTTCAGCCGATTCCCACCAAGATCCTTGTTCGAAACCTCACACTTTGGGCACAACTTGCTGCCTATTCCGTCCAAGGCCACATGTTCAGCATGATCCGCAATCCAGGTTGACAAGATGTGAAAACAAAGGCGTCTGTTGCCGTCTGCATAATCCATTACTGTTTCTTCTTGGACAACCTTTTGAAATTGTGCAAGGACAAGATCGAAGAAAGTCCGCAAGACATCTGCATTCATCTGCCGCGGGGCTTCGTCGGTGCGGGCTCCTTCACCAGTGACCTTTGGCGGCACCAGAAGCAATGCCAGAAGCAGGATCGGCATCCTGACAGGGCTGTTCCTCGTCCGCGAAAAGATATTGCTGATCGTTACGTATACCGGCCAGGCTTCCTTATCTCCCTAAAAATTGGTAAGTTGAGTCTGGTCCGATAATCCGATAATGGGTACCACTGTTGACCCGGGGGGCAGCGTTTTCTACCAAGGAACATGTTGGGCTATTACCACTTGAAACACCCACCACTTGAAACTTGTCAGTACGTATTCCATACCTGTGTATTCCACCACCAGTCCGCCATATGCATCTCAGAGTATAATTCTTCCCCACTCGAATCATATTCTCGAATCGGTGTATAGACCATATCTGAGGTATATGCGACCTGGCGGATCAAGGAGCGAACATAGTCAATGATATTCCAATAATAGAAAGTTGCTGCATGTCGACCATCATCGATAACGGCTTCCGTCCACACCAGGTACTCACCAAATGGGTCTAGAACATTGAGGTATTGTCGCATGGTATATGCGGACCAGAATGATTTGCTATCTGTGCCACCCATACCGTCTGCAAAGTACCCGTCGATTTCCGACTTGGCTACCTTGCTCCAGACGAGCCAGCTTGCCAAATTAAAGTAGTCTTCGGACGAGAAAGGGTTCCAGGGGCCATCTGTCATGGTCCTATTCAGCTCTGTATAGCCAGCAACATCGCTGAGTACTCTGCCAGCACCAGAAACGGTTTCTTGACTCGATAGGCACCCGCAGACTGGCGGGTGGGAAACGTACTCCTCATCTGAATCATTCTGCATATCATGATCTCTGTCACCACTTGCTGCGCGGCAATCCGCGATCTCCAGCCTGGGATCAGATTCGTAGTCTGAGTCGCTCTGACTGATGTTTTCATCGCGTACAAAAGCAGGCGGCCCAGGCGAGGTCCGGTCCGCATTCGCCCGGAGGGATAGAATGATATCAAGATGCATTGTCTGAAGCTGCCTTTCGTATGCAGCGGCCTGGTGATAGCGTCGCCTGCAATAAGGACACTTTGCTGTGTTTGAGGTCACCTAGCTCGTGTGGTGTTTCTCTTTCAAGTGGTCCGGCTGAGCTAATCGGTGGAGGTGGACTGCAGCTGATTTAGTCTTTCAAAGCCAAAGGCGGATTTCTTTCAAGGGTTGGATCAGGGGAAACTTCAAGTTTGTTTAGTAGGATGATGGATGGGTCCCGACGTTGAAGCTGTTATTAACTAAGTTTTCATTGGGCGGGTCTAGAGCGGTTTAGCAAGGTCTTGGCTTAGTGGCTGCGGCTCCTCTGTGGCTCTGTTGCTGCTTAAAACCTTATCTGAAGCTTCTCGCCTTTGTGCATGGATCACGTGATCTTTCAAGATTCAAGATATTATTATTCAAGTTTGTACAGGGTACCACTGTGCGAACCCCAGCAGCCTATATAAGCTATCCCTCACTCCCTTCCATCCTCGCGTCATGCTCCTTTCCCGAATCAAAATCACATCCTTTATCGATTAACCCATCCATCCCAAGAGAACCCACAAAGCTCTACAAAACCTCTCACTCGTCCACAGTATTACTAGTATATCCCCAGACCAATTCAGTACGATCCATCTGCATATTCCCTGCTAATAACCTTCTCACAGCTGTTTATCATCCGTAGAACTCTCTTTATCTCCCTTTATCGTCCGCCAGGCCCGCTCTATTTCTATTTTCATAGCATAAACCATTCTCCTATTATCCTCCAGGCTATTAGCATCTGCTAGCGGACATCTTTCATTCACTGGAAGACCATTGTGGAAAATGAAAAAGGATTCCGGATTGATCAAGCACCCTCCCACCCCAACCACTATTACGATGGCACCCTCAAAAGTTGGAGTCTAATACCAAAAGTCTGATGTCTTCAAAGATGATGGTAAGGTTACTTGGTGTAAGTACGTCTGCGGCTTCCCCAAAGCAAGAATTTATGGTGAGGAGTATAAAGACTGGCTGAATGCTATGAAATGTAAGATGGAGCAAGACTGGATCCTGGGCTGGAAGGGGAGTACGGCCGCCCAATGGGCTGCCATTCAGGCATATGCCCTTGCCATCCCGTCCGTTACAGTTAGGGCGGCACTCTGGCAGACAGATACAGCCTGGGGCGAACGTTTCACTGAATGTCTTGATTTTGTGCTAAAGGACATAGCAAAAAAACATAAGCCCAGCTTAACACGATTGTTGGCAGCAAAACCATTTCCTGCTGTTGCCCCTGTTGTAGCCCCCCTTGCGGCCCCAGTTGCCATCGGAACCGATCGTAAATTGCCTCGAACTATCCGCATTGAATGTGCATAGTATATGCTAATATGACTCCTGCTGGGCTCGTCGGCCCGCGCTCCATCCGTCTCTGGATATATCAACCGTCCGTGGTCCGCCCAGACAGCCTCCTCTCTCCTGGGCGGGACAAGATCCAATGGGAAACCCATTGACATGTTTACTGGATCGAGATGACCGAACCCACCATGCAGAACCTGTTTGTGTATATAGACAGAGTCCGTGCACGGGGATACAGATATCATCTGCTTGTTGGTATGACCAGACAGGGTACTCGCATGCTACTTGATGATCCTGAGGAGCCTTTGTAGGTTACTGAAATAATCTCAATCGGAAACTGTACGCAGGTCCGCATGTGGTGGTCAATGGATTCGCCAAGCTAACCAATGGATCTGCTCTTTTCTGGCAAACGCACCCGTGGAGAAGATGGGACGCCACCCCCCGGCGCCATTAATTTTGGCCCTTGTGATAATAGGGGCCAATCTCCTAATCCTTCCGTTCATAGTGATGAGTCGGACTCAGCCGGCCACCAGCCCGAGTCGTCCACTGCAGCCGCAAAGAGAATCACCAGGTTGAGTACTAAAAAAACCGGATGCAGCATGCGAAAGACTTGACAAACCGTGTGCAGCGGTCCGGCGGATGTCGATGAACAGGAGCCAGACTCAAACCGCAGTTCAGCAACTAAGGGCGTGCGAGCCTTGGATTCTGGTTTCACACTATCTCCTAGTAAGCAGCCTTCTACTCCTCCTACTGACTTAGGCATTCGTGCCTTGAGGTCTGGCCGACAAATAGGAAGGGAGTCTGACCTAAAGAAAGTATTCCAGATATCTACCCGGACGGTAGTTAATAGTAGTAGCAAACGTGACCTAGCAGCCATGGCTGAGGCTGACGAACCGAACGGTCTGGCTGACGCTGCACAACCTCTGAGGAAGGTCGCCCGCAGCGTACCAATAATTGACTGTAGTATTGATGGTGAACCGGATAGAGTCCATGGGGAGGTTAATCAGAGTCAGCAACCTACCGCTACGCCTAGTCCGCCAAACAGTCCTCGGCCGTTGGCTCCCAATCCGAGTCACGATCTAGCCTCTGTGGCCTCTGAGCAGCTACAGCTGAGGACATCAGCTGAGCATCTTTTGATGCTACCCTCCGGCGCCCAGCAGCCTGCCGACACTTTGGCGACCCAAGTTTGTACAGCGAGCAGAAGCCATTCCCCCTCTAATATCTGCGCCGACGATGCGCTTGTCCATATGGCAGCAGCAGATGCCTGACGAAAATTAGGCCCGGCCACCAGCTCCCGAGCCAGCTCAAGTGGATACTTTACACCTGGTCAGTTGCGGTTACCACTACCAGGTCTGTCATTGGCTATGTTGGGGGCAGGTCCTACTGCTTTGTCAGCAGAAACGGACCTTGAAGTCCGCTCCGGTTCGTTTCTGCGCACTAGTTTCTGTCAACAAAGCTAGCCTGCCTCCACGCGATGTGGCTAACCTGAAGCCACAAACAGGGGAGTTCCGTTCATGAATATAGATACTAGGCCACTGCAGATCCTGGACTTTTCCTTCGGTGTTTTTCATTTTCGCTTCTAGAGTACTGCGGGTTGTTCTCAATCGTTCCTGACCATTGCTGTTTTGGATTAGCCCGCCACGGCTTGGCCGGTTGGCCTTGACCCAGTGTGGTAAATTTAGACTTGCCATCGTCCACAGATCCTACCGAGGCATGTGAGGAGCTTGGACATTTACTTTGCGTATTTAGAAGGCCATTCTTATCGTGTTCGGTACCGGCTGTTTTTCATCTGGAGATGTCCATTCTGTCTTTTGTAGTTTGCTCTTGGAATTTTTGCAGTTCATTATTGTTTTGTTCCCTCTTTGTTCGTTAGGGATATGTTTCTTCTAGTTTTAGATCTTGCTGTTTGGGTTTGTGCGGATCATTCTTCCAGCTGTTTTTCGTTCGGGATTGCCCTCTTCATTGCTCTTCCCATCCTAGCTTTCATTTTATACTCCATTTGTTGAACCTTAGCGGCAGCTTGTACTTTCTGAGATGAGCGTTCGGTACTCCGAACCCTAGCCTTACCCACATTCGCTACGGTCCGCTTGACAGACCTACTTGAACTAGATTAGTCCGCGCATTCAATAAACCTCGTCATCTGCTTCATTAACTCTAAATCCTTGATGCTCATATTATGATTCCAGCAAAACAGTTGTGCTGCTGATTGGTAGCTGGACGCCTCGAGTGCAAATTCCTAGATCAGGTGTCCAGCCGCAATTCGGCAATCCGGGTGTGTGCCAATGCCGTCAAGTATGAAAGTAAGTGACAAGCTGTGAACGTCCTGAGCACTTAAAGCCTGAGGTGCCCGGACAATTCCTATCTCCTAGATTCAAACCCCATATTGCCCCCTTGGCTACCTACCAATACACATTTCCTATCACCTTCTATCTAGCAACTCCATTTACTACTATCCTATTCTATCAAAATTCACCTACACTCTATGTCACAACAACAGTAGCAGCTTACGGCGGACAGAACATGTCTGTCGAGGCAGGAGAGGCAAAGACGAAGACAGGTCCGCCGCGAGCGTGCCCAGAGATCTCAATCTAGGGACAGGTTAATTAGAATACCACCCACTCTTGAGTTGGTTACAGCTGGGTATACTGTAAGTAGGAGGGGGAATGCCATGCCAGGGGTAGCTTCATGCCGACTCGAGATACCAGAGCCAGTTCCTGACAACTGGGAGCCTGTTGCGGACAACTGGGAGCAGGCCCTGGAGCCAGCGGATGACAGTATAGACTCTGATGATGGAGAATAACAGGGCCAGAGCCAGGAGAGCCAGGAGAGCCAGGAGGAGAACAAGTTAGAACAGCATGGGGATGATAAAGATCTATTCGCGGATTGGAGGGGGGCACAGAGGCCGATTGGGCATGAGATCCGAAAGTAGCCAGCTTTGATACTGACAATCACCCATGGGAATACCTAGAGTTGTAGCAGGATCGGTTATCCCTGATGGAGAATACCTGCCCCAGTACATACTAACCAGAATCGTTTGCCATCTGTGGTTCTCTCCCGTTCGCCTGCAGTCTTGAATTCGCTTGCAACACCAGCCATAACTCCAAGCCACTCAGAGCCAACAACGCCAGAATTAGAAAATGGAGGTGGAGAGCGGCCCAGGAGCAGACAGAATATGGCCATAGGGCTTGAGCATAGTATTCTGGCCAAAGCCTGTTTCCTTATATAGAACTGGACGATCTTCGCGAATCCGTTTCCGGACCCAAGTCCCCTGACCGAAGAAGTCCGCAGGTGCTACAACGAGGCCCGGAGCGAATTGGGTTTTCCCAACTTTGCCGCTGCTACCCCACACTCAAATGACCAGGCAAGTTACCCTTAATCAATGACCTACATCTTATCACCAAACTCAATAGAGCAGCCAGCGGCCACTGGTTTGCAGCTCCGGTCCAAGCACAGTTCGTGCAGATCTCAGTATCTACATACGGTGAAGAACATCAGCAAAATGTAAAAACCGGTCCAGGTCCACCAAGCCGGGTTATGGTTCCCCTGGTCTACCCTGATCCTCCCTGGTCCACATTTTGGGTAAAATTTCAAAACGTCTGGATCAGAATGGATCGGAGTGGACCAGGCGGACCACAGGGACCACGACCCCCCTTGGTGGACCAGGAGCCTTCAGGACCACCTTGGACCACGCTCCGACATTTTCCTGATGCCCCAAGGCTATAACCAAACTCATTAAGGTTAATATTGATGATCCTGCGGCCTGCAGACGAAGGGTGGAATACCTGCTGGAGGAGGATAGATTCACTTGCTCACCAAGAAAGTATAGGGTAGCTTGTCAACATTTCCCCATGATTACTTCAAACGATAGAAAGACTAAATCCATCTAATTCGGTGGACAGTGAATTTCGCTTAGATTCGTAGTGCCACGGATCCCGGACGCAATATACGCACAATATTACTCTAGCTCTAGAAGAAAAGGCATGATAGATGAGGGGTTTCTAGCCAAGATCGATGGCCCGTTTATAGGTCTGACAGCAGCCATATTGTGCCATTCACTGTGATGCTTGCGGATTGGAAACTATATTGATATTGTAGCTTTCACACGTGCCAGTTCCAAAGGTAAGACAAATAACGCTGACTTGCGGTTTTCAGAACTGTCCGGATCCCTTGGGGCCCAGGGGCCCCGGCATCCAGATACTCTTGACAACCGCAAGTACTTAAAGGGGTGATAAGCCACCTAACGAGATGATAGGCCTGCTAGAACGTTAAATACAGAGATGTGACGGTACGGGAAAGGTCTGCCCGGGACGAATACTTGAGCGGATCAGGACAACATTAAAGGCTGGAATCGAGAAGGAGCCGGGAAAGCGTGTTGAGAGAACAGAGGGATATTCCAATGATGAGAACCCATTGAGGCCGGAGTTTGGAATCGATCCGGAGGTGGTTGGATAAGAAGCTGCTGGCAGTCTCGGAGATGCCAGGATAGGACATGGTCGGCGCGGACCACAATGGGATCAAGGGGAGAATCTGGGGGTATTAGATAATGTAGCTCTGTTGCGAGAACCAGCGGACACGCCATCACTGGTTGAAGAAACTGACCTAGAGGAGGGCAATGCACCTCTCAGTATTCTATGATTGTATATGGATATTATGAGAGTGTAATAAGGGAAATAAATGATATATGCCAATAGAGTCCGGAAGTGACAAAACGTCAAACTGTGTAGGCCAGTAGGAGGGCGTCAGGTGGGCAATTGTAGGCACAAAAGACATGGGAGGGCGTCGGGCGGATGCGGATAAGCTGGGCAGCCGGCAATTGTAGGTTTAGAAGGCAGGGGAATGTATCGGGCAGAAGGTGAGAGGCAGGAGTAGACAGTAGGGCATCTAGCGGACGAGCTGGATTGGGGAGGGAGGAGAGCGAAAGGTTGAGAGGGTAGAATGTCTGCCGGATCCAGGAGAATATGCACAGGGTTCAGAGGGTGCAGGGAGAAGAACAGAGCTTGTGGGGGGGTTCGGACGAAAAAGGACTAGAAGAGGGACTGGGAACCTTCTCCCCGCTTCTCCTTTGTCGTCTGAACCCCCCCACAAGCTCTGTTCTTCCCCCGCACCCCCCTAACCCTTTGCGTATTCTCCTGGATCCGGCGGACGAAATCAGGGCAGAACGGGGTATCATGGGAAGAAGAGTGGCGGCCAGGCGTGTGTGGGAGAGGGTTGGGAGTAGATAAGGCCTGGCCACAAGGCGCCTGCCAAGAGGAGCCTGTGGACAGGGGCATTCAGGGTTAGGGGAGGAAGAGTCTATGCATTGGGGGCAGGGTTGCTAGGGAGAACTGCGCCAGGCGGCGTCCTGTGCCTCCAGACACAAAGGCGCCCCGTCCTGACGAGGCGAGCCCGAGCGTCCGCATCAGGAACTGGGGTTTACGTTATAAGCCCCTGGAGCCTCAGGCGCACAGGACGAACAGGAGGTATCAGGACGCAAGGTAATATTTTTGCTGATAGACCATTACCTCCAGGATAACTGTGGTCTCACCCATCATCACTTGGATTAGAATCATTTCCCTACGGTGTTGGCTTTGGTACTCCTTGATTTGCTTCCCCTTGGTAGTCTCTGTCAGATTGGTAACCTTCCCGTTGTTTCCCTTTATCCCTTCTATTCAGTCCCCGGTCTTCCTGGTCTCCTCTTTCCTGTGCCCATCATTAGATGTAATAAGATGCTGTTACTACCTGAGGGTTCACAGGTACTTGGGTGACCTACTCTACCGGAATAGTGGTGGTGGGCGTTGGTTGAAGTTTGGCCAGCATTGCCATAATCTAAGCCATCGGGCTATTTTAAGTATCGACAAAGAGGTTTTGCCTTTCCACTAGTCCTTGGATAACGTGTTGTAGTTTTTGCGGATCTTATATGTATTGTGCCTTGAGGTTAATTACCTATTTTTCCAGTCCCTGGGCTCGAATTGCCAATAGTTTTCCTTGTCCCACTATATTAGCATGTATTTGGAACTTACTACTTCATAATGACTTTGTCATTTATTTGCCTCTCATTGCTGCTTTTTTGCCCATTCTAGCTCCTGCCCCAGGCTGGTTATTTTATTCTTTTGTGCTTGAGTCGTGTTTTCAACAGCAATATTTATTTCCTCAAAAGTTATTGGTCTTTCAGCATCCAATTGTTTTCCTTCTGTGACTTCCGGTCAAGTGTACTGCAGTAGATGTATGAGTCCTTGCACTTCTTCGTCCAAGTCTCTCACTTTTACTTAATTTATTGATATCTTACGATCTAGGTGAGGGAGTGCCTTCTCTGCTCTAGCTGCTAGAGTGCGTATAAAGGCAGAATTGTCTCTTGGCCAGATGAGACTTGTCATTTTCCTGAGCCGGAATAGTGAATGCGAGCTTCGATTCCCTTCCCTGTCAGGTATGGTGATACAGTTGGTTTCTAAACTCTATCAGAATGTATAGGTCCCTCTGTGCGAAATACTACTGAGGCTCTTAAAAACTTTGGTGATGCATTCCAGCGCATTTGGGGGGTGTGCGGAAAAATATATTGGTTCTCCGCTCGTCATTCTCCGGAATATCAACATTGGGTAGGTCTTACCTTTTTCTGTGTAGAGGGATGTTGAATTCAAGAATGTCTTGCTCTTAGATTTTCTGAAACCAGTGATGGTTTTCTAAGATGCGAAAAGTTTCTTTCACCAAGGAAATAGTTTTCAGTCTGACTATGGGTCGCGTCTTAATAGGCAACAGGGCAGTGTACGGGGGTAGTAGGTAGTATTGCTCATGAAATGTATTTTGTAAGCCTTGGTAAGAAGGAGAACTATCAATATAGTGTTAGGGGTAGCCAGTCTGGTAACTATTATACCGGACGAGACCTGTAGTAACTTTAAGGGTAGACGGAGATTTATATCTAGGAATTCTCATACTAATATGCAGCTAAGTTTCTCATACTAGTATGATGATAGATAAAAGTAACAAAGAGGTAAAAATACTTTTTGAACATAATACCTTTTCAAGTTTATATTGATAAGATCTCTTCTCCGGTGCTTTTTTGATGTTTTTAAGTGAGGGAGGCTCTTCAATATTTATATTCTGCATGTGAGTGTTGGCGGGCTACATATCCTAATTATACTAACTAACTACCCCTTGACCAAAGTTCCGTAAACTTAGCCTTTATGAACCAATATCTTCTGACCCTGACAACTGTTCAATCTCATACAATCATTATAAAAACGTAAATCATCTTATTACTTTGAGGGCGAGCCTGTCCCTGTAGTAAGGGGTTGGTTTAGAGTACACCTAGTCTGACTAGTTGAATAATATTCTTTTCCCCGAACCATGTACGAAGTGGGCACCTTCTGTGGCTGGCAGACCATCCGATGCACTGCAAGAGTCTGAGACTGCATGTGCATTACCCTTCAGGATGATGTTTGCCCATGATTACCTCAATGGCTAATTGCATACAAATATCTTGCCCTTACTGGCTGGTTCTGAGTGGGCTTGGAAGTCTCCACTATGTTTGCTGATATATTATTCCTCATATAAGAGATTTCGTCCAAGTGTCCACTCTTTTGTTTCCCTTAGCTCAGTTGATTTTGAGGGCCAATAGCTTTTTACGACATCGACTGATTTGCTCTGAACAACTTGTATAACTTTCACTAGGTTCTCTTCTCATATATCCTGTGAACAGCATCCGGTCGGAAAGATGGCTGCGATGTATACTGTGTTATTGTGAGGGGGCCCTGGAGGGAGCTTCCTTAGCACAAGTGCAACTGCAACTGATGTTGCAGGAAACCTAGTTTGCCCAGGTCAAGGCCACAGGGCTATGAGTAGAAAAATGAAGTTCTGTATTGCAGAGGTCTCTGCGCAGGGGTCTGTGCGCCTCCGAGGTCCGTGCACTAGAATCCAGTATTGTATACATGAGAATTCAGTATGCCTAACACATTTCTTGCCTGACACCCTTCTACTTACTTCTATACTTTAATATTTTGTCACTTTTCCGGACGCTATTTGCATATATCATTCATTTCTCTCATTACACTCTCATAATATACATATACAATTACAGAATACTACTACTATATATTTGCTCTGCTATAACACTTGTTTTCTGTATGTGGTCTGTGTTTCGTCTTGTGGTAGGCTAAGCACGACTCTTATCTCTCTCTTTTGCGTGACATTTACAAGCTTTATAGTCTTGGTTTCAATAATAGTGGTTTCAATAATAGTGGTATCAATAATAGTGGTATCAGCCCCTATCCTTTGATTTGTTCCCTTTATTCTATGAGATGCTAGCACCACCACCCTTCTTCTTGATGTAGGTCTTTGCTGATCTACTAGCCTTCTCATCTGCAAAATGTAAAAACTGAACTTCTGCCGTGCTAGTCCACCAAGGGGAGCTATGGTCGACTCTGTTGTCCTGATCCACCCTAATCTGCCCTGGTGCACCTTTTTGGTAAAATTAGAAAATGTGTGGATTCCAGCCAATCTGAATTGTCTATGTAGACTTTGGGAATTATAATCTTCTTTGGTAGATCAGAAGTGTTCAGGACCACGATGGACCTTCATCTGACATTTTCCTAATACTTCACCGAGTTTGAAAAGAGTACCTGACTTTTCTTAAATGACTTGCTATTGTCATAGTTCTACCTTAAAAGCCTTTAATATAGCTTCTAATTTGGAGTATATAGTTGGTGTCTGAAGTGACAGTACTACATCTTTTATAATTATAACCTAGGTTTTGCATTCAGGCATCCTGGGTAAACCTTTGAAAATGTCGAAAATAGGTTAGGTGTGTGTTAGTCGTTGTCCTGAAATGGGCAGCTTATTGCACAACTCATGTATTCTATTAAGATATTCTGGAATAGTCCTTGCTTCCTCCAAGTACCAATGTCCTTCTTGTTGTAGAAGATGTGTTATTCTCATTTTCTATAGGCAATAATTAATTTAGTCCAGCTTCGGAAAACCACATCCCAACAGGGATGATGAACCTTCTTGTTCACTCATTGTTATTCTACAAAGTAGTCTCCTTAATCAAGGCACATGCACCTATTTTTATTAGAGGTGTACAGCCTCGATGGAAATCCATCTGGTGGATGTAGAGTATAATCTTTGTTGGAGTTGAAAAACAAAAATTTGACACGCAGAGAATATTTCATGAAGCTTCTTCCTCAATTATCCTGGCCTAAAATGCCGGGCTCATAATCTGATAGCAACACTCTAAAGGGCACACTAGCACGATGGTCACTTTGTCCGAGTCGGCAGTGGAAATGGCATATATCAATGAAGAAAGCACTAGTGGTGTGATAGGAAAGGAAAGTTCTATGATTGCTCTCTACGGCTAGTCCTCGACTATGTACAGCTAGAGAGCGATCGCAACATGCAACAGAAAAACTTCTCCCACACAACACTCACGACACTAAACTAGAGGTCGTGCCCTAAAAAACTATCGTACCCTAACAACTACCATGGGAATATATCCATCAAGTGGGTGCCTCAGCAGGCACCCTAGGACCAGAGAAAGGTGGTGTGCTTTGTGGGATCTCTTGGGTGTCCCAGCACGGCCCACACAATCTCCCCTGAATTTGCTCCTGCACCACCCTCTAATGCCTGCTGTATCAGTAGCCGATGCCACACCTCCTTGAGCTCCATCCTGTGGTATAGCACAAATATTGCCCGCGTTAGATGAATACCTAAGAGCACCTCCGGTGGAATTGGCTGGCTTAGTATATATAAGTACATCACACATCACCCAACCCAAAGCAGCGCAGCAGAATCCTTATGATATCGGCACAGGTCGAAAAGCTTCTCTTCCTACCACGCACCGGATTCTGTGAAGATAGGCACTATGGTCTTTTGATATCCATCAACGTTGCTATCTCCGCCATAGCCTACCCCAATGAGATGTTCACCAAAACCAAGTTCCGTTTCTACGGCTAGCTAAGGGGCTGTTTTCACGGGAGCGTTTGAATGGGTTGATGTGTTTGGCCGTGTCCTGTTTCCAAACAGTGGTTTCCGAAGTTTCGAAACCGCAGTTTGGGAACAATGTTTTTATATTATAGGCTAATATTATTGAGTTAATAAATTCTATTCCAACAGAGGTTTTGCTCACTCATCGTGCTATGCTCACTTTGTTGAAAATTAACCTCTTCCAATGACCAGTAATTTTCCCTTTCCTTCTGCCCCATGGGTTTGGCAATGCATACCACTTGAACGTCACTGTATCAAACAGCCCCTAACATAAGTTATGTAGGAACTCAAAGAGTCCTTAAATATGCTGACGAATAGTCTTCTATCAGTGCCTTGGATGGCCCAGGATCAAAAGTTTATCGCTAGGTTAACTGAGGAATAGCAGAGCAAATCCCTCGCGATGCTCTTTCTATACCTTATCAAGAACACAAATAAAACTACTAGGATTAGTATAATATGTACTAAAAAAAAAAAAACTGAACCCCGCCTTAACTCGTTTATAAGAACTGCTGTAATTGACCGCTACTACCCCCAAGTACGTGGCTTAGTTATGGCTAGTATTTCCCCCGTTATTTTGTAATACCGTCACAGATAATCACTCGCCCAAGGAATCAAGGATAGTGTTCGAATAGTAATTTCACTAATGATACAATACCATCCAATATGGTTCACTTGCCGTGAATCCTACCAAAAGCTATTAACCGGGTCAATATTAAAAAAAACACCTTTGATCTCAATCAGGATGTAAGAGGAGGGGGTTAATTTACGGGTAACCTGCAAAAGTGAAGAAGAGGGCCTAACCCGAGTTATTAAATACAGAATTAGCCCCCGTTATTGCGAATTAGAACCTCCTAGTCTAACCTCGCTCCTAAGTAGCTCCCTCCTATACACAGTCCCCCTTAAGTGCTACCAAAGCCCCATATTTAATTATTTTATCTAACTCTCTTCCAGTCTCTAAAGACCGGCGTTTTCTAGAATCCAGTTCTTATGAGAGTTAATTTATCGGCACCTCCTGCAACATTACCTCCTATAATTTCAACAAAACACATTATAACGGCCCATCAAATTTTATAGTTAGAGATACCTTTTCCGGGATCGTGCCTTGCGGCTGTAACTCACGGCATAGTATCGGGGATGATAGTTATAGTGCGGCAACGTAGGGTATTACATAAACACTACTAGCCCAGGGTGAGGCGAGGCTTTCCTACCTAACACGAGAGATCATATAGGTGGGTGACTCCCTGCATGGACAGAACGCGATGAGAAGAAGAAGAAGGAAATTGCAGTAGGCAAGAGGAGACTCGGGGATGATTGAATATCCCAACGCTCTCCAAAATCGATATTCCGCAGCACGGTGGGCCTTTCGTTCACTTTTCCCAAATTATGGTAGAATACCGGATGTACTCGAGAAACTCGGTATGTACCTATAATAATTACTACGTGTAGATAGGGATATAGGGCATTTGAGCCATGCCCTTATAACTAAAAGAGGCTGAGATTACGATAATAGTTATTGAATTCTATTGATAAAAGCAGCCTTCGCAGTGTATTGAGGAGACCAAATTGTGTGGGCGGGTTGGAGAAAGCATACCGGCGTTGGCTGAGTACTGCTCTCAGAGATCGCGCGTCATATTAGTGATGGGCATCTAAGAGGATGCGAAAGGGTTGGCTACACGGTGTTTTTAGAGTTTATACGGAGCTTGTAGAATTGGAGTTGATTTCCCAGTCAAATTACCCCTTATTATATCAATTCTCCTTGATGGGCAAGACTATACAGTGTTAAGAGCCTTCAAATCTCACCCTAAAGCTCACCTCTAGGCGACAGTCCAGATAGGCATACCATCATTAAATCAAGTTCATAGTGGAGACAAATCACCACATACCTTAGTTAATTAACAACTAGCTTTTATGTCGCTTTGCACGGGTGTAAGAAAGACTTGCGCTGTATATCTAAAAATAATAAAAAAACTATCGCGTCTACACTTTAGAAGAGGGAAAGGGGAAACAATAAATCGTGGGAAAAAATAAAGAAAAAACTCAAAAACTCAAAAAAGAAATATGATACAAATTTCAAGCCATACAAGCTTATCACAATACAGTAGAAATAGCCCTGCCCCAACGCTAAACTCTAGATTCTAGATAGGAAAACACAAATCTCAACTCGACTCCATAAGAAAAATCTAGATAGAGGGTTGGATAGGTACGCGATAGATCTGTGCATCCCGATTGCGTATGATTTCCTTCTGCAAAAAGAAAGGAAAAGGAGATTCAGGCTGCGCTTCTGTGGAAGGCTTACTCTGGAAGGAAAGACGAGACGGCGATTACGGCGAGGCAGTAGCTCAAGATCGGGAGAAGGTTAGGCGGGGATGAGAGGAGGGAGCTAGAGCGGCGATAAACACGTCTACTGAACTATCGAGGTCCTTGCGAAAAAGGTACATAGGTTACCAGTAAGGTGTTCGAAGGCGGTAAGGAGGGCGATACCTCCTCGGGCTTAGGCCGTGCTGTGGGTAGCAGGCGCTAGGGGCTGCAGCAGAGCTATCACTCCCTTGTGGCCATTTTCAACAGCCTGCTAAAGTGGTGTTTTGCCGTACCTACCCGGCTTGTTGGGGTCGACTCGTCTCGTCCGAGTAATATTTTCACCACTTACTCGCATCCATTGCAGGCAGCCCACCAGAGTGGAGTTCGGCCGTATTTATTTGGCAAACGTCGTCCCGTCCAAGAAGTAATTTCACTGCCTCGTGGCCGCTCCGAGCAGCCCGCCAGAGCGGCGTTTGGCCGTGCTTATTTGGTTCATCGGGGTTGACGTCGCCTCATCCAAGTAGTATTCTCACCACTCCCTTGTGGCCGTTCCAAGAAGCCAGCAAGAGTGGGGTTTGGCCGTAGTGATCTGGTCTATTGGGGTTGGAATTGTCATGTCCGAGTAATATTTGCACCATTCCCTCGCTCCCATTTGCAGCAGCCTGCCGGAGAACTGTTTGGCCGTACTGATCTGGTTCATTGAGGTTGATGTCGTCCCGCCCAAGTAGTAATTTCGCCACTCCCCCGTGCACTTGAAACAGCACAACGGAGTGGTGTTCGGCCGTACTGATTTGGTTTATTGGGGCTGATGTCTCCTCTTCCGAGTAGTATCTTCACCACTCCCTCATGCCCATTCTGCGCAGGCCACATGAGAGCTGTATTAACCACGTAAGTTAGTCACTTTGGTTGATATCACAATCTTCCACCTCTACCAAACCAGCTACAATCTCTTCGATCCAAAAGATAGATGCACAGTGTAGCCCACCGAACAAAGAAATCTCATCAAAACCAAGGTCGGAAGGATACCACCCCTGTTCTTTCAATAGGATTTTAGTGAATGGGTAATTATTGCGGTCGTCAAATAACTTTAGCGCAAGCAATTTTGCGCAATCCGAAAGCTCCTGTTTTGCATAGATTCCCTAATACTGAGAGGAGAATTCAGATTACTTAAGCAGGTTTCCGCAATTGTCGAGTGAGCGTACCAAAAAGCTCGGGATGAGCCCGCAGGTGGTAAAGTGAATTAACCGGATAGTGGAAGTCTCATTGTCCATGACAACAAGCCCTTGGCAACAGGCTGGCGATGTCCCTATTGAAGGGAAATTATCGGTATTGAAGTTCGGTGACCCTATCTCCACTGCTAGGGCATAGCGCATTTCATCAGACTTCAAAGGCCGCTCCGAGTGAGAGATCCACATCAAAGCCGACATGCCAAGCTTAGCTTTTCCTCCCACTTTGTGCCGAATTTCCCTACATCACGCTAAAATGTAAACTAAAAAACTAGCTTCGTCCTTTTCCAAAAATGTCAATCAAGTGATATCAAAAACACTTTAGGTCAAGTTTTGGTACAGATCTTTTTCCATTAACAGGAGCACTAAACCTAATATGAGAATGATGTTACCGGTAATGAACTTGTTGATATTTACTAACCAACATCCGGGATTATGTGGCAACATTGCCCTCTATGAGGTCGAATCTACCAATCAAAGAAATACGC
>Ga0307507_10005034_pt1 | contig 22289 bp, 8 predicted proteins | sample 7_EM_MG_FD_207223 | JGI IMG/M metagenome (GOLD analysis project Ga0307507, IMG submission 207223) | Populus trichocarpa ectomycorrhiza microbial communities from riparian zone in the Pacific Northwest, United States - 7_EM | ecosystem: Host-associated > Plants > Roots > Unclassified | place... | reverse complement strand
TTATTCCGCAGAGCTCTTGTAAGCTTTATATCTATATAATATTACTTATCCTTAGGATATTTAAATAAAAGTGGTACCATTTTAAAGTGCTTTACAAGCTCTATAAATCTACACTAATGGAAAAATTATTTATTTAATATTGGGGGGTGCATTACAAGTGTAAGCATATTAGGGGATTTTGCCAAGACTATCCGGAGACTATCCGGATAGTCTCCGGATACTATCAGCTGATAGGTCTATTATCCGAGAGACCTATCCGGCCTATCCTCCGCAGGTCTGACATTACCGAAGTATCTGTGTAGCTTCTACTCGTGATTAAACCACCACAATGGGCCGCAAACGTTCTTCCAATTATGTAGACCTTGTTCAACCTGGAGTCGAATTATATATCAAATTTAAGCTTTAGTCCCATAATATTGCGTTATAATTAATTAATTAAATCTACAGCTTTATTTTGCCAAGACTCAATTGAATTTAGAGCCTCTGGTTGGCTTGGTAACAGGAGCACCTTTCGTGACGGCGCATGGAATAGACACTAGAGGCCCTACGAATCGACGGTTTAATATTAGAGAAAATATCTTATATAACATCCTATATATTAATTTCAGTCTTATAAGAGTGTAAGGCTTAATCAAGTATCGTGCATTATGCCGAGGCTTGTTGATTCCGGTGTAATTTGCTATGCAATTACAAAAATGAGGCATATTGTTATATGGCTCGCTAAGCGGGGTTTTCGCTACCTAGTCGCAATGAGAATTACTCTAGCAATGATTTGCTATCCTAAGGATAGTTATTTTCTCTTCATATCATGTACTAGCTCAGCCCTTGCCTCAAGACCTTTAGGCCCACCATAGCTATGGTGTTACCTACCTTTTCAACCGCTTTAGGCGATTGATTTTGGTTCTGAGCACGGGGTAGCGGTCACCTAGCTCGGGGCCATGTCCTTGGACGATGTAGGTGCTTAAAGCCATGCTATCATCCGTTTCCTGCCGAAATCATCGACCATTTTCACTCTCTTCAGTTGTCATTCATTATGGGCATTCTCAGGCATCACTTAGAAGCTTTCATTCTTTTGTTGGGAATTAGTTCCTTCACCTCTGCTCGAACCTTGGGCCCGAGGGTTTCACCATCTGCAACTACACTTCAAAAAACTCCACTCTACCCACACCAAGCGTATCCTGGTTTCCAATGCATTTATCCCAGTGGCTGGACAAGCTGCAATGGAGCTGATAGTCGAGATTGCTGGGTAAAATCCCCGTACGGCACGCAATATGACATCAACACGGACTGTGTGTAGAATGTACGACTTTTGTACCCCTGATTCATCGCTAATATTTCCTTAGATGAGGCATTGGCTCCCCCAGGAACGACTCGGGAATACTTTATTGAAATAAGTGAGAAAGATGTCAGTGTTGACGTGGGAATAGAGACATGTAGGATCAACAACTGACAAAGGTAGATCTCTCCAGATGGATACTCCAAACCACTGGCCAAGGTGATCAATGGCAGCTATCCCGGCCCTCTTATCGAGGCTTGTTGGGGAGATGAAATTGTTGTTCATGTCACTAACCAGCTCCCTGATAACGGAACCACGTAAGTAGAAATACTTCGTTGTACGTATAACACTGAGCGAATATACTGACTATCTCATCAGCATCCACTGGCACGGCATCCGACAGCTTCATACCAATAAAATGGACGGCGTCAATGGTAAGTCTAATCGGCATTCGTCTAGCAATCATTTTGTATATCTAGCTAACTTCGCCTCAGGCGTTACCCAATGCCCTATTGCCCAAGGCAGCATATTCACTTATAGTTTCAAAGCGCTTCAATATGGCCACACATGGTATCACAGGTACGGTTTCACGCTTCAACTCATCAAATATATGTAAGCTAACCTTCATCCCTGAAGTCATTACTCTCGGCAGTATACGGACGGTGTAGCTGGTAGGTTCAACCCTGCTTCAAGCATCACAAAGGCACAAGATTGACCATGCTTTAGGTCCGCTTCTCATTCATGGCCCGAGCAGTGCAGATTGGGACGAAGAGTGGGCTCCGGTTCTTATGACTGATTGGATTCATGAGAGTGCTTTTGAATTATTTCAGACGGAATTGGACGCAATGCCGCCAACAGCTGACAGTTTTCTTTTGGACGGACAAGGTGAGCAACATTCCAGTCGGTTCAAGGTTACGTATCGTGGCAGGTGAGCGTCTTTTGGAAGCCTTCGGAAGCCTACCCAAAGTGCGTACACTTTGACTACGACTGATTGAGCTGCCGTTCGCACTTCCTCCTGCTCGAGCCAACCTAATGCACAACCCTAAGCCGACGATACGGAGCAGCATATTCTTAGCTAATATCATTCAGGTCACTACACTTGTGATTCGTCAGACACCCACTGTGTCGGCACTGGCTCTTACTTCAACAGGACTTTCGTGGCCGGAAGAAGATATCTTATAAGGATCATCAATGCATCAACAGCTACACATTTTATCTTCTCTATCGACAATCACGCCATGCAGGTTATCTCGGCCGATTTCGTACCCATCCAGCCTTATAACACGACCGCGCTCGCAGTCGCCATAGGTATGTCGAACCACCAACCCATTGATCCCGGGAAGGCAAAATGATGTTTTAGGGATCTTCCATGGATACTTCCGTTTTCTTGAGATAACTGCAACTGAGGCTAACGGCTTATTAGGCCAACGTTATAGTATCGTCGTCGAGGCGAACCCCGATACACCAACTAGTGACGGAAACTATTGGATTCGGACGGTGTCTCCTGTTTGCAGTAACGGAGCTCATGACACTGCCAATTATACTACCGGTATCATAAGATACGACGGTAACAGCACAGCTCTGCCCAGTTCCTCGGCCTATGACTTTGTGACAGCTTGTGCAGACGAACCATACGCAAGCTTGATACCTATTGTTCCATGGACTGTCGGACAACCCCAGAACAACGTGACCAATAATACCTATGAAGTCGGCCTTGACCTTACGCAGAAATTTCATGGTTACATCCGCTGGGATATCCTAAATCAACCTCTGTGGTTGAATTTCTCCAATCCTACCATTCTCAACCTGGATAACACAACCTGGAATCCTGAGTACTGCGTGGTAGACTGTGAGTGATAGTAGTTTTCCTTGATGCAAAGTCCAGCTCCTTTTGAGGTCTTCCACTAATGAACCTTCTCAGATGATTACACCCGAGGCTTCGTTTATATGGTGTTAACTATAAGTGCTCTGTACCCTGATCACCCAAAGTACGCGGGAATCGTCCATTCCATGGGAGTCACCCATCCTATTCATCTGCATGGGCACGACTTTGCCATACTGGCACAGAACACGACTGCCTATGATCCGGTGAACACCCCGGCCACTTTCAATTTCAACAACCCCCCGAGAAGGGATGTGGCTCTTTTGCCTAGTAATGGATATCTTGCGATTGCTTTCAAACCTGATAACCCTGGTATCTGGCTCCTACACTGCCATATTGCCTGGCACGCTAGTTCCGGTATGACAATGGCAGAACTACCCCTCGAAGACACATGCATATGACTGACAATACATAGGCTTTGCGCTTCAAATTCTTGAACGACAGCAGGAGATTGTGAGTTCGATCGGGTCGTTGGACGAAACGAAGAATACCTGCACTGAATGGGATAACTGGGAGTCGGCTAACCCTACCGTGTATAATCCATCGGTAGATCAGGATGACTCTGGGATTTGAGGCAGCGATAGGTCTTTATTTTTTGTCGACCAAAATCGGACTTGCTTACCACCCTGTTGCCTATACCTATAAAGGACTCCTAGAGCTAGCTTAAATAGATAGAGTTCTCATTCTGAATTATCCGGTCTACATTTTTCGATCCCCTCTTTATATAATCCCTTCTACTGCATGCGGAGTTAATCTTATTCGGGCTTTCTGTATTATTCCGAATCTCGACTGGTGGGGTTTTCCTTGTTTTGGATATTATCTTTAATTATCTCCGAGTCTCGACTCCCCGATCACCCCTTTCCTTTTGATCTAGTCGTCTCCTGTCCCTTCATGCCACAGTGATCTATTTGGACTGGAGTGGCGTGGATCTGAGGTCAAATCCACTCCATCCACCAAAAAGATGATTTGACTCCAGGAGCGCCACGGAGCTCCAGTGTACACCCTCTCGTCAATTCCAGTGGTTAGCGTGTTTTATTAACTTTCCCTTAAACAGCAAAAATACCAAAACTCCCCCTACAAAAAGGCCGTGCAAACGTGGCTGCGCTGACCACCGGAATTAACAAGAGGGTGTAGATATATACTATTTATAGGAAGTTTTGGCGCGACTTTAATGTTGTATTTGGGGGGTAGGAGGCGTTTAAACTTACCAAAAAAGATCGTCAGATTTGTTCATCAGTTTCCTCATCACCTTCCTCCGTAATCTCATCGTCCTCAATAACCACCACCCCATCGCCGCATAGGCTCTTCCTCTAAAAACCTTCCTTTTGACACAATCATAAGCTCCTAGTAGTGCTCCTGCTTTTTACAAAGCCAGCGGTAAAAGTACGTGGTTTTGCGATTCGAATCTTTCAGGAAGATATCCTTACCCCACCGCCGGATCGGTGACGTTCGTTGTTCAGTACCGAATATACTATCTACCATAGAGCCAAAACTCGTCAACTTCCTTGGAATCGTTAGCCTTTGGATTAATTAATTTTGGTATAAGAATAATGTCGTTGGTAGGCGCGGCTGCAGGAAAAAATCACTCTATGGCAATTAAGGGAAGTAAAATTAAGCTAATAAGTAATTAAGTATAATTACAGGAAGGAGAGTAGGAAAGGAAATAAGGAGGCTTTATAAATTGTATGAGGGACGCTCGCATTCCGGAAAACCGAATCATTATGCGGCTTAACCGATTGGCTCAACACCACGCTCTAACACCTTATTGATCCTTCCTCTTGACGATGGTTCTGGAAGAGTCCTCCACATGCGTTTTCCTGCTTACATAAGCAGATTCCCTTTGCTTCCATTTTAGTCGGTATCCTTAGCAATCACTTTACCACCATAGACATAGGCCTATATAGGGGCCTATGTTCGTCGTAGATAGAACTAGATAATTACATTCATTCGTTCCAATATCATCCAGTTCATCACCTCTATAGCCACCTTCTTCTAATTAGATATATAACTGGCGCTCTAAGAGCTCCAAAGCCTTAAAATCCACTCCACGCCACCAATCAAATTACCGGATCCACAGCCAATGCAAATCGGCTCCAGCCAAACGCGCCAAATCGGCTCCAGTCCAAATAGATCACTGCTTCATGCTGTCGTAATGCTGTTCTAGGACTAGATTAGTAATATATTAAGGCAATTTCACATAGAGGCCTCCGCCAGGTTATGCACGCCGCCAATTTCAGGTGACGAAGTCACCTCGCCTATATGTATTGTTCCGCACAGCCGTGCCTGGCATCTTGCCAGTCACTCGCTTACCTTTTGGGGTTTGTGCCATGGCTGGGTAGTACAGAGCCTGTCACCTCACAGCCAAGTCTGCACACCCTCTAATATTTTTTTTTTAAAAACCACCCTTTTAATAAAATAAACTAAAATTTAAATAGAGTATATTTAAATATATAAACTTTTATTAATTTTTTTTTTAAAAAAAATACTTAACGTAACGTATGTGATGGGGTTATAAAGGTGTCCCTAATTATAACCAATTTACATTACCGCCTTCTTATTTAGGCTAACTTATTGCCTAAAATATACTACCGCTTTGAACATTAACTTTTCTCCTAACTTCCCTTGTATAGAACTCCATATTACCAAAGCCATGCGTCGCTGGCCGCGTGCTCTAGATGCAGAAGATCGTCTATAAGCAGCTTTAACAGCCTAGCCAACAATAAGTCTCTATAAAAGCGCCGAACCTTATACAAAAGCCCATAACGTTATAAAGGTCCCTAACAGTTTTATACTAACGTACGCGCAAGCACGGGTGCGTATTTTACAGCCTACAAACGTTTGACTTATTTGCGCCTATATTACGAAAATTAAAGTGCGCGCTATGTAACTTTTATAACTTACAACACCACGATTAAGTCTTAATTTTAGAGTCTAGATTAGATTTAGAACGCGCCAAAGAAGCCCTTAGTAAAGTCCTCCTAAAAGGGCAAGCCCTACGTAGTGTTTTGTAAGTTGTCGTGCGAACTAATTTGGGTGCTGCTACCTAAGCGCCTCCGCGCCCACGCCTGGGCCCGCGCCCGGTAGAAGTTTTCACAGTTACTTTCCGCCAGCAGCTCTAATTAAAATATCAAAAATCGACTTTATATAGACTCTATTATATATATATTTATAGCTTTAAGACTTCTTACTAACGATACGATAACTTATGGTGGCTGTATAATTACAGCACCTGGTGTACGAACGCGTATTTACGCGTTCGGTGCACCAACCACTTGTATGCTGACTAATCAGGGGGGAGGCGCGTCAGTATATAGACCACGTAGTCTACCTTAATAAAATCGACAGTCACTACCATCCAAACGAGCATACAATACTATACGTATTTCGTGCCCCTGGATATGACTCACTTGTATTATTAAATTGATACAAACACTGATTAGTGAGCGCGCACAGATCAGCAATCACTCGACACCTCCCCCGAGCGATACACGACAGCGACCACCCGTTCAATCCTAGTATGACCTGCTGGAAGGTCGGAAGTTGGGGATTACGGACCTATTACTAACTCTGTATACTTATTTAAGTCTTAGTACGGTTTACCGGAAGTGTAATAGACGCGAATATAGACCTTTATAGAACCCCCTATCCTTAAACCTCGAACCCCTATTCCTACTACACCCTCCCTTAATACCCCCAACCTCTTTTTGGACCCCTTATGGAAACCCCCCGCCCTCCTATAAACCATTACGGACCTGCCAATCACTTTTATGGACCTGTTAATCGCCTTTACGGACCACCACAAGACCTCTTCCACCTGCTACGTACTATACCACACATATAGTATGGCAGACCTAAGCAAGTAAATTAGCGAAGGTTAAAAGAAGTGGAGTTAGGGAGTTGACCTTACGTCTGCGGACGGTGTTAACGACTATATTAATTTCAAAATCCTTAAATACGGACACTTTAACCTCCTAAACGACGATCTATGGGAATAATACAAGGAAGACCTTGCGGACTTTACAGAAGCTATCTTTAAGGCTTATAACCTTATAGCTATCTGCAACCTACGGACCCTCTTACGTTACCAAGGTGTATGGGTTGAGAAGGATAAACGAGTTACTATTGCACGGTCTTTATATAATATATTATACGAAGAGGACCAAATGGAATGGACTAAAGAGGAAATCCTAGACTAGGTTAAAGCCACTAATAAAATCTTTGCTTCTCCTAAACTTAATAGCATTACTGGCCTTATACCTAACCTACTTAACCAAATTTGTCCTATAAACCTAAGTGATTTCGGAATTAATCTTACGGGCCAAAGTATATCTAGTACTAAAGTTACAGACCGTAATACCCCTGTAACCTAAATTACGGACCGCAATACCCCTATAAATTAAAATACGGACCAAAACCCTCCTGTCGCTTAAGTTATAGATCCGCAAACCACCTAAGTAAAGACCTACGGCAAGGAACTGGCCAACCTAGCCAAGCTCTATACCGACGAATCTAAGTACAGCGGTGAAAATGACAACTTTAACTTTAAACTAACTATCTTTACGGACCTCTGTCAGAAGGCTGATATTCCTAAATAGGAGTTTAGCCAAGCCTACTCTACCATGCTGCGCGGCCTAGCACTTAACCACTACTATACTAACCTTAAGAGCAACCCCCTTAGTATTCCCTTTAATAAGCTATACAAAGCCATATATAACTACTTTAAAGGACTAGAATATAAACGTAATATCCTTACCTAATAGAATGCGACCAAGTTATGGACCGTAATGGATAAGAATACTAAAAAATCGACTATAGAGTGCCTGTAAATCCTTATTAAAGACCTCCGCCACCTATAGCATGGTCTTAATATTAAGCTTTAAATAGACGACTTCCTGCACAATAAACTTATTACAGCTTGCTAAGAAATGGAACCCTGCAAATACGCCTATTACAAGCCCGCAGATACTGTAGCTAGCCTTATTATTGATTTACGGTCCTCTATTATAATGTACAAAGCCTTAAACCCGCTAGGCAGTACTTAAGCCTTTATTACGGACCTACAAAATCCGCAAACTAACTTAGATGCCTACTTTATGGACCGCTGCTACCGCTAGCAGTACCCGCATCGACTAAGTCCTACCTGTAACCCCCGCAATAACTCCCGTACAAAAGTATACCCCGCAGATAAACCAGCCAAAAGTGCTTCGTGTGTGGTAAGGAAGGATATTGGTCTACAAGGCATACCTAGGAAGGACATAATAGGTCTAAAAAGAGATTTAATAAACGAATTAACCAGTTTATCTTAGAATATAAAGAAGAGAAAGTAGAGGAGTCCCCTAATAAGTTAATAGAAGCCCTTACAATTAACTTTAACTTAGATACTTAAAAATAGGAGACCTTAGAGACATTCCTAACCACTTTTAGACCTTTTACGGACAGCTAAGCCTTTAATACTATAACCGTATTAGCCAACCGCTCCTTTATACACTCAATTATACCTAAAAACTAGCCCGTAAGCACACCCACCGGACCCGCTATAGATATTACGGACCGCGAACAGGACCTATTTGCATATATTACTACAGAACGCTATATCCCCAAAGAATTCTATAGCGTTATAATCGATACAGGTGCCTTTAAAAAGTCTACTATAGGTTACGGATAATACCTTGCATATAAGACCACCGTAAATAATAATATAGATATTAATACTATGTAAACTAGGGCCGTAAATATCCAATTCGGCATTGGCTTAACCGTATTAATTAGATTAGTTATAATTAAGACCCTAATTAGCCTAGTTAACTTCTATATAGTAAAAGCGGACACCCCTTTTTTACTCTATCTTATAGATATAGATAGGTTATAGGTCTACTACAACAATGTTACGGACACCTTAATTAGCCCCGCAACTGCCCTAGGAAACAAGCATGTTACCCTACCAATTATATAACGATTTAGATACCCGTTCCTTATATAGGGAGAGACCTTATAGACCTATATTTAAGAATCTTTTAACTATAACCTATACTACCTTACTAGTACTAAAATCTACCGCCTATACTGCTGTTTCGGCCACCTATTAGCCGAAAAGCTGTATAGAGTCCTTAAACGCTCTGGACACAACAATATTAATAAAAAGGCAATTAACCACCTAACTAAATACTGCTCCTTTTACTAGAAATACGGACGTTCCCTAGGCTAATTTAAGTTTACCCTTTATAAGGATCTTAATTTTAACCACTTAGTATATATAGACATTATATATATTAACGGCAGCCTAGTATTATATATAATTGACAAGGCAACCCGTTATTAAGCCGCCTATTAGTTGTAAAATATATCTGTAAAATATACCTAGGATATTTTACGGACCTACTAGATTAATATATACCTTAGACCTTCTAAGTATATTACCTATAACGCTAGTAAGAACTTTATTAGTAAGGAATTCCAATAGTACACTATAGCCATGGCCATTTTAACAAAAGCCGTCCTAGTTAAGGCGCACTAGTCTATTAGGCTTATTAAATAAGCCTACCTAGCTCTATAGAGAGCTTACCAGATTATTATAGATAAGTATAAGGATATTTAAAAGGAACTAGCTTTACAGATAGCTATAAAAGCTGTTAACAATACTACTAGCCCTAATAGACTAGTACCTACCCTTTTAGTTTACGGAGCCTACCTAAGAATAAGTAACCTAGGCCCTCCTACCCCGTCTATTATAGAACAAGCAGCTGCAATATAGAAGGCAATGGCCAAAATAGTCAAACTATAGGCTAAATAAGCTGTTAATAGCGCTTTATATAACTATAACGGACCTAACACGACCTTAGTTTATAACCTCCCGCTTAATTCTAAAGTCCTTATATAGCGTAAGAGCGGCAATTGGATTAGACCTTATTGTTTACTAGCTATAGAAGACAAAACGTACTACGTATAACTTCCTAGCGGACTAACTAGCTTTAGAAGCACGTCTGTAAAACCCTATTTTTGGTTTAAAAACACCTATGACGTTAAACTAGATAAACTAGAAGCACCCTTGCCTACCCTAGAAGTCCTCCATAAACTTACTAAACCCGCTAAACCTACTATAAAGCGTGGCTAAGGATGCCCCTAAAAGCACCCTATAACTAAGAACCCTATAACGGAGAATTACCTAACCTCCATAGGCATATCTGCAAGATAACTCCTACCTGCGGATATATTAGTCTTAGTATAGGAAACCACTTTTATGGACTTATAACGCAAGGAGATTAACGGACTACTTAAAAAGGGCGTCTTTGCAGTTATAATAGAGAGAGACGTTCCGCAAGGCGTCCATATATTTAACTTACGCTTTATTAACGAAATTAAGCACCCTGGTACTAATAAAGCCTTTAAAAAATCAAGGCTTGTTATACAAGCTTATAACAACTAGGGAAAGAACTTAGTCCTTATATAGTTACCTATAATTTAACAAGTCAGTTAACGGATTATACTTATACTTACGCCTAGACTACAGCAAACTAAACCTATAGCCCTCTACTTACGGGATATCTTATAAGCCTATATACAGTCTAATACCTACCTAAGTAGGAATATCTTTATATAACTACCCCTTAAGCTTAATTTGCAACTAGGAACAATTTTATAGGTTATAAAACCACTTTACAGAGTACTAAAGGCTAGAAACCACTGGTTTAAAACATATTACCAGCATTACGTCTATAAACTTAAGATAGAGTAGTTAACCTATAACCCCTGCTTTCTATACACCCTATTAAACGGCCTTGGCATTGTTGGACTCTAAATAGATAATACCCTCTTCTTAGCGGACCAGACTTTTGTAGATACTAAAGAGACTAAACTATAAGAAGCTAAGTTCTTAGTAAAGCTATAAAAGTAGTTAACTAAGCAGACCCTAATTAAGTTTAACGGAGGTTTAATTATACAAAAGGGCAGCTTAATCTAGTTAACTCAGAAACGCCAAGCTTAAAACTTAAGGCTTATTATAGCAAAGCCTATGGACCTTACTAGTTCCCGTGGAGAGACCTATAAGACCGTAAATATAAAGAACTAATACGTTGCATAGCGTGTAAGAGGCGCCTATATTGCTATAGTCTGTCAACCCAAATCTGCCTATAACTTATTCTTTGCGGCCTAGGTAACAGATCCGCAAGAGGAAAATATTAAGCAGCTTAATAAGCGTATTTAGTGGCAAATTAACAATATAATAAGAGGACTTACTTTTATACCACTAGACCTAAATTCCCTTAGCGTACTAGTATTTACAGACGCCTCCTTTACTAATAATAGGGACCTATTATCGTAAATTAGCTTTATAATTGTATTTACGGACCATAATTAGGACGCAAATATACTATATTAGTCTTTAATTAAATGCAAATAAGTAACCTATAGTGTACTAGCTTTTAAACTATATGCACTAGCTTATAGCTTTAATATAGCAGCCGTAATTAAGTTAACAATCTAGAGGATTCTATAATTAGAGCAACTACCTTTGGTCCTATATACCAACTTAAAGTCCCTTTATAACTGCCTAGTCAAACTAGGTATAATATAGGAGAAGAGGCTTATAGTCAACCTAATATGCTTGCGTCAGGCCTATAAACGACATAAGATTACGGAGGTTAAATAAATCAGCAGCAGAGACAACCTAGCGGACGCTATAACTAAGGCAAAGCCGTGTTAAGCTCTAAAAACCCTAATTAATATAAATAAGCTTAATCTAAAGGTTATAAAATGGGTGGAACGTAACTGACGGAGCACTTATGGTTTATTCACGGCCCGTTAGAAGACCGTATAGTTTACTTTACGGACTGTAAGTAGGACTTACAGCTAGTTTAGAGCACCGTTTGGAAGGCAGCCCAGAAGGCACCTTAGGAGGGATTTCCTATATATTTCTTTTGTATTCTATAGTTCCATTAAAGCAATTACAGGGGCTATATATAAGTGGGCCTATTTTTAAGTGCCGCTAGTGTATAATTATAGCACCTAGTGTACGAACGCGTATTTACGCGTTTAGTGCACCAACCACTTATATGCTGACTAATTAGGGGGGAGGCGCGTTAGTATATAGACTACATAGTCTACCTTAATAAAATCGACAGTCACCACCATCCAAACGAGCATACAATACTATACGTATTTCGTGCCCCTGGATATAACTCACTTGTATTATTAAATTGATACAAACAGTGGCTTTTACTAATTATTTACTACTAAATCAGTGGTTTGGCAGATTTTGATTTTCAAATCGGTTATAACTAGGGACACCTTCATAACCCCATCACATACGTTATTCCACCAGCGAGTGTCGCAAACCACCGAGTGTCCAACGTCAAAATTCACCAAAAATTGGGAAATTTATACCTTAATATCTTAACAACCACTTAATAATAAATTCTAATAATTTAGATTTAGACTTTTATATACACTTTACGGCTTCTATTAAAGTTATATAGTAATTAGTTAAGTAGTTTTTAAGATATTAAATTTGGGGGCCAAAATAAAGCCAAATTTTAATATCTTAATAACCACTAAACTAATTACCATGCAATTTTAATAGAAGCTATAAAGCGTATATGAAAGTCTAAATCTACATTATTAGAATTTATTATTAAGTGGTTGTTAAGATATTAAGGTATAAATTTCCCAATTTTTAGTAAATTTTAACGTTAGATACTTAGTGGTTTGTAACACTCGCTAGTAAAATATATTAATATTTATTAAATTATTAAATTAGTAAATCTTAGAATATAATTAGAGTTAATATATTAGGCAACTACTCTACTAGTTATTATTACATTATTAACTATTCGTTATCTATATACCTAGCCTATTAATAAGTCTACCGTAGTTCCTGCTATAAGGCTTTATTGTATATTCTTTATACTTTTACCACCTTCTTCTAGCGTCGTTTTCGCTTAATATCTACCTATCTTACGATATATATAGTAGATCTCCACTTATACTAGTAGCTCCCTATCCTCTATTACTATAATAGTACTCTATAAGCGTAACGCTAGATCTCTGCTTAATATTATAATAACTCTTATATTTTCTATTCTCTCTCTACTACTTATATATAGAGGGCTTTTTAGCTTATAGGCTTAGGTATAATACTACTTTAAGGGGCCTTCGCTCCTTATATACACTCTAGTATTTAGTATATATCCTTTTTTACTAGGTAGCCTTATACTATAAATACTCTCTATATAGTAGTTACTTCTATATATACATTTAGTAGCGGTACTACTACTTTATATTCTATTATAGTACGTAATATCTCTTTATAGGCGCCTATAATTCTATATAAGTATTAGTTTTATAGCTTCTTTAGTAGCGCTAGTAAGCTTTTTACTAATAGTTTACTATTTAGTCTTATACCCTATATCTCGGCGCTATATAGTATTATTAGCCTTACTGCTACTATATATAGTAGTCGTATATATCTATATAAGGGTCCTTAGGTTAAAACTATAATTTGTAATAGCGCTATAAATGCCGCTACTCCCCTATAAGTCGCCTATATAATATACTCGTTTTAGTTTAGTTTAGCGTCTACCTAAACCCCTAAAATATCTAAAGAAACCTTTTTATTATCTAAAGAGCCTCCTAGTCCTTTAGACTAAGATAGTCCTTTTTAAATATATTAAGGTTACGCCTAGTATACGTCGGTGTTTTTATTAATATTCGGTACTAATTACGTATTAAAATATTAAATATTAAATATTTCTGGAGTTAAGGTAGTTGTTTGTATCAACTTAATAATACAAATGAGTCGTATCCAGGGGCACGAAATACGTATAGTATTATATACTCATTTGGATAGTAACTGTCAATTCTATTAAAATAGACTACGTAGTCTATATACTAACGCGCCCTCCCCCTAATTAGTCAGCACTTTATAAATAAGTGGTTGGTGCACCAAACGCGTACTTACGCGTTTGGTACACTAGGTGCTGTAATTATACACTGGCGGCACCTAAAAATAGACCCACTTGTATATAGCCTCCGTAATCGCTTTAATAGAACTATAAAACATAAAAGAAATCCATAAGAAATCCCTCCCGAGGTACCTTCTAGGCTGTCTCCCAAACAATGCTTTAGTCTGGCTATAAGTCCTACTTATAGTCCGTAAAACGAACCGTACGGCCTTCCAATGGGCCGTAAATAAACCGTATAGCCTTCCAACGGACTATAAATGAACCATAAGTACTCCATTAGTCCCGTTCCACCCACTCTACGACCTTTAGATTAAGCTTATTTGTATTAATTAGAGTTTTAAGAGCTTAACACGGCTTTGCCTTAGTTATAGCGTCTACTAGGTTGTCTCCGCTGCCAATCCACTTAACCTCTGTAATCTCACGTTGTTTATAGGCCTAATATAAGCATATTAGGTTGACTATAAGCCTCTTCTCTTATATCATACCTATTTTAACTAGGCAGTTGTAAAGGGACTTTAAATCAGTATATAGAACCAGGGGTAATTACTCCAATTATAGAATCTTCTAGATTATTAATTTAATTGCGGCTGCTATATTAAAGCCATAAGCTAGTGCATATAGTTTAGAAGCTAGTACACTGCGGGTTACTTATTTGCATTTAATTAAAGACTAATACAGTATATTTACGTCCTAATTATAGTCCGTAAGTACAATTACAAAGCCAATTTGTAATAATAGGTCTCTATTATTAGCAAAGGAGGCGTCTATAAATACTAGTACGCTTAGGGAATTTAGGTCTAGTGGTATAAAAGTAAGTCCTCTTATTGTATTATTAATTTGCCACTAAATACACTTATTAAGCTGCTTAATATTTTCCTCTTACGGATCTATTACCTAGGCCGTAAAGGATAAATTATAGGCAGATTTAGGTTAACAGACTATAGCAATATAGGCGCCTCTTACACGCTATATAATATATTAGTCCTTTATATTTACGGTCTTATAGGTTTCTCCACGGGAACTAGTAAGGTCCATAGGCTTTACTATAACAAGCCTTAGGTTTTAAGCTTAGTATTCCTAAGTTAGCTAGATTAAGTTGCCCTTTTATATAATTAAACCTCTATTAAATTTAATTGGAGTCTGCTTAGTTAACTATTCTTATAGCTTTACTAGGAACTTAGCTTCTTATAGTTTAGTCTCTTTAGCATCCACAAAAGTCTAATCCGCTAAGAAGAGGGCATTATTTATTTAGAGTCTAATAATACTAAGGCCGTTTAATAGGGTATATAGGAGGCAGGGGTTATATATTAACTACTCTATCTTAAGTTTACGGACATAATACTAGTAATATATCTTAAACCAATAGTTTCCAGCTTCCGGTACTCCGTAAAGGGGTTTTATAACCTATAAAATTGTTCCTAATTCTAAGTTAAGCTTAAAGGGTAGTTATATAAAAATGTCCCTACTTAGGTAGGTGTTAGACTGCATATAGGCTTACAAGATATCCCATAAGTAGAGGGCTATAGGTTTAATTTGCTATAGTCTAGGCGTAAGTATAAGTATAATCTATTAACTAACTTATTAAATTATAGGCAATTATATAAGGACTAAGTCCTTTTCCTAGTCGTTATAAGCTTATACAATAAGCCTTAATTTCTTAAAGGCTTTATTAGCACTAGGGTGCTTAATCTTATTAATAAAGCGTAAGTTAAATATATAGACGCCTTACAGGACGTCTTTCTCTATTATAACCGCAAAGACACCCTTTTTAAGTAGTCCATTAATCTCTTTGCGTTATGAGTCTGTAAAAGGGGTTTCCTATACTAGAACTAATATATCCGTAGGTAGGGGTTGTCTTACGGATATGCCTACGGAGGTTAGGCAATTCTCTATTATAGGGTTCTTAGTTATAGGGTGCTTTTAGGGGCGTCCTTAACCACGCTTTATAGCAGGTTTAGTAGGTTTCTAGGGGACTTCTAAAGTAGATAGGGGTGCTTCTAGTTTGCCTAGTTTAACGTTACAGGTGTTTTTAGACCAAAAATAGGGTTTTATAGATATGCTTCTAAAGTTAGTTAGTCCGCTAGGAAGTTATATATAGCACGTTTTATTTTCTATAGCTAGTAAACAATAAGGTCTAGTCTAATTGCCGCTTTTACGCCATACAAGGACTTTAGAATTAAGTAGGAGGTTATAAACTAAGGTTATGTCTAGTCCGTTACAGTAGTGCAGAGCGCTATTAACAACTTGTTTAGCCCATAACTTAACTATTTTAGCCATTACCTTCTATATTATAGCTGCTCATTCCGTAATAAACGGGGCAAGAGGGTCTAGGTTGCTTATCCTTAGGTAGGCTCTATAGACTAAAAGGGTGGGTACTAGTCCATTAGGGCTAGTAGTGTTATTAACAGCTTTTACAGCCATCTATAAAGCCAGTTCCTTTTAGATATCTTTATACTTGTCTATAATAATCTAGTAAGCTCTCTGTAAAGCTAGGTAAGCTCGCTTAATAAGCCTAATAGACTAATACGTCTTAACTAGGACGGCTTTTGTTAAAATAGCCATAGCTATAGCATACTGTTGGAATTCCTTGCTAATAAAGTTCCTACCAGCGTTATAGGTAATATACTTAGGGGGTCTAACGTATGTGTTAATCTAGCAGGCCTGTAAAATATCCCAAGTATGCTTTATGGATATATTTCGCAACCAACGGGCGGCTTAATAGCGGGTTGCCTCGTTAATTATATATAATACTGGGCTGCCGTTAATATATATTATTATTCATTGCTTAACGTCCGATTCGGATCCCTATTGGGCCCACGCGGACTACTCCTTATTTACATATAGGGAGAAAACTCTATTTGAGAAAACCCCGTGATCCATCTCACCGCCTTTTAGGACTTGCCTACTTAGCGCCTACAAGTCACCGGTAGTACTCTTCTACCTTACTTTTTGACCTCCTTGGGAACCACTGCTGCCGTAATAAGCCTACAGACGCGCTAGCATCGCAAACTTTACTCTACTACTGTAGAGTTATTAGGGGGCGCCTATAACTTACCCCTTTGCCCTCTGTTACCATTTCCTTTACAACCCGGAACTAGTTTAGTACATTTTAGCTAATAAGCCACTAGGTAACCGCTTTAAGGCCTTTCTATATTAAGAGCAGTGTAGTATAGTTCTCTATGCCAGCTACTAAGAGCATTGCTTCTTGGTTAGTGCGTAGGAGGCATAACAGTATTATATATTTTAGTGTCTGTCTTAGCCAGCTATATTTACATCTTAGGCTACCTACTAGGACACCTACCCAGTAAAGCTAATCTTTTAGTCCTATTATTCCTGTTTTTAAGAGTGTTGCTATTATATTTTCTGCCTTTATTAGGCCTTTTTGGAGCCCTTAAGTGTTTACCCCCTATGGCGTTAACTATACTATGGCTTGGGTTCCTCTTGCCTAAGTTAGCCTCTGTACCTTTAGCTCCTATATACCTCTCCAGCGTTAGTCCAACTAGTATTATATTGCGGTAGATAGTTTCCTAGCATTTCTTTATACTCTACTTTGGCTCCTTTCTCTCTCTTACTGTTGTCTTTGCTGGCCTCTTACGCGTCTCCCTTCCTCCTCTATATGGGCCTGGGCCCTAAAGTAGCACTATTCTTCTTTTGCTTTCTTCGCCTGTTTCTCCAATATATCTTCCCTACTTTGGGGTTGTTGGTTTATTCTCCTATAGGGCACCCTTAGGTCCCTCTATAGTTTATTTAGGCGTGTCTTAATATACTTTATAACATTAAAGTTGCGTTTATTTTGCGCCCTTTATATTATAGCGGCTTTAATATGTAGTTATAGGGGGGGGATATTGGCTTCCTTCTCTAGCAGTGCTGTGGCCGTTCGCTTATACCCGCCAATTATACTCTAGAGGTAGGCTATTTAGACCTTTTAGAGTGGTTTAAGGAGCGATTTAGGGGGGCCTTTTTTAGTTTCTCTAATGGCCTAAACACTGGATCTATATGTTATAGTTAGCCAGACAACTGCTATATATAATAGGCGTAACCTCTGGAAGCATAGGCCCTATATAGAATTAACAATCCTAGATAATATAATATACTATACTTAGCCCTTATGGGCCGCTTACGCCGCATATACGCTCTACCGGAGCTTACTGTCTACCTATACTCCTAATACCCTTAGGCCCTAAACTGGTTAACCCCCAAAGCCTTAAATGTGGATTGTATGCTAGAGATCTGCAGATTGGTTGCGTTTTCTTATAAAGTGGATTAGCTAGTATTTCTCTAGTAAGAATTGGACTCCATATCGCCTTACCCATTCTATATAGGTGTTATGGGCTTTCTCTAGTGTTCTGCAATTCTCTGCGGCTATTGGCCTATATATAATTAGGTTTATGTCATTAATAAAGCCTATCCCCTAGGTCGCCCCTTCCTTAAAGGAGTCAAGCAGGTTACTTATAAAGAAGAGGAAGAGTATAGGCAAGAGGGGTAATCCTTGTGGTATTCCTGTTGTAACTGCGATAGGGGGGCTCTAATATCCACTAAAGACCAATAATATTTCTTTCTGGCCTGTAAACCCTTAGATAAATTATATAATCCATTCTAGAAAGCCCTTTGCCCTAAGGATATATAGGAGACGCTTATGGGGTATATTATTGTAGGCGCCACTAATATCTAGGCTAAGCATTAATACTATAAAGTCCCTTCGCATCGCCCATGCAGATTTAATGGTGGCAGTAAGTAGCGTAAGTGCTGATAGTATTAAGCGGTTCTTTCTTGCCCCTATTTAGCTTTGTGGTAGTAAGGCGTGTTCCTTAGCCATATCTGCTATGTGGTCCGCTATTACCCTTTCTAAGATCTTGCTAAGGGTGTTTTCTAAGGCAATAGGGCGGTAGCTTCCTAGGACTAAGTAATCTGCTTTACCTTCTTTTCACAGGATAACCGTCGTCATGGATCTTCCAAGTCGTGGGTAGTAGCCTATGGTAAAGCATGCTCTGGCTACATCTGCAAGCCAGGGTGCTATAAGTGGCCCACAGGTCTTTAAGGCCTCATTTGGAATGCCGTTAATATATATAATGTCTATATACACTAAGTAGTTAAAATTAAGGTCCTTATAAAGGGTGAACTTAAATCAGCCTAGGGAACGTCTATTATTTTGGCAAAAGAAACAGTATTTAGTTAGGTAGTTAATTACCTTCTTATTAATGTTGTTATATCCAGAGCGTTTAAGGACTCTATATAGCTTTTCGGCTAATAGGTGGCCAAAACAGCGGTATAGGCAGTAGATTTTAGTACTGGTAAAGTAACACGGGTTATAGTTAAAAGATTCCTAAATATAGGTCCATAAAGTCTCTCCCTATATAAGGAACGGGTGTCTAAATTGTTGTATAATTAGCAGGGTAATATGCTTACTTCCTAGGGTAATAGTGGGGCCAATTAGGGTGTCCGTAATATTGTTATAGTAAACCTATAACCTATCTATGTCCGTAAGGCAAAGTAGAAAAAGGGTGTCCGCTTTTACTACGTAAAAGTTAACTAGGCTAATTAGAGTCTTAACTACAACTAATCTAATTAATGCGGTTAAGCCGATGCTAAATTAGACGTTTATAGCCCTAGTTTACATAGTATTAATATCCATATTATTATTTGTGGTGGTCTTATATGCAAGGTATTATCCATAACCTAGAGTAGACTTCTTAGAGGCACCTATATTAATTATAACACCATAGAATTTTTTAGGGGTATAGCGTTCTATGGTAATATATACAAATAGGTCCTGTTAGCGGTCTATAATATCCATAACAGGTCTAACAGGTGTACTTATAGGTTAGTTTTTAGGTGCAATTAAGTATATAAAGGAGCGGTCGGCTAATACGGTTGTAATATTAAAGGCTTAGCTATCCATAAAAGGTCTAAAAGTAGTTAGGAACGTCTCTAAGATCTCCTATTCTTAAATATCTAAGTTAAAGTTAATTATAAGGGCTTTCATTAACTTATTAAAAGACTCCTCTACTTTCTCTTTTTTGTAATCTAAGATAAACTAGTTAATCCGTCTATTAAATCTCTTCTTAGACTTGTCACGCTCTTCTTAAGTATACCTTATAGGCTAGCATCCTTCCTTACTGCATATAAAGCACTTCTAGCTAGTTTATCTGCAAGGGTATACTTTTATACAGGAGTTGCTATAGGGGTTTCAGGTAGGACTTAGTCAGTATAGGTACTACTAGCGGTAGCGGCGGTCCGTAAAATAGGCATCTGAGTTAGTTAGTAGGTTTTATAAGTCTATAATAAAGGCTTAAGTACTACCTAGCGGGTTTAAGACTTTGTATATTATAATAGAGGACCATAAATTATTAATAAGGCCAGCTAAGGTGTCTATAGGCTTGTAATAGGCATATTTACAGGGCTTCACTTCCTGGCAAGCTGTAATAAGTTTATTATATAGAAAGTCGTCTATTCAAAGCTTAATATTAAGGCCGTGCTATAGGTGCTGAAGGTCTTTAATAAGAATTTACAGGCACTCTATAGTTAATTTTTTAGTATTCTTATTAATTACTGTCCGTAACCTAATCGCATTCTATTAGGTAAGGATGTTACGCTTATATTCTAGCCCTTTAAAGTAGTTGCGTATAGCTTTATATAGCTTATTAAAGGGAACACCAAGGGGGTTGCTCTTAAAATTAGTATAGTAGTGGTTAAGGGCTAGGCCACGCAGTATAGTAAAATAGGCTTGGCTAAATTCCTATTTAGGAATATTAGCCTTCTAATAGAGGTCCGTAAAGATAGTCAGTTTAAAGTTAAAATTGTCGTTTTTACCGCTATACTTAGATTCGTCGGTATAAAGCTTAGCTAGGTTGGCTAGTTCCTTACCATAGGTCTTTACTTAGGTAGTTTACGGATCTGTAACTTAAGCAACGGAAAGGTTTTAGTCCATATTTTAGTTTACAGGGGTATTACGGTCCGTAACTTGTGGGTTAGGTATACTTTAGCCCATAAAACCAATTCTAAAACCACTTTGGTCTATAGGGCGAATTTAGTTAAATAGGTTATCTATAAGGCCAGAGATCCTATTAAGTTTAAAGGAGGCAAAGAGTCTACTAGTTTTAATATAATCTAAAATCTGCTCTTTAGTCCATTCTGTTTAGTTCTCCTTATATAGGGTATTATATAGAGACCATGTAATAGTAACTCGCTTATCTTTTTTAACCTATATACCTTAGTTACGCAAGAGGGTTTATAGATTATGGGTAGTTACAAGGTTGCAAGCCTTAAAAATAGCTTCTATAAAGTCCGCAGAGTCTTCCTTGTATTATTCCTATAGATCGTCATTTAGAAGCTTAAAGTGTCCGTATTTAAGGATTTTAAAATTAATATAGCCGTCAACGCTATTTACAGACGTAAGCTCAACTCCCTAACTCCACTTCTTTTAACCTTCGTTAATTTGCTTACTTATATCTGCCATATTATATAGCGTAGTATATCTATATAAGCTGTAACGGGTCAAGAGGAGCTTGTAGCGGGTGGAGGAGGTCTTGTAATGGTCCGTAAAGGCGATTAACAGGTCCGTAATGGTTCGCAGGAGGGCAGGGGGTTCCATAAAGGTCTGTATTTATGTCTATAAACTTCCGGTAAACCGTACTAAGACTTAAATAAGTATATAGAGATGGTAATAGTCTATAATCCCCAACTTCCGACCTTCTAGCAGGTCGTACCAGGATATAAACAGGTGGTCGCTGTCGTGTATCGCTTAGGGGAGGTGTTAAGTAATTGCTGATCTATGCGCGCTTACTAATCAGTATTTATATCAACTTAATAATACAAGTAAGTCGTATCCAGGGGCACGAAATACGTATAGTATTATATACTCATTTGGATAGTGACTGTCGATTCTATTAAAATAGACTACGTAGTCTATATACTAACGCGCCCTCCCCCTAATTAGTTAGCACTTTATAAACAAGTGGTTAGTGCACCAAACGCGTACTTACGCGTTTGGTACACCAGGTGCTGTAATTATACAGTAGTAGAAACATGGCCTAGAGGCTCAGTAAATAACTCTTAAGCCTCTTGATAATACGTACACGTTTTAAATTTATTAAGTAACCCTATACAAAATCAAAACTACTGTTGGTAGGGGGGGGGGGGGGGGGGGGTAAGTTGGAAGAAAAATAAAGAACAAGAA